>Ga0190293_1000920_pt1 | contig 10479 bp, 8 predicted proteins | sample 48693001_MG_FD_161671 | JGI IMG/M metagenome (GOLD analysis project Ga0190293, IMG submission 161671) | Hydrothermal vent microbial mat bacterial communities from Southern Trench, Guaymas Basin, Mexico - 4869-30-0-1_MG | ecosystem: Environmental > Aquatic > Marine > Hydrothermal vents > Microbial... | reverse complement strand
ATATTAGAGTTTGTTTAGACCTGAACTCTGCCTCACCACCCCACAAGTCCAGCAGGTAGAGTGCTTAGATGCTATACCACCGCGGAGCAGATTATATTTGAGCATTCACTCCCCTGAAGTCGCATATATTTCATAAGGCATTATCTTCTTATTTACCTTTTTCTTCCCTTTCAACTTACTTACGAGGTCGGCGGCTTTCTCCTTCTTCTCGCGCTTCTTCAACCGCTCCAATATAGTTGCCATCTCTTTTTCTTTCTCTGCACCGCCGTATTCCTTCTCTTCCTCTTTTACATATCCCTCTTCCTCTTCTATTTCCTCTTCTTCCCCTTCCATTCCTTCAAAAACCATTACATCCACAACCACTTTGACTCAACCCCCTTATTATCTTTTATTTTTTTCTTTGATCAAACTTTCTTCTAAAGTAAGTTTGTTTAATAAATTATCTTGTCAGGATATAACCCTTTTGCTGCAGATAAAATCTCCTCTATTTCTCTTCCCTCTGTCATTTCCGCCCACATTTCTTCCTTATTCAACATGAACGGTTCGTCCAGCATTATTTTCGCCTCATTAAGCACCATCGTTGACCAGCTTACACTCTTCACATGCGGTCCATACCTTTTCAACAGCTCAGCTTTGAAAAATTCTCTCGTTTGCTCCGGTGCATTACTCAGCGCGTATTTCACTCTATCCGGTAGGGAAGACCAATCAACTTGCGGCAATTCCCGCTTTGCGAATGTCAGCGACTCCTTCGGATTGAAAAGGCAACTGCCTTTCAGACTTTCCTCTCCATCCCCGAGGTAATACATCACACTTTCATCCAACAATGCATATTGGTTACAGATGCTTATTCCTTCGGAAGCGCTTTTCGGCTCGTAATTCACAAGCAATGCCAATTTCGTCACCCAGTCTATCCCATCCACGCATTCTTCCACATGCCGAGCTTCCAGCTTCTTTATCACTTCCTTTAAACATTTTCTCCCTATTCTATCCCATTTCCCTTCTACTCCCTTCTCTTCGTACATCTTCTCTATTGCTTCGAGATAAAATAGTAGAATGGAAACAGCGTCTGTCCTACTGCCGTCCTTCAACTTTATCTTCCACTCGCATTCCTGCGTATCCAGTGATATTTTCTTGAACGCACTCACCGGGTCTTCTATCTCCGGAGCGTCATCCAGGAACCCCAATTCAAATGCACAAATTACCATTGCTTGCGCAATATCACGCAAGAAAATTGCGTATTCGGAACGAAGTGCTTCGTAATGTATATCGTGCAGTCGCCAGTATTTGCGTGCAGCATGAGGTTGGTCTCTCGTGTTTAAGATACCCCTGCTAACGGTGGTGGAAAGAGAAGATTTTTGAACAACAAACATCGCTCTTGGCGAAATAACGAACTTCACGCCCTCTTTTCCAATGGTCTTCCCAGAAACGACATCGCCTGACCCAGTGAACAATATCCTTGTAACAACCCAGGGTATTAGCGCTTTTTCTACACGACTCCAATCCTCACACGCTTCCCTTTTTGTTATTATATTCCCGTGCGTGGCGTATGTATTGGTATTTACTTTTTCCCCTTTTCCTATGTGTACGCCACTGCTAACAGCGCGACTGAAAAAATTGGCGACATTATTTTTATGAATAGCTACTTTTTTTTTCAAAGCCCGGCTCGCCTCTTTTGAGCCTATAAAAGCGTATATCTCCGATGCTTTATCGTATGCCACGGCATCAAAGGGGTTATTGTAAGAAGGCGTGGATATTTCAAGATGTCCCATATCGTTGTAAACCCGGCAGCCATTCTCACCAAACGAAGACGCGATTCTCGCTTCGTGCGCTTCCTGTGATACTTCGGTGGCGGTGTCCCACTTCACATCGCGTGAAAATCGTCTTCTTTTTAAACCCTGAATCGCAGCGTTAACGAGCAAGGATGGATTTAAACCCGCTTTTGCAGTCACTGGATATTCCTGCTCCACCCCTCTTATCTTATTCTCCGTCCCTTCCCCAACTCCCTTCCTCATTATGCCATTATATCTCTTCTTCCTCTTCCTTACACCTCTTCTCTGCCCTGCTTATCTCTTCTATCTGATCCGTTATCCTGTCCTCATCCCATCCATCCAGTTCATCAAATCTATAAGTTTTGTTATTAGAATACAGCAAATAGTCCAAATAAGGATTCCTGACGATTCTGTTTCTTATTTCACGGCTTATCTCCTCCTCCCAGCCCCTTATGTCCTCTTCCTCTGCCAGAAGTCGCACAAGAACTTGCCTTGTCGCTTCGCCTCTTCTCCTCTCACGTAAAAACACCACCACTGCGCTCGGCATCCTCGCAAGTTCCGGATACCTTTCAAATAGCCTTGAATATTCCTCACCACTTGGTCTGCCCATGTCTATCTTTATCTTTGGCTCCCTGTTTATCGTTATCTTATTCCAGCTTAGTGCAGCATTATCAAATTCTGATGCGAGTCTTACCCTCAGCTCTGCTCTGGAATTCTTTGGAGGAAATAACAACGCTTCTCCTATCTCCTCTTCTGTTAGTACTCGCTCCGCCCCTATCCTATCCGCTACGCGCTCGTATAGGTCATAATTACAAAGATTGGTGAAATCAAACGAAGCTGCTATCTCTTTCTCCACTTGCTCATCCATCATGTAGATGCTCCGGTAATCAAATTTACCCTTTGATGTGTATTCATATTCAAAATCATCTATTTCATTCTTTATCACCCATAACTTCATCACCCATTCCAGACGCCGCATCACGTATGGGTCCTCAAGCAATCCCTGCCTGAACTTATCACAAAGCCTCTTAAACGTATCCAAAACATATTTGTCCCAGTAAGATGTCTCTCGTTCCTCAAACAACTCCTCTATTACCGCAAGATAACCCGCCTCAAGGTAATCAATCGCTAACTCAGTCCTCCCATTTGTTAACTTTATCCGCCAATCACCTTCGGTATTCGTCGAGATGTCTTTAAATGTTTGAAGTGGATTCCAGATGTCCTCTACATGCGAGAGCTTACCGGTTTCTATTGCGTCCAATACATAGGATGTAAGAGCATTATTGAGCAGCCGTGTAACCTCAGAGCGAACACCCTCACCTGATGTAATATGCACACGGTATTTATCTTTTGTACTCAACGGCTCGTCACGTGTCGATAATATCGGCCACTGTGAAGGTGATTCAGTGAGAACCCGCTTCGAAACCATCGCTTTCGGTGAAATCACATATTTCAACCCTTCTTTCTCTGCTATAAATCCGCCAGCGCCAAAGAATATCTTCCGAAGTACTAAAAATGGTATGAGCAAATTCTCTTTACCCACAAATTTCCTCCTCTCTACCAGGTATGATTCGTGCGTGCCCCTGCTATATCTCTTGTCTATCTCCACATTTGCTTTCCAGCATTGGATGTATGTGGTGTCATTCCCTCTTTTCCTTAACTTCTTCCTGTATCTTTCGTTTGCTTTTTCCACTCCTATCTGCATGTATAACTCTGCCGCTTTATCATATTTCAGCACCTCAAAGGCGTTTCTGCATTCAGGCGTGGCTATCTCCAGGTGACCGCCGGTGCAGATGTAAATCCGAGAGCCATTTCTCAAAAAGCCATCGTTCCTCCTCCGCAACTTCGAGCATATCGCGTCCGTTCCATCAAAAAAAGTATAATTCTCAAGCGCATGAATCACTTCATCTACATGATAAAATCTCGCATATCTGTACAAGCCGGGCGATTCTGAACTTATGCCGACTCTAAATTCGTGCTCCAGCCCTTGCCATTTGTTCAAATCGTCCCCCATTTTTTTAAAAATGCATTCCTGTTTCTTCTTCTGGCATTCCCTCATACCCTGATGCTAATATCTCCTCTGCTCTTCGCTGCACAAACTTGTCAAAACCTTCTTTCAGGTGCCTCATGTTCACTCCTATTTCTTCTACGCGTTTGTACCGCTTCTGCAGTTCTTCCGTCTTGCTTCCTGCATCCAATATCGCTGCGATTCCCTCCTTATCCCACATCCTCCTCATATCCTCGTTGTTGATAATTCCTTTTTTAAGCATCAGCAATGTCCTCTCCTCTAACGCCTTGTCCCTCGCATAGTTGAATATCTGCGCTATAAACCTCCCGGTTATCGTATCTGCTCTCTTTATCCTCCCTATTTCTGTCTCAACGTACTTATCACTGTACATGTAGCCAATAATCTCCTTCACCAGATGCGACCTCGCCTCTTCTTCTCCTCCTTCTTCCTTTATCAGATAGTGGTCAATAGGAATTTTTTTAGCATAGAGCGAGGCAATGGAAGACGCAGCTTCCTTATCCGGCTTTGGAACCTCAATTATCTTGTCAAATCTCGCTCTGAATGCGGAATCTATGAGGTACAATCTGTTCGTTGCTCCTACCACCGTAAGGTGTGGATGCAGAGCATGGAAACCTTCCAACAGGTCCAGCAGTTGCCCGGTGACTCTCTCTGGTGCTCCGGAAGAGCCAGTGTACATGCCCCTTTCCTGTGCTAACGCATCTATCTCGTCAAAGAAGATTACACCATAGTCATTTTCTCCTTCTTCTAATTTAGCGTTCGCTGCCTCAAACACCATCCGTACATTCTTCTCTGATTCCCCAAGCCACATGCTGAAAAGTTCCCCCGCGCCTACCTTCACAAATTCACAGTTTGGTAGTGCAGATGCCAATGCCTTTGCACACATCGTTTTACCGCAGCCTGGAGGACCATACATTAATATTCTCCGAGAACATTCTCCATATTTTGTGTAATCATCAGGGTTTATCATCGGAAGAATAATACTCTTTATCAATTCCTGTTTTATCTCCTTTAAACCGCCTATGTCATTAAAGCTCACCCCTGGATTCTTTGTGACTTCGTAGCGGGAGAGTTCTTTTGCCTTGTAACACTTCTTTATGTCAAACGTGCCTGGAAGAAGCCCCACTTTCATCCCCTCTTTTACCATTTCCTTTTCTTCTTCGCTTAGCCTTTTGTAGAGCCTGCCGCGTCCTTTCCCGGTTGATATTTCTCCGACCCAGCCCTCGTCGTCCTTCCTTAACTCCTCTATCTCTCCCACCTCTAAATCTACCATCCTATCATACACCTTTGTGATGCCTATGGTAAATCCACTGGGGTTATTTCTGTCGGGGATGCGTCCGATGAACACATATTTGCCTTCTTTCAGCTCCTCTATTTCTTTCCCGGTAAGCGTCCCGTAGGGTAAAGCCTTTAATGCACCATTCAAATTCACAATAGCACCTTCTTCAGTCTTTTCTACTACGAATCCACAGTCCAAAGGTGGCGACCTCGATTTTGATACAAGTTTCTCCAAATCCGCTTTATACGCTTCCGTCTCCTCGTATTTCCTCATCAACCGTCGGTAGTCGCTCTCTAACCGTTCATACTCGTATCTTGGAATATAGTCTCCTCTTTCTTCCATTTTCAATCCCCTCTAATAGATAAAAATTGATTTTATAAAAATGCATTGCCCCGCCATTGTTTTTATATAATTATATTTACAATATATAGTTATAGAAAGATGAAAGAGGAGAAGAGGAAAATACAACTTACGGGAGGTTCTACACTCACCATATCGCTTCCTATAAAGTGGGCAAGAGAAGCGGGCATAAAGCAGGGAGATGAACTGTCTTTAATTCAACGTGCGGATCATTCTCTCCTCGTCATACCGGAGAAGGAGGAAGGAGAGCAGATAAAATCTGCGGAACTCGAACTCTCAGAGCTCGAAAGCTTTGAGGACAACTTCAGGTATCTTATCGCTCATTACCTCGTTGGATATGACCTTATAAAGCTTTTATCACCCAGTGGCTTCGGGGCTGAAGAAAGAAAGCGGATAAAGGAGGAGGTGAGGAAGAGGCTGATAGGCATGGAGGTTGTTGGAGAGTCGTCAAAGGAAATAGTACTCCAAAGCTTTTTGAAATACGAAGATTTTACACTGAGAGATGCGATACGGAGTATGTCTGAGATAATATTGTCAATGCATGGAGATGCGATTTCCGCACTTGAAAAAGGCGATCTAAATCTTGCGGAGGATGTTATAGAGCGTGATAACGAGATAGACCGATTTTATTTGCTTATCGTAAGGCAGCTAAAGGCTGCGATGAGCGATCCTGAACTTGCAAAGAAGATAGGTGTGGGCAGGCAGCGCGATAGCCTGGGATACCGGATAATAGTGAAGAGCATGGAGAGAATAGGCGACCATGTGGAGAACATAGCGAAAAATTCCATTCTGATGAATTCCGAAAGTCATGCATCTGTACATGCACCTGTATCTTTAGGGACTCAAAGCCTGGAGGGCATAAAAGAGATCGGCTTTCGTACTGAACACATCTTCACCAAGACCCTGGCTTCCTTATCAAACATGGATATGAAAGAGGCGAATGAGACGATAAGGGATGCGAATGCGCTGATAGATACGTTAGAGGGAATAAATGAGCGAGTTTTGGCAGAAGAGCTGAGTATTACGGATAAAATACATGTTCTTTCTATCCTTGAGAGTTTGGGAAGAATAGCGAAGTATTGCGCTGATATAGCCGAGGTAACGATAAATATGGGGACGTGGATAGCGGGGGAACTGGAATTTTAGGACATTTCACGGAGAATTTTTAGACTGACAACGCCTCCTGTTACCAAATTTGTGTAGTATACGATCAGTCGCCACAAAACAGTGAACACACCTAATAGGGGAGCTGCTACCAATGCTGAATACAGAGATGCAAGACTGACTTCTGCCACGCCGCTGCTGCCTGGAGTCGTAGGGACAGCCACAATTATAAGCAGGATAAACTGTGCTGCGATTGAGTATATCCATACCGGGTCTGCACCAAAGCCAAGCAGTATGAGCGATGGTATAGCAAACTCCGCGAGCCAGAATGCAAGCGTAAAAATCAAAGCAAGTCCGATAGTGACTTTACCTTCACACTGAAATCTCCGTATGGCATTATAAAAATTGTCCAGCTCGTGATTGACTTTTTCCTTCATCTCTTCCAGTCTCCTGTATCTTAGTTTGAACTTTGAAAACAGGAAGTCAATGACTTTCTTTGCTTTTTCTGGCTTCGCAAGACCATAGGCTACAATTGCGACTCCTGCGCAGAGGCAAACGCCGATGAAAGTGAAGATTGTGCATAGAATAATATTCTGGGACAATACCGTTCTAAATAGCAGAAAACTTACTGCTGCGCCAATTGTGACTACTACGACATCCAATGCTCTTTCTCCAAAAACCACTGCTGTTCCGTCTCCCACGGTAAACCCGTTTTTATTTAACAGGTAGATTCTTACGGGTTCGCCACCGAATTGTGACGGGGTGATGCAGGCTGCGAAGTAACTCGCTAAAGTTATTTTTAGTGATTTCAATAATTTCAAATCCTTCTCGCCTCCAACGAACTCGCTCATCAGTTTTAGTCGTGAACCCCAGATTATCCATGCTCCGAAATGCATTCCAATCGCAGATAACAGGTATAAGGGGCGAATTTCAGCAAGAATATCATAGGTTGCCAGCGTTGTGGTTAATGAAAGGAGGGCAATTATAGTTATGATGCTTACTGCGAGAGATACTATTAGTAATAGTAATCTTCTGTGGCTATGGTTTCTCATAAGAAAATAGATAAGGGAAAGAAAGTATAAAATTAAATGTAAATTGCAATAAATAGGCATAAGAGGTAGAAATGTTAGAGAAATTAAGCAGTTCGCTGAAGGGAACGATTTGGAAGATAGCGAGAGCGAAGAGAATAGACAAGCGAATGTTAGATGAGATAGTGCGAGACATTCAGCGGGCATTGATACAGGCGGATGTTAAGATTTCACTGGTGAAGGAACTCTCGAGTCGCATAAGGGAACGCAGTTTAAAGGAGAAGCTCGCGTTGAATCCGCGCGAGCATGTGATTAAGGTGGTATATGAGGAGTTGATAAATATCCTAGGAAGGGGTGTGGAGGTCCCTTTAGCGGCGCAGAAAATAATGATGGTGGGCTTGCATGGTTCTGGTAAAACATCTTCGTGTGCGAAGCTTGCGCGATATTTTCAAAAGAAGGGGTTAAAGCCTGCGGTTATCTGTGCTGATGTATATAGACCGGCAGCATCCGACCAGCTAAGGCAATTGTGTGATAAAATAGGCGTTCCCTTTTACGATGGTGCCAATCTACCAGACAGGAATGTGATAGGCATAGTAAAAGCAGGAGTGAAAGAATTTGAGAAGTATGATGTGGAGATAATAGACACTGCGGGGAGGCATGCGCTGGAAGAGGACATGATAGAGGAGATAAGAGATATAAAGGAGTCTATAAAGCCAGATCAGCGATTTCTCATTCTGGATGCGAGCATAGGGCAGCAAGCATCGGTGCAGGCTAAGGCTTTTGATGATGCGATTGGAATTACTGGTATTATTATAACCAAAATGGATGGAACCGCAAAGGGCGGTGGGGCGCTTTCCGCGGTCTCAGAAACAAACTCCGGAGTCGCGTTTATAGGCACAGGAGAAAAAATAGATGATTTTGAGAAATTTGAATCCGATGGGTTTATCTCCCGGTTGCTTGGAATGGGAGACATAAAGAGTTTGATAGAGATGGCGGAAGAGAGTTTAAAGCCAGAGGATGTGGACGTAGATATCTTGAAGGGCAAATTTACGTTAAAGGATTTGTATAAGCAGTTAGAAGCGGTGAAGAAGATGGGACCGATGAAGAAAATAATGCAGATGCTGCCTTTAGGTGGACTTGGGTTTGATATAGACTTTGACGACACGATGTATCAAGTTACAGAGGATAAACTAAAAAAATTCAAGGTGATGATGGATTCGATGACTGAAGAAGAGTTGACCGAGCCGAAAGTAATAGATGGGTCAAGACTGAAAAGAATAGCAAGGGGTTCTGGGACGACAACTGCGGAGGTAAACGAGCTGATAAAATACCACCGGATGATGCAAAAGATGATGAAAAGTATGACATCAAGAAGAGGAGCAGGGAAAATACCGATGAAAGGGATGAAAATACCGATGGGTAAGATGATGAAGAGGATGAAATAGAAATAGAAGTAAAAGCTCAAGAATCAGGTCAGGTCTTATGTTATTCTTGTTCAATACGTAGTTGTGTTTTTGATTGTAAAATCGAAAATATTTCTTTTACCTCTTTCTTTCTTTTTTCTATATCTTCAACACTATCTATTCCAAACTTCTTGAACGCAGTCAGTAATTCCTTTGCAACTTCCGATTTATGTATCCATAAGCAATCAGAACATCCCCAAATAAGACCTCCTGCCTTCGTCTGTATCCATTCGCCACCGGTTCGCTCATCTTCACAGGGATAAAAAGGACAGAAACACCATGTACAGTCCTGACCGGAAAAATGGCATGGATAATATTCACACGTCTCGTCGGGTCCTACGAGTTTCTGTTCATCCATTACCCTTTTCAGGTGTTCATAGGCAAGTGGATGCATGGAATACCTCTCTACTGTTGCGTCAAGAATCTTCCAAAAGGTGTAACGAAAAAAATAAAAAGCAGGGTCCAGTTAGGACCCCCCAGCCCTTGTTTAATTAACTAACGTCTACACTTTGCAAGAAATACAACCACCGCAATAGCAATCACTGCGAATATCAGTTCGAAACCTGGTGGCTTTGGTGTAGGTGCAGGTGTTTCCGCTGGTGTAGGTGCAGGTGTTTCCGCTGGTATTTCTACTGCTAAGACCCTGTTAATCGTCTCTTGTGGTATAAAAGAGCCACCTTCACCGAGTATCTCTCCTTCACAACCTTTACAGAGCACTTCTGGGTTTTCATGGCAGTCTGCGCATTCCTTTGCCTTATCTGTAACGGTATGCGGGAACCATTCACCATACCCTGTGTGTGTCGCATTGTCATAAGCAGTAGTCATGTTCATGAACGGTTTTATCTTACCATCAGCACCGATAGCAAGATGGAAATCGTCAATCACTACTTTCGTTCCCTTTCTGGTATCTAAGTGGCAGTTTACACATTTTGGTGCCCATCCCGTGTGACATGCAGTACAGTCGAGTTTATCACCGTGTATCTTATGCGCACTTACATCTGGTGAATACTGTGTCACCGGCATTCCCTTGACCGTCTTTCCAGGGCTTTTGTGGCAATCCTCGCATGACGTCTTGACCGCCTCAAGCTGGCTGGCTACTGCTTCCCCTGAACCGTGCATATCTTCCGCGGTATGGCAGTCCGTGCACGTAAGCCCCTTCTCATAGTGAATATCCGCGGGGTGTGCTACTTCGGCTCCTTCTATCGGAATCTTGCCATGTGCTGGAATCTCCCCTACAAAGGTTGAAGTTTGTTTCTTGAAGTGGCACTGGTCACATGTCGGCATATTCTTGCTCAAATCTTCCTTATGCGGGTCTTCTCCATGGCACTTTTCGCAGGTGGTAGCATGGCATTTGGAACAGTTCCACTTCGCATAATACTCATCCATATCAATTCCGAAATGCTTTGCCGCATACTTCTCGTATTCGCCCTTCATCCCCGCGCCGGTGTAA
>Ga0190293_1000918_pt1 | contig 10493 bp, 10 predicted proteins | sample 48693001_MG_FD_161671 | JGI IMG/M metagenome (GOLD analysis project Ga0190293, IMG submission 161671) | Hydrothermal vent microbial mat bacterial communities from Southern Trench, Guaymas Basin, Mexico - 4869-30-0-1_MG | ecosystem: Environmental > Aquatic > Marine > Hydrothermal vents >... | reverse complement strand
TTCATATAAACATCGGCCAGGGTAGCCAGTTTTTTGGCAAATGCTTTATCCCCATTTTTCTCTTCTGGATAAAATCGGAGATTTTCCAATAGCAGTACTTCGCCGGCTTTCAGTTTTGCAGCTTTATCAGCTGTTTCAGTGCCGATACAATCATTAGCAAACTGAACTTCAGTGCCCAGTTTTTCAGACAGATCGCTGATGATGTGTTTCAACGAAAATTTATCTTCCGGACCATTTTTCGGCCTGCCGAGATGCGACATTAAAATCACAGCACCACCACCTTCGCGAATTTTCTGGATGGTGGGAATGGCAGCCCGGATGCGGGTGTCGTCAGTTATTTCAAATTTGTCATTCAATGGCACGTTAAAATCAACGCGGACAATGACTTTCTTTCCTGTAAAATCGTAAGTATCAATACTTTTCATTATAATTGAATTTGGATGAAACAAACTTCTTAGTGGATATACGTTCTGGCAAAAAATTGCTCTAACAAACTTCTAAGCGGTTTTACGTCCTGACAAAAAAACCGCTTAGAAGTTTGATTGGCAAATCTAAGAAGAAAACTTCTTAGCAGTTATAGGTTGCAATAAAAAACCGCTTAGAAGTTTGATTACATTTGTTTCCTCCAAAACCAAAGCGAATGAATAAATTTAATGGTAATATTGTTTCCAAGTTGCCACAAACCGGCACTTCTGTTTTTGCGGTAATGAGTGGCATGGCAAATGAGCACAAAGCGGTGAATCTTTCACAAGGTTTTCCCGATTTTCCCATTTCGGAAGAACTGATTGACAGTGTATATTACTATATGCAAAAGGGTTTTAACCAGTATGCACCAATGCCCGGAGTTCCTGAATTGCGTCAGGCGATTTCGAAAATGTTCATTCAAAATCACGATGCAAAATACAATCCCGAAACAGAAATTACCATCACTGCCGGTGCAACTCAGGGACTTTATACAGCCATTTCGGCCTTTGTAAAACCGGGTGATGAAGTCATTGTTTTTGAGCCGGCCTACGACAGTTATGCCCCGGCCGTTGAAGTAAATAAGGGAATTACAAAATACTCGAAATTGCTTTATCCTGATTTCGGGATCAATTGGGATGAATTACCAAAACTGATTTCCCACAATACGCGGATGATTATTATCAATACGCCCCACAATCCTACGGGAAGTGTGTTGAAAGAAGATGACCTGAAACGACTGGAAAAACTGACGAAGGGAACCGATATTATTGTCCTCAGCGATGAGGTTTATGAGCACCTGATTTTTGAAGGGAAGCAACACCAGAGTGTGTGCCGCTATCCTGATTTGGCCAGTCACAGTATAGTTGTTGGCTCATTTGGTAAGACTTTTCATGCCACCGGATGGAAAATTGGTTTTGTTTTGATGCCGGAAAACCTGATGAAAGAATTCAGAAAAGTCCACCAGTTTGTGGTCTTTGCAGTGAATACTCCTATTCAATACGCCATGGCTGATTATTTGGCAGTACCGGAAAACTACCTTTCCCTGGGGAAATTTTACCAGAAAAAGCGGGATTATTTTGTGAAGGCAGTTGGTAAATCCAAATTTAAAATTATTCCATCCTTTGGAACTTATTTCCAATTACTGGATTACAGCACAATATCTGATGAAAATGAAATGGATTTTGCTACCCGATTGATAAAAGAAAATGGTATTGCCGGAATCCCTGTTTCTCCATTTTACAAAAATAAGGACAACAACAAAGTGCTGCGGTTTTGCTTTGCCAAGCAGGAAGAAACATTAAAAAAAGCAGCTGAGATATTGTGTAGGATTTAGACTTGAGACTTTTAGACCTAAGACCTGAGACTGATGGGCCTGAGAACGGAGACCTTCCAGCGTGCGCAGAACCTGGAGCGTCTTTTTAGAAGATGGTGATTTAAGGATTCAAGAATCAAGACAAAGAGACCGTAAAAAAATGAAACCCGATTTAAAAATAGCATGGCTTCAATCTGATTTAGCTTGGGAAGACCCAAAAACAAACAGGGAAAAATTTGACATTCAAATTCAATCCCTTGATAAAAATTGCGACCTTATCATTTTACCCGAAACCTTTACTACCGGGTTTCCGGTTGAACCTAAACAGTTTGCAGAACCTATTCATGGGGAAAGCATGGAATGGATGCGCACAATGGCAAAGCAATCTGGAGCTGTTATTACAGGAAGTTTGCTGATCGAATCAGATGGCAATTTTTCCAATTCGCTCATTTGGATGCGACCCGACGGCAGTTTTGAGCGCTACGACAAACGCCATGTTTTTTCGATGGGTGGCGAACACAAAAAGATTCGGGCAGGATCGGAACAATTAACAGTTGAACTCAAAGGATGGAAAATCCGCCCCATGGTTTGTTACGATCTTCGCTTTCCTGTCTGGAGTAAAAACAGGCTGCTTGAAAATGAGGAATTTGAATACGACCTTGGTATTTACATTGCCAATTGGCCGGCAGTACGCAGCTATCCCTGGAAGCAATTACTCATTGCCCGTGCCATCGAAAACATGGTTTATATATTGGGTGTGAACAGGGTAGGAACTGATGGACCAGGCAATTATTACAGCGGTGATTCCATGCTGGTTGATTATAAAGGAAAAGTTATTCAACTTGCCGATGAAGGAAAAGAACAGGATTTTACACAAGTACTTTCAATGAAACAACTTACTGATTTTCGGGAAAAATTTAATGTGGGGCTGGATTGGGATGAGTTTAAAATACAGTAAAATGGAAGAAATTAAACCCGACAATACCCAACTACTCCAGCTTCTCGAATACAAAATGCCCTTTGGAAAATTCAAAGGCCGTTTTTTAATTGATATTCCAGAGCCTTATCTTGTATGGATGAACCGGCAGGGATTTCCCAAAGGAAAGCTGGGTGATTTATTACGGCTGACCTACGAAATTAAATTGAATGGACTGGAAGGGATGGTGAAGAGGATTCGGGAGTAAAGCATTAATCTTGCCCCCGCAGCAGGGATAGCAGCGGCAGCCAGGCGAAGTGGCGGATGATTGTTTTGTGGGACGGTGGTGGCTGACAGAGGAAGCCCCCGCACGGCCCTACAAAACACAGCCGCTACGAGCCTGCTAAAGCGGATAGCCCGCCCGGCTGCCATAAAAAATATTTCAATAATTCTTTAACAGAAATCTCCCGTTTAAGTAGAATTTTTACTTTTACCCTCTAAAATCAAAATCCAATGGACATTATCATAGCCGGCGATGGCGAAGTTGGCTTTTACCTCGCCGAGGCTTTGTCGGATTCCAAACATAATATCACCATTGTTGATCCGCACGAGGAGCTGCTTAAAATGGTAGAGGCCCATACCGATCTGATGACTATTGTTGGTGAATCGAATTCGGTTTCGGTACTCAAACGTGCCAATGTGGAAAAATCCGATCTGGTTATTTCTGTTTTGCACAACGAAAGCATTAATATTCTGACTGCTATTCTTGCTAAAAAAATGGGCGCGAAAAGTACGATTGCACGGGTTAATACTTTGGAAAATGTGAATATCGAAAGCCGGAAATTGTATGAAGAACTGGGTATTGACATTCTGATTTCTCCGGAAGATATTGCAGCCCTTGAAGTTGTAAAACTACTGAACCAGCCGGCGGCGACAGAAATTTACGATCTTTCAGATGGGCAACTTTCGGTTTTCCTGATTCGGATAGAAGCCGGTGCCCACGTTATTGGAAAAACCCTGAATGATATTGCTGCTGAGCACGACCATCTTGATTTTCGGGCAGTTGCTGTGCATCGCGGAATGGATACTTTTCTCCCAACGGGTGGAAGCAGTTTTATGGAAAACGACATGGTTTATGTGATTGCCAAACCCGAAAGCATGGATGAGGTGATGGAATTGGGTGGAAAGAAAAAAATAGAAATCAATAACATTATGGTTGTTGGCGGGGGAAGGGTTGGTAAAGTAATTGCAAAGCGGATTGAAAAAGATTTAAATATAAAACTGATTGAGCAAGACACGGACCGCTGTCATCGCTTGACAGATTTACTGGACGACACTTTGGTAATCAATGGTGATGCCCGCGATATTAATCTGTTGGAAGACGAAGGCATTGACGGCGTTGATGCTTTTATTGCCGTAACAAATAGTGCCGAAACAAATATCCTTACCTGCTTGCATGCCAAGAAGTTTGGTGTAAAAAAGACCATTGCGCTTGTAGAAAATATTGATTATATCGAGATTTCGCAGAACATTGGTATCGATACTATTATCAACAAAAAATTGATTGCCGCCAGCTACATTATCAAGCATTCGATGGGCGATGAAGTTTCTTCGCTTAAATGCCTGAGTGGGATTAATTCGGATATTGTTGAGTTGGTCGCCCAAAAGGGTTCGCCGATTACCAAGAAGCCAATTCATGAATTAAAGATGCCCGAAGGTTCGATTATCGGCGGCATTGTGAGGGGCGATGATGCGTTTATCGCTTTGGGGAAACACCAGGTTGAAGTCGGGGATAAAGTGGTGGTATTTGCCTTGCCGGGTTCAATACCCAAGGTGGAAAAAATGTTTTTGAAATCTGTATTTGGATAAAAAGGAGAATGCGTAAATGCTAAAATGAGTGAATGAGTGAATACAGAACTGTAAATTTATACAAGGATTAGTTTCACATTTACGCATTCAATCATTCACACATTAATTAATGCAACATGCCAAACAAAAGGTTAATTAATTGGACGATTATTCTGAGGGTGCTCAGTTTCCTGTTGATTGTGGAAGCCGTTTTTATGCTGACTGGCCTCCCCTTTGCGTGGTTTTATGAAGAGCCGCTTTTCCCACTTTTGTTGTCGGCCCTTTTCACCGGTACAATTGGTTTGGGTTTCTTGCTGAAGATTGGTAAAAACTACAAAAAGAATATCGGCAAGCGGGAAGGTTATTTGATAGTTGCACTAACCTGGGTGGTCATTTCCTTTTTTGGTACCCTGCCATTTTTATTGTCAGGTTCCATTCCCAATTTTACGGATGCATTTTTTGAAACTATTTCGGGACTGACAACCACAGGAGCTTCTATTTTAACTGATATTGAATCGGTTCCCAAGAGTATTTTGTACTGGCGTTCGATGACACATTGGATTGGTGGCATGGGAATTATTGTGCTGACAGTTGCCATTTTACCTTTTCTGGGGATTGGTGGCATGCAGTTGATGGTGGCCGAAATGCCCGGGATTCAACCTGATAAATTGCACCCAAGAATTACGGCTACCGCAAAACGTTTCTGGGGAATTTACGTACTTTTTACGGTTGCCGAAGTGCTGTTGCTGTGGGCCGGTGAAATGGATTTTTTCGATTCGGTCAATCATTCTTTCGCCACGATGGCGACGGGTGGGTTTTCGACAAAAAATAACAGCATTGCCGGATTTGGGCCCTATTCGCAGTACATTATAATTCTCTTTATGATTTTTGCAGGAACAAATTTTACGCTGCATTATTATGCTTTGCACCGTAAATTTGATAAGATTCGTGAAAACCAGGAATTCAGGGTTTACCTGGGTATTATTGCTTTCGTTACACTTTATGTTTCAATCGGACTTGTGCTTAAGATGGATTCAGGTATTGAAACTTCCTTTAGGGATGCGTTGTTTACAACGGTTTCCATTTTAACCACAACAGGTTTTGTTACTGCCAATTATTATGTTTGGCCTTATTATATTTGGATATTCATTTTTGCGCTGATGTTTATCGGGGGCAGTGCCGGATCCACAGGTGGGGGCATGAAAATTATCCGTCATTTGTTATTGGTGAAAAATTCTTGGTTAGAAATGAAACGGGCTATTCATCCGCAGGCTATTATCCCGGTAAAATACAACCACAAATCGGTGTCAAAAGAAATCATTTCAAATGTGATGGCATTTTTCCTGATTTATGTGTTAATATTTGCATCGGGCGTTTTTGTTTTGGCATTGGTAGGATTGGATTTTGAAACTTCAATTGGTGCTACCATTGCTGCGCTTGGAAATATTGGTCCTGGTATCGGGGGGGTTGGCCCAATTGAAAATTATGCATTCTTTTCCCCCTTTACAAAATGGTTTCTTTCGTTTTTAATGTTGCTTGGACGGCTTGAATTGTTTACCATTTTGATTGTTTTATCGCCGGCTTTTTGGAGGCGATGAACTAAAGACTACCCCGGTATCCTCTTTTGTTTTTAAAGATAAACCCCATACCGACTTCAACTACAATTCCGCTGCCATGAAAACCCTTTAATCCCTGTTGCTGATTTACGGTAGGTGTACCGGAAACAATGACGATATTATCTTCACTCAGCAAAATGGAATAACCCATGTCAAACAGTAAAAAAAAGCCTCCTCTTGTCACTAAATCACCACCAACAGTTAGTTGTAAAAAAGCCGAACGTTTAACATAATAATCAATAACATTTCCATTATCATCATTTGAGAGAACGGCAAGACCTGCATTCCCAAAGCCCATTCCATAATTAAAACCTGCACCTACAAATGGAGTGAAAACCTTTTCAAGGAAAAGATATCGTCCCCTGGCACCTAATTTAAAACCTGTTGCGGATAGGCCAAAGCCACCATCAATACCTACATGTTGCGATATAAAATATTGTAAAGTAGGCCCAACTCCCACCAGGCCATTCCAACCCATGTCCATGCTGATCCCAAAACTTCGTGTCATTCTGATGGGCAGGTCTTCAATGGCAGGCATTTCTAATTGGGCAATGGAGGCTGACAAAGTGAAAAATAAAACAATACTAAAAACGATACGTTTCATAAGTCTGGTTTAGAAGATTCAAAAATAAGTCTTTCATTTAAAGAACAAAAGAAAATATTTTCCCGTTTTTGCTTGACATTTCAAATTATTGTATTACTTTTGACCAAATGATTTAACCAAATAGTTAAATTAAATGGTTAAGAAAACGGAATCTACCGAAGACAAGATTATTGCTGCGGCAAAAAGGGTGTTTATCCGTAAAGGGATTGATGGTGCACGTATGCAGGAAATTGCTGATGAAGCCGGTATCAATAAATCATTGCTTCATTATTATTTTCGTTCAAAAGACAAACTTTTTGACCGGGTTTTTTCCGAATCTTTCCTGCCTGTTGTGAAAACAATTAACCGGGTTTTTGAGAGTTCGCCGGATATTAATACCCTTATCGAAGGATTTGTAACGAATTACATTATTCTGCTTAAGAACAATCCACATCTGCCACATTTTATTCTTCATGAGTTGAACCGCAACCCGGAAAGGATTGTTGAGCAAATTCAAAGTAGTAATTTTAACAGGATGCGGATAGTTGAAGTTCTCTCAAATGATGTTGATTCGAATAATTTGAAACCCTTCGATCCCATTCACATTGTTGTCAACATTATTGCTTTATGTGTTTTTCCTTTCGTGGCACAACCCATTCTTCAGGGTTTTCTTTTTAATGGTAGCGAAACTGATTTCCAGGAATTTATTGACGAACGAACACAACATATCATTGCTTTTGTAAAAAGTGCAATCTTTATCAATCATTCATAAAATGAAAAAGAGATTATTAACGGGTTTATTTGTTATAGCAGGCTTCGTCCTTAGTGCTCAATCTGTTCAGGAAATTACCCTCGAAATATGTTTTCAAAAAGCCATCGAAAATTATCCGAATCTTGCACAAATTGAATTGAACAGTGAAGCATACAATCTGAATATCAAAAACATCAAAACCAACTATTATCCCACATTGAATTTAAACGGCCAGGCCTCATACCAATCAGATGTAACCAAAGTCCCACTGCCCGATATTCCGGGATTGGATCCGGTGGTACTTGCCAAGGACTGGTATAAAATAAACCTCGATATCTCTCAAATGATTTATGATGGCGGGGTAACTTCCGGGCAGAAAGACCTTGAAGAAACCAGGCACATCATTGCCAACCAGAAAGTAGAGATTGAACTCTACCAGTTGAAAGAACGGGTGAATCATTTGTATTTCAATACAGTTTTCTTGCGAAAGAACATTGAAATACTGGAAGTGTTGAAGAAAAACCTGGAAGCCAATATCGAAAATGCGGAAACAGCTTTTGAAAATGGGATGATTCTAAGTGCAGATGTTGACGCCTTACGTGTTGAATATTATCGGGCTGAGCAACAAATTATTGAAAAGGAAGAAGATGTTTTTGCTCTGATTGCTGCCATCAACGAACTTACAGGGCTCAGCATCCAATCACCGGCAGTGCTAAAAGTACCGGATGTAACAATTGACAATTTCAGTTTTGTGAACAACCGCCCTGAATACATTTTACTGGGGCAGCAACAAACACAGGTCATGGCCATGCAATCGCTTGCAACGGTGAAAAGAAGGCCGATTTTTTCTGCTTTTGGCCAGGCAGGTTATGGCCGTCCGGGTTACGATATGCTAAAAAATGATTTTGATGATTACTATATGATTGGGCTGCGTTTGCACTGGAATATCTGGGATTGGGGAAAGGTAAAAAGAGAGCGGGAAGTATTCGATATTCAAAATGCAATCATCAATTCCCAAAAGGAAACCTTTAACCAAAACCTACGTGCCGACTTACATCAACGTTCGGCAAATATCACCAAATACGAAAAACTAATTCGTACTGATGAACTGATTGTCCGTCTTCAAAAAAACGTACAGCAAACCTCAGATACGCAAATGAAAAATGGGACAATTACTTCAACAACATACCTCATCGAATTGAATAAACTTGTCAATGCACGCCTAAATCTTGAAGCACATAAATTGCAATTGGTTTTTGCGAAATATCAATATTTAACAGCCATTGGAAATTTGTAGAAAAAAAACGTTACGCCTCCGCGTCGTAGCGTGAAAAATATATATACCATGAGAATAAATGCAATCACATTAATTACAGCCATCAGTTTTGCATTACTAAGCTCCTGCTCGGTTGATGACAACAAATCGGATGCCTACGGAAATTTTGAAGCGACCGAACTCATTGTTTCTGCCCAGGCCAATGGGGAGTTACTACTTTTTGATCTGGAGCAAGGGGATATGATTGAAAAAGATAAAATAGTCGGTCTGATTGATACCACTGACCTGGCATTAAAAAAGAAACTTTTGGTTCAGCAGAAGCAAACTATTTCTTCACAAACGGCAAGTATTGATTCGGAAATGGAAGTTGTGAAACAACAACTGGCCAACAACCGCAACACGCAAAAGCGCATCAAAAATCTGTACGCAAAAGGTGCTGCAACCCAAAAGCAATTAGACGATATCAATGGCCTTGTTGATTTGAATGAAGCTCAGATTAGGGCAGTAAAATCAAAAAAGCAAAGTATTTTAGACCAAATGACAGGCATTGATGTACAGGTAGAGCAGGTAAACGAAATTATAAGTAAAAGCCTGATAAAAAATCCCGTTACCGGAACCATTCTACTTAAATATGCAGAACTCGGCGAATTGGCTGGTATTGGTAAACCACTGTACAAACTGGCCGATTTAAGCCGTATGAAATTAAAGGCTTACATTAGCGGCGACCAATTGGCACAGATTGAAATTGGGCAGGAAGTTGAGGTTTTGTACGATAAAAATGCTGATGAAAATAGCAGTATTAAAGGCCAAGTAATCTGGATTTCACCCTCGGCAGAGTTTACACCCAAAACCATCCAAACAAAGGAAGAACGTGTAAACCTGGTTTATGCTGTGAAAGTTTTGGTGATCAACAATGGTGAAATTAAAATCGGGATGCCGGGGGAGTTTAATTTTAAAAAGCAGTAGAAGGTTTTCACAGACGAAAACTAAAGTTTAGAACAAGAAAATAAAAGTATGAGTCAATACTTCGTATATATTCTGAAATGTGCTGATGGTAGTTACTACACAGGTATTACGAATGATGTAGATAGACGGTTTGAAGAACACCAAAGTGGTTATGGCCGAAAAGCTTATACTTTTACGAGAAGGCCCTTAGAACTTGTTTTTTACCTTGATTTCCCTGATCCTGTTCAGGCCATTGATTTTGAAAAACAAGTAAAAGACTGGACCAGAAAAAAAAAGGAAGCAATTATTCGGGGAGATTGGGAGAGTCTGAAGGAGTTGGCAGCGTGTAAGAATGAGACGAGCCACTTGGGCTTCGACTCCGCTCAGCCTGACAGTGGCTTTGTTAAGTTTGAAGATAGCTCTGTTCAGCCTGACAGCAATACTACTCAGCAATTTAGTAGTGACAGTCACCCAAAGCAGAGAGACGGTCACCCTGAGCGGAGTCGAAGGGAGCCGGAGCGGTACAGACAATACAAATCAGAAATCAATAAATAATCATTTTATTCATTAACCTTAAATTTTAATTTTATGAAAATCAGAAGTTTATTAATCGTATTAATGGGGCTGGTCATTTATCCATTTGCCCAAATCAGTGCACAAGAAGTAAAAGCCGACGACGTTCTTGGTATTTGGCTCAACGAAGACAAAGATGCCCATGTCGATATCTACAAGGATGGCGATAAATATTTTGGTAAAATTGTCTGGCTGAAAAATCCCATCC
>Ga0190293_1000917_pt1 | contig 10493 bp, 10 predicted proteins | sample 48693001_MG_FD_161671 | JGI IMG/M metagenome (GOLD analysis project Ga0190293, IMG submission 161671) | Hydrothermal vent microbial mat bacterial communities from Southern Trench, Guaymas Basin, Mexico - 4869-30-0-1_MG | ecosystem: Environmental > Aquatic > Marine > Hydrothermal vents >... | reverse complement strand
TATTTGCTGCAATTAAAAAATAAAAGTAATGACAAAAATAAAAGTAGCAAACCCTGTTGTAGAGTTAGATGGGGATGAAATGACAAGAATAATCTGGAAATTTATAAAGGATCAATTGATTCTACCATATCTGGACCTAGATATAAAATATTTTGATTTAGGTATTGAGTATAGAGATGAAACAAATGATCAGGTAACTATTGATTCTGCAGAAGCAATTAAAAAATATAATGTCGGTATAAAATGTGCTACTATAACTCCTGATGAAGACAGAGTTGAAGAGTTTGGCTTAAAGAAAATGTGGCGCTCTCCTAATGGAACCATTAGAAACATAGTTGGTGGAACCATCTTTAGAGAACCAATCATCATGAATAATGTGCCCAGATATGTTCAAGGCTGGACAAAACCAATTTGTATTGGGCGTCATGCATTTGGTGATCAATATAAAGCTACAGATATTGTAACTAAAGGTAAAGGTAAATTAACCATGACCTTTACTCCTGAAGACGGCAGAGAAGTCCAAACCTTTGAAATTTACAACTTTGAAGAAAATGGAGTTGCTATGGCAATGTATAATATTGATTCTTCTATTTATGGATTTGCCCGCTCAAGCTTTACACAAGCACTTAAAAAAAGATGGCCACTTTATTTGAGCACTAAAAACACCATTCTTAAAGCTTATGATGGTAGATTTAAAGATATCTTTCAGGAAGTTTATGAAAATGAATTCATTGACAAATTCAAAAAAGCCGGGATAACTTATGAACATCGTTTAATTGATGATATGGTAGCTGCAGCCATGAAATGGGAAGGCGGATTTGTTTGGGCTTGTAAAAATTATGACGGTGATGTACAATCTGACACCGTTGCTCAAGGATTTGGATCGCTGGGATTAATGACATCTGTCTTAGTAACTCCTGATGGCAAAACTGTTGAATCAGAAGCTGCACATGGAACAGTAACCCGCCATTTTCGTCAGCATCAATTAGGTAATGAAACCTCTACAAACCCATTGGCCTCTATTTTTGCATGGACCAGAGGATTGGAGCATCGAGGTAAATTAGACCAAAATCAAGATTTAATCAAATTTTGTAATACTCTTGAGAAAGTTTGTATTGACACGGTTCAAAGTGGAAAAATGACAAAAGATTTGTCCCTATTGATTCACAAAGACAAAATGACATCAAAAGATTACTTGAATACACAAGATTTTTTGAATGCTATAAAAGAAAATTTAGACAAGGCGATTGCCTAGTTATCATAGTATAATGTCATCAAAGCTTCAATTTAAAATTGAAGCTTTTTTATTTGATATTATTAATTATTCATTTCTTATATATATATTCGTTCTTTTAAACCTGAGTTCTCAGGTTTTAAGCATATAAAGACATGGCTGAACATAAAAAAAAAGAAAATACTTTTGCTACAAAAGAGTCACAATCAATATTTCAAAAAGGTATCAAATATTTGGCTATAGCCTTACCTCTTCTTTTTATTTCACCGATAGTAATTGCTATAGGATTTAAAGCTTTAAATAAAAGTAATAACTTTTTAGTTTTGATCTTGGGATGTTTTTTGGCAATAATTACAATTGCCTTAGTTACACAAGCATTTCGAATAATTCTTAAAGCCCTGTTTACAAAATAAAAAATATTAAGAATTGCTAAACTTTTCGTCAAAGAAAATGACCAATTTAAAATTATAAGGACGTGAGGGGGAAGTTAATATATACGCGACTAACACAATGGGAACATTGGCCAACTCTGGTCTATTATATCCCTTTAAGCCCTTTTTTTATTATCAGAGCTCTAAAAGCAGGGCATTTAGCGCATTTTATAGCGGCAAATCCTGGTATTTTATATTCTGGTGTGGGAACTGAATCAAAGTCTGAAACTCTTAAACTAGTCCCTAAAGAATATCGCCCGGAAGGTATTTTGGTTTTGAAATCTGAATCAATTGACAAAAAACTGGAATGCTTCAATGAAAAAGGCTTTGTTTACCCTATAATTGCAAAACCAGATATTGGTTTTAGAGGCTATCTGGTGAAAAAAATTGACTCCGAAAATGATCTCATCAATTACTTTAATAAAGTAGATGAAGATATCATTATTCAGGAATTCATTCCTTATGAAAAGGAATTGGGAATATTTTACTATCGAATACCCGGTGAAAAAAAAGGGAAAATAACTTCTATTACTGTCAAAAAGTTTATCACTGTAAGTGGAGATGGCAAAAGCACTTTATCTCAGCTAATAAATAAAGATGAAAGAGCTTTTCTATATCTAGATCTCTTTAAAAATATCCATAAAGAAAAAATCGATTTTATATACAAAGAAGGTGAAAAAGTAACTCTTTCCGTAATCGGAAATCATTCAAAAGGAACCCAATTTTTAAATGGCAATCACCTTATAAATAAAAAATTAGAGTATTTTATGGATCAAATCTGTAATAGAATAAATGGATGGTATTACGGCAGGCTCGATATCAAATACAAAAATTTGGATAAATTACTTCTCAACGAAGATTTTAAAATTTTAGAGGTAAATGGTATAATTTCAGAACCAACACATATCTATGATGCATCAGACAAGAAGGCTTCTTTTATAAATGCGGTAAAAACCTTAAATCGGCATTGGAAAATAATGGGAGAAATAGCTGTAACCAATAGTAGAGATTATGGAATTGAATATCCCAAGATCATACCTCTTCTCAAAAATTTATATTGGTTAAGAAAACATTCAAAAAAATTAAAAAAACTCAACAAAACTGATTTTTAATCTTAGCGTTCAATTAAATTATCTCTTGGGGTTGTAGGATTATAGCCAAAATCAGCATCCGGCAGGCTAATTCCCAACTGTGATATTACATAACCTATGCTGGCAAAATGATGAATTGCATGACTGTGCGCCTGAATTAATGCTGAAGCCAATGTATAATTCGCAGTAACAACACCCAATCCTAAATCATCTTGAACTTCTACTACAAAATCCAAGTTTTCAGATTCTAAATTTTTAAGTTTTTCTACAATTTCCTCAAAATATGCCAAGCCAATATTCACTTTTATTTCGGCCAATTCATTTCTTTTTCTTGCCGCTAAATTAACTTTTCTAGTTTCTAAACCTTCAAATATACAATCAAACACATCTAAGATATGGCGCATATGTATTCCTATACTTGAATAATATGGTGCAACAGAATTATCACTGTACTCCTTGTCACTAATCGCATTTAATAACTTAATACCTCGTTCAAGGTTGTGGGTAATCGCTGAAATCATTAATTTTTTTGTTTATATGTCGCTAATTTAATAAAATAATTACTTCAAAAAATTAATTAATGTCAAAATTCCTAATCCTAAGAATAAAACACTCAAAATATAGTTAATATTTCTAGCAATAAATTGTGCTTTTCTTTCAATCAAGGCAGCAAACATTACATATACTACAAACAAACTTAAAGCGCCTAAAAATACTCCTCCAACAAATATACTAATATATGGCTGATTCATAATTAACAAGCCTTTTTTTTCTAATACAGAACTCAGAACCAGGTAAAATGGAATTGCAAGCATATTCATAACAGACATGAACATTCCTATTAAAACAAAATTCCCTTTTCTTTTTTTACCCTCTCCCTTAAATTTTTTTCTGGCCTGAAAAAAGAAAAAAATAGACAGCGTGAATAACACTACAATCCCGGCTATTTTCAAACGGTCAACTACTTCGGGATGTTTTACAAAATACTTCGCAAATGCCAAGGCAATATACGCCTGCGGAATAACCACCAAAGCAGCCCCAAGAGAAAACAATAATGCGTCTTTTCTGTTCCTTTCGATTCTTGTCCTTACTGCTGTCATATTAAGCATCCCAGGAGGAACCAGGCTAACAAATGCCATAATAAAGCCCAAAAATAAATGTGAAATATATTGCATGTTTTTATTCTTTCTTACTTGGTATAATTTAAAAATATTTATGATATAACTTGTTGATATCTTCTGAAAGCTTCAGTTTTACAGTCAAAAATACAAATATAGATACAAGTAAAAAGCTTTTTATTAAAATACTAAATAATGGATTTATGGGTAGATGAACAAAGTAAAACATCACAAATAATACTCCTATTATTAAAAGTATTTTCTTCGTATTCTTACTATAGGGATGCATTTTTAGTTTATTTCTAACATAATATACTTTAATCATACTAAATAATACAACGACGAACAAAGTAGCAAAGGCCGCTCCCTGAATACCAAAATATGTAATAAATACTTTATTCAAAATAATTACACTCAAAGCCATCCCAATAGAAAAATAAAACAGCATTCTAAAATACTTAGAGTTTGTTAAGATGGTTCCGTTCGTACCAAGAGACAACTTAATTAATTCTGCAAAAGAGATAAGCAAAACCACATAGACTCCCACTGAGTATTCTGGTTTGTTTATTAAAAGATACAATTCTTTAATATTCACATTTATCAGTAAAAAGAATAAGCCCCCAATAATTAATAAATTTAAAGAGCTTTTTTTATACAATGACGCTACTTCGTTCAAATTATTATTATTTAACTCTTTAGCGGTTATGGGATTTGTTATTTGTTGCATTGCCCGAGAAGGAATTGCAATAACAGAGGCTATATAAACCCCTACAGAGTAATAGGCTACTTGTGCAATATCTTCTATTTGAGGAATCATAAATTTATCAATTTCCAATAAAATATTACCTGCAGACCCTGCTAATATGATATAGAATGAAAAAGAAAAGATCTCTTTTATATTATTAGGTAATTTAAAAAAAGTAAAACTAGGCATATACAAACTCAAAGCGTAAACTTTCATTATAACCATTCTAAAGAAATATACCAGAACAATACCATAAATAAACTGCTCACTGCTCAACCAGTTTAAATAAACAGAGATCAGTAAGAATGTAACACAAACTCTGGCAAAAACTTCTCGAATAAAATTTCCAAAAACAGATTTCATTTGAACTTTGCTCCATGCATAAAACACTTCAAAATACCCCATAAAAACAGCAATAAGAAAAATAAGGTAAGTATACTCTTTGATAATAATATTTTCACGTGATATAATCTCTGCTATATATTCATAAAAAAGGCTACCCATAAATGCAAACGGAACAATTATCAACATAGGTAATATTAAAGCCACCAATAAAAAATTATCTCTTTCACGGTTTTCTGCATAAGAAAAGAAAAATTTGATGATGGTATGTTGCATTCCAAACACCAATAATGGCATGATAAGATTGGCGGTTGATAATAAAAATGTTACCAAACCATAATATTCTGCTTCTAAAAAATGGGTATAAAGAAACAATACATTGACGCCTCCAATGGCAAATCCAAAAAAAAGGATTAATGTATTCTTAAATGATTGTTGTATAACTACTCCCATTATTTCTCTTGATCGATTAACTTATTTGTTAAATACCTGAACCTTAAAAAAAGTAATAAGGCTGAAGTTGTCAATCCAACTAATAACCCTACCCAAAGCCCCTGAGAACCATAATTTAAAACCTTTCCCAATATATAACTAATTGGAAAACCAATAATCCAATATGATATAAAAGTTAAATAGGTTGGTATTTTCACATCCTGTAATCCTCTGAGCGCACCCAAAACGGTAACCTGGATACCTTCAGACAATTGAAATAATCCGGCAATTAACAATAATGATGCAGCAGTTTCAACTACAGATATGTCGTTGATATATGCCAGTGGTAAAATGTCTTTTAACAGGATAAATGCTATTGCGAAAAAAAATTCAATGATAAAAACCTGTAAAAAAATTGATAAGCTTATTCTTTTCAGATCTTTGAAATTTTTGAGTCCTTTTTGATTTCCAACTCTTATAGTTGCTGCAACTCCTAATCCCACAGCTATCATAAATGTCATTGACGATAAATTTAATGCAATTTGATTAGCTGCCTGATCAATTGTTCCCATTGTACCGGCTAACCATACGGCTGCGATAAAGACACCAACCTCAAAGAACATTTGCAATGCAGTAGGAAACCCTAAATTAATAATATTCATCAATATACTTTTTTTGATCTCATCTAATTTTAATCTATTAAAAAAAGGTTTAAATTTTTTCCTTGAATTCAATATGAGTATAATAAAAATTAACATGGCAATTCTCGAAATTAATGTGCCATAAGCTGCCCCAACCAATTCCAATCGTGGAAATATCCAAAGTCCATAAATTAAAACAAAATTTAAAATAACATTAACAGTATTTGCAATTATTGTTGCATGCATTCCATATTTGGTTTGTCCGAGACCATCTGTGAATTGCTTAAAAGCCTGAAATATCATCAACGGAATCATCGAGAAGGCCACAATCTCCAAATACGGAATTGCTAACTCAACAACTTCAGGAGGCTGATCCATATACTGTAATATGGGTGTAGCTAACACCAATATTAAAAACATACCTATTCCTAAAGTAGTACATAACAGGAGTCCATGCTGAAAAATTCTTCGTCCTTTATCCATATTGTTTTCACCATCAGCCTCTGCGATCAAAGGTGTTATGGCAAAAGAGAATCCTATCCCCAAAGAGAAGGCGATAAAAACAAAACTGTTGCCTAATGAAACTGCCGCCAAATGGGCAGCCCCCAGACGACCCACCATTATATTATCAGCCAAACCAACCAACACATGACCTAAATGACCAATCATCACCGGAATAGCCAGTTCTAAATTGTATTTAAATTCGGAAGTATATCTTTTAAGGTTCAATTAGTCTGCATTTTGCTACAAATTTAATTTTTTCCTGAAGTTAAAATCTATTTCGTTCATTTTATTTAACAATCAAGATTATAATCTTGAAAAGCCATTAATTTATATAAGGCAATTTTATATATTTGCTCCTTGCTAATTTTTTTGAACTAAAGACAATTAGCGAGGAGTATTAAAAATAAAAATTTTAAACAATGAATATTGACATAAATCAACTATTGGAGCAATTAACAAAAATTATCTTAGAATACGGACCTAAATTAATAGGGGCAATTGTAGTTTGGATAATAGGTTCCATCATAATTAAAAAATTATTAAACCTTTTTGTTAAAGCCTTAGATAAACAAAAAACGGAAGAATCACTAAAGCCTTTCCTAAAAAGTATAGTTGGGGTATTGTTAAAAGTTTTACTGGCTATTAGCGTTCTTAGTATGGTAGGAGTAGCAATGACTTCCTTCATTGCAATTCTGGGAGCTGCTGGTTTAGCTATAGGTATGGCTCTCTCGGGGACTTTACAAAATTTTGCAGGTGGTGTCATGATATTACTTTTCAAACCATTTAAGGTAGGCGATTTTATTGATGCTCAAGGACATAAGGGTTCTGTAAAAGAGATCCAGATCTTTAACACAATACTTACCGATCTAGATAATAAAACTATTATAATTCCAAATGGAGGTCTTTCAACGAATTCTATGGTAAATTATTCTACCGAACCTACTCGAAGAGTTGATATTTCTGTAGGTATCGCCTATGGTGAAAATGTTGAAAAATCAAGAGAAATATTAAATGAATTAGGAGAAAGTGATAAAAGAATATTAAAGGATCCTGCACCATTTATAGGATTAACTGAATTGGCAGACAGCTCTGTCAATTTAACTTTTAGAGTTTGGGTTAATTCTGACGATTATTGGGGTGTGTTTTTTGATATGAATGAAAATGTTTATAATGCCTTTAATAAATCAGGAGTTCAAATTCCATTTCCACAAATGGATGTTCATTTACAAAAGAGTGAATAGATCATTTTATTGATTTGGAAAAATAAGCCTTTTTTTTATTTGTAATAACAACATTCACCTTCATCTGTGTTAACATCGTTTGATGAAATCTTTACATTAAATGTTTTGGATAGTATTTCATCGGCAATGGCTAAACACGAAGTAGCAGCTGGTGAAGGTGCATTAAGCACATGAATGACACCATTATTATTAATGATTTTAAAATCATCAATCATATTCCCATCTAGATCAACCGCTTGAGCTCTTACTCCTGAACGAGAAAACTCAACATCATTCTTTGTTATGGAAGGCATCAATTTTTGCAATTCTTTTACGAATAGATTCTTAGAAAAAGCTCTTCTGTATTCTTCCATTCCCTTTCTCCAGTTTTTAAAGAATAATTTCCAGGTACCCATAAAACCAAAAGCTTGCAAAGTATCCTTTAGATCAAAACTTGTCAAAGCATAACCTTCTCTTTTAAATGTAAAAACTGCGTTTGGTCCGCATTCAACATCTCCATTGATCATTGGCGTATAATGCACTCCTAAAAACGGGTACTTCGGATCAGGAACCGGATATACTAAATTATTGATCTTGCTTTTAGCATGATCTTTAATCTTGTAATAATCCCCTCTAAATCCAACAATTTGCATATCTATTTTCAAATGATCCTTTTTGGCCATTCTATCGGATTGCAAGCCTGCGCAAAATATTATTTTTTCAGATGAAAAATTACCACAATCGGTTTTTACGAATAATCCTTTCTTCTTTCTATCAATATCTTGCACCCTACAATTTAATATCAATTTACTTTTTGGATTGATTTCAATCACCTTTTGAATCAATTTTTCTGTGACATCTGCATAATCTATAATTCCGGCACTAGGTACCCAAACTGCTTTAATTCCATCTATAAATGGCTCCTTTTCTTTTATTTCTTTACTATTCAATAAACGAATTCCCTTTGTGTTATTTTTTAAACCATTTTCATATATTCTCTCCAGGTCAGGTATTTCTTCTTTATTAGTTGCAACAATTATTTTTCCGCAGATGTTGTGTTCAATATTATTCTTTAAAGCAAAATCAACCAGTTGGTCTCTTCCATTATTGCAATTCAAGGCTTTTAAAGATCCCGGTTTATAATAAATTCCAGAATGAATCACTCCTGAATTCCTTCCCGTTTGATGATATGAAGGTATCTTTTCCTTTTCAAGGATAGCAATGGTCTTTTTTGGAAACTTTAATTGTAATTTATAGGAGGTCGCTGCTCCAACAATTCCTGCTCCAACAACAATAAAATCAAAAGGAATACTACTCATATGACAACAATTTATTTGATTTAATCTTAAAAAATCTTATCTCACATAATCTGTTTTTTTCATAAAACTTATAACTATAAAGCTTGCAAAAAAGAACAGGGAGAGAAGCAAAATAGACAATTTCATCGAATCGGTTAATTCAAGAGCTATTCCAAAAATAAATGTACCCCAAACAATTGCAATCTTCTCGGTAAAGCCAAAAAGACTAAAATATGTAGCGTGATCTTTTGATTCTTCCGGAATTAACTTTGAAAAGGTCGATCTTGATAAGGTTTGTATAGCTCCTAAAACTAAACCGAGAAAAAAACTTATTATATAAAATTTTAATTGAACATCCGGATCATCTTTTTCCAACATATAAGCACTCAAACTAACTAATAACCAAATAATTATTGTGATTTTCAGGGTTAAAATATTACCAATTTTCTTAGATAATCCTGCAAAGAAATAAGCTCCAAAAATTCCTAAAAATTGAATGATTATTATTGCAATTATCATATTACTGGTTGTCAATCCCAATTCTGTTGAACCATAAATTGTAGACAGCAAAATAAAAGATTGCACTCCTACACTAAACAAAAAGAAAGCTGCCAATAGATTTAGTAAAACAGGTTGATCTTTTATTTCAATGATTACTTTTTTCAATTCTAAAATCCCTTTAAAAATATAATTTCTATTTTGCTTCTTCCTATTAATATTTGCAGGTAAGTTTTTAAAGGTCACTTGCGCAAAGCCTATCCACCAAATTCCAACAGTTAGAAAAGAAATTCTAGGAGCTAAATTAGGGTCAGTAATATTATAAAACTCAGGTTTCATAACCATGCTCAAATTGATCATTAATAGTATCACGGATCCGATATATCCGAAAATAAACCCTTTTGCACTAACATGATCTTGCTGGTCATTGTAAGCGACTTCTGGTAAATAGGCATTGTAAAATACCAAACTTCCCCAAAATCCTATACTAGCAAAAATAGAAAATAATATGCCTATCCATAAGGTTTCAATTCCTTGAAAAAAATACAGCATCATCACGGAAATTGCTCCTAAATAGCAGAAAAATTTCATGTAACTTTTCTTATTTCCCACATAGTCAGCAATACCAGATAAAAGAGGTGATATAAAAGCTACAATCAAAAAAGAAAAAGACAATGCATAACTATACAAAGATGTATTATTAAATTGCATTCCTAAAAAAGTAACCAAACCACTATCAGTTTTTGTCACGGTTTCATAATAAATTGGAAAGACAGCGGTACTAATTACCAATGAATAAACTGAGTTAGCCCAGTCGTAAAAAGCCCAACTGTTAATTAGTTTTTTATCCCCTTTTTTAAGCATAAATTTGAGTTAGTTACTTTTAAGGATGAGCAATTTACAATAATTTTATATTTTTTAAATCTTTGATTGAATTAA
>Ga0190293_1000916_pt1 | contig 10494 bp, 11 predicted proteins | sample 48693001_MG_FD_161671 | JGI IMG/M metagenome (GOLD analysis project Ga0190293, IMG submission 161671) | Hydrothermal vent microbial mat bacterial communities from Southern Trench, Guaymas Basin, Mexico - 4869-30-0-1_MG | ecosystem: Environmental > Aquatic > Marine > Hydrothermal vents >... | reverse complement strand
CAACATGCGGGCAGCAGCCGAAAAACTGAAAAACGAAGTGCCGGGAATCCATGTACATGCATCGATCCTCAATGTAGCCGACCCGGTATCTATCGAATCGTGGGTGAGCAGCACCCTCAAGGAGTTTGGCACCATCGATAAACTGGTGGTAAATGGGGGTGGCCCTCCTCCTGGAACTTTTGATGAGATAGATGACCTTACCTGGCATACCGGATACGAAAATACACTAATGAGTGCGGTGAGGCTCATCCGGGAAGTACTCCCCGTCATGCGTCGCAACAGAACGGGATCGATCGTTACTGTTACTTCAAGTTCCGTAAAGGAACCCATTGACAGTCTGTTACTTTCAAATGTGTTTCGTGCAGGAGTAACAAGCCTGGTGAAGAGCCTCTCCTTCCAGGTGGCTAAAGATCAGATCCGAATCAATAACCTGGTTCCTGGTTTTTTTGATACCGATCGACTTCAGGAACTGGACCAGCGCAACTCCCGGGAGTGGAGGATAAGTATCGAAAATGTGAGAAAAATTAACTTTGACAAAATTCCAATGGGACGGTATGGGGATCCCGATGAATTTGGGAAAGCTGCGGTATATCTTCTATCAGATGCCGCCTCTTACGTCACAGGGGAAACTTTCATCATCGACGGAGGTAAAATGCGCACCGTATGGTAGCCGGGCATAACCATAAACTCTCCCCGGTAATCGTCGATTTTACGGAAGAACTTTCTGACGGAATCTACCTGTTTGGATTCAGACGGAACTTTGATTTTATAGCCGGACAAGTACTGGGTATTGCCCTGGAGGAAAACGGACCCCGAAGGTTATACAGCATTTGCAGCGGAGAAGATGAAGCCCATACTAAAATCCTGTACAATGTAATTGACGAGGGTTACCTTACTCCCCGCCTGTCGGATCTGGAGGCTGGTGACACCCTCTGGATTACAGAACCCAGGGGGGAATTTACAGACAATCTGAATCCTGCAGTATGGATCGCTACCGGCACCGGGATTGCCCCATTTTACGCCATGTTGAAATCGGGTCTGGGAAGTAATAAAACCCTGATCCACGGGAACCGTTTTCTGGAACAATTCCACTTTTATGATGAATTTGAAGCGGTGTTAGGGGAAAACTATATTCGCTGTTGCTCCGGAGAACATGACGAAAGGGTGTATCATGGAAGGGTAACCGGATTCCTTGAGGAGGAACCCGAATTAGATCCGTCGCTAAAGTACTACCTTTGTGGCAACGCTGAAATGGTGGTGGAAACAAGGGATATTCTTATCCAAAAGGGTGTCCCGTTCCATCAGATCATCTCCGAAATATACTTCTAATCCATGCGGGAAAAACTATTCGGAAAAACGCTTGAGGAGTTAACTACCCTCACAGAGAACCTGGGCCTTCCCTCCTATAGTGCCCGGCAAATATCGGAATGGCTCTACAAGAAGGAGGTCTCTTCCATCGATGAAATGACCAACCTGTCAAAAAAGGCCAGGGCTCAACTCTCAGCTTCATTTGATCTGGGAACAAGCTTGCCTGTGGATGTAACGGAGTCGGTGGATGGAACAAAAAAGTACCTGTTCAGGGCGCAGAACGAAAAGTACATTGAGACTGCATATATTCCTGAAGAGAAGAGAAATACCGTTTGTGTCTCATCGCAGGTGGGTTGTAAAATGGGGTGTCTCTTCTGCATGACCGGAAAGCAGGGATTTCAGGGAAACCTCACCGCCGGGGAGATCATTAACCAGTACAGAAGTATTTCGGAATGGAAGGCGCTGACCAATATTGTCTATATGGGTATGGGGGAACCATTGGATAACCTGACCGAAGTATTGAAAAGCCTTCAAATACTGACTGCCCAATGGGGCTTCGCACTCAGTCCCCGGCGAATCACGGTATCTACCATAGGAATCACCCCAGCCATGCTTCAATTTCTGGATCAGAGTGAAGCACACCTGGCCGTGAGCCTGCATACGCCATTTGATGAGGAGCGTCGAAAACTGATGCCTGTTCAACAGGTCTATCCGCTCAAAGAGGTTTTAAAGGAGATCCGCTCGTGGGACTTTGGCAGGCAACGCAGGGTTTCCTTTGAATACATCCTATTTAAGGGGTTTAATGATTCACCCGCCCATGTGAATGAGCTTGCCAGAATCCTCCAGGGGATTCGTTGCCGGATCAATCTGATCCGGTTTCACCCCATTCCGGATACCCCGCTTGAATCTCCCGATGAGGCTACCATTAAGCGGTTCAGGGATAAACTCATAGCAAAAGGGATCACCACCACCATCAGAGCCAGTCGCGGCCAGGACATTTGGGCAGCATGTGGACTGCTCTCCACCAAAAAGATGACCCAAAAAGAGTAACTGATTGCGATAAGAGACATCCCTGTCACATATACCTCCAAAAAGGTGTTGTGGTTCAATGATTTGTTGATGCTCTTTTTTCCTGTGAATTGCCTCCTCTGCAGCAAGCGGCTCCCTGCACCCGGGGAAGTGATCTGTCTGAGTTGCGAACAAAAAATTCCCAGAACCGGATATACCAGTCTCCCTAAGAATCCGGTTCACATGGGTTTTTGGGGAAGGATCCCCGTGGAACACAGTACTTCACTATTCCGATTTGAAAAAGGATCCTCCTACCAATCCCTGCTTCACGATCTGAAATACCGTGGAAACAGGAGGGTGGGTTTGTACCTGGGGCGTTTGCTGGGCCATGATTTAAAAAACTCCTCCTATGCTCATTGCGATGTCATCGTTCCGGTCCCGCTTCATCGAAAACGGCTTAGGCAAAGGGGATATAATCAGAGTGAAATTATTGCCACGGGAGTCTCAGAAATCATAAATATTCCCATTGAACTAAATCTCCTGATGAGAAATGTCCACAAAGGCTCGCAAACCTTTATGGGTCGTTACGAACGATTTGAAAATGTATCAGGAAGCTTTTGCATTACCAAAAAAGCGCCCCCTATGAACGGGAAAAAGATTCTTCTTATAGATGATGTGGTAACCACCGGTGCCACGCTTGAAGCCTGCTGCCAGACCTTGCACAGACAATACACCTGCCAGGTTTATATAGCTACTGTTTGTTGCGCTTGAACCGGTAGGTTAAAGAGAGGCTGACTACATTATGAAAATAGCCTTTGTACTGGGGGTTATTCCACTCCTCGGGTTCACGGAACGGCAAGGCAGAATTGGTATAGCGCAAATTCACACCCATGGTTGGGCTGAACCAGTAACCGAAACCAATAAATACACTCATGCCAAATGTCCTGTTCTCGGGATAGGAAGAGGGATTCAGCTTTCCATTTTCATCTTCGTAGGATGTGGCAAGCAATACCTCCGGCGAGATTCCCATCTCCACCAGAAATTTATCATCATAAAGATAGTGCGTGGAAAGGGGCAGTTCCAGGTAGTGATAAGTGCTTCGGAAAAGTGTAGGATCGTAATCTCCCGGGCCCTGATATACCCCGCGTATTACATACTTCAATTCGGCCTGCCAGTAAATATCGGATACAATATACTGGTTCATAAATCCTCCGGTATTCATACCGATTCTATTAAACCCTGTGTAGCTATCCCCATTTACCTGCGATGCGGTTATTCCTCCATAGAGTCCAAAGGTCAGGGGATAGGTCGGAGATTGACTATAGGATGCAATGGTCATCCCCAAAAGGCCGCAAAATAAGATTATTCTTACCAATGAGTTCTCTCTTCTATTCATTTTCTAAAGCTTCTATCAGTTTTCTTACCCCCATCCCGGCTTTTTCGGGTATCACCTTTACCTGCGAATTACCAGGAATCGGGACCTCATTGGGATCAATCACAAATACCGGTACTCCCTCTGGGACATAATTGATCAATCCTGCAGCAGGATAAACATTCAGGGAGGTTCCGATAATCACAAAAATCCCGGCAATAGAGACTATTTCTGCCGCCTCCTCAATGGCCGGTACAGCCTCGCCAAACCAGACAACATCCGGACGCAGTTGAGATCCCTTCTCGCAAAGATCTCCCTCTTTCAACTCCCAGCTCTCCAGATCATAGATTAAACCAGGATCAGATGTGCTACGCGCTTTACGCAATTCCCCATGCAGATGGAGGATATTTGATGAACCTGCTCTTTCATGCAAATCATCCACATTCTGGGTAATAATCCTCACCTCGTATTTTTTTTCAAGTTCCACCAGTCCCATGTGACCAGTGTTCGGGGAGGTTTCCAGCAACTGCTTTCGCCTTTCATTGTAAAATCGAAGCACCATACTGCGATCACGGGCCCAACCGGTGGGACTGGCCACTTCATACACATCATGCGTCTCCCATAATCCTCCCATCTCGCGGAAGGTTTTCAGCCCACTCTCCGCACTCATTCCGGCTCCTGTAAGTACAACCAGTTTCTTCACCTGTCTATTCTTTATATTTCAGGGGGGAATTTAGTGAATTCCTCCACCACCCAAACTTCATTCACATATAAGCCCACATAGGTTTTATCCTTGCCAAAAGCCCTCTGAAGGTAATCCATCACTGGATACTGGACCCTTCCATCTGTGCAATTAATCAATGTACCGAATTTCATGAATTCTTTTTCTTTCTTACTTTTTATGTAAATATAAGATTTTGACTGAATTAGTTTCGCTATTTTTAACTACCCGGCAAACAGGTATTTTCCACGAAGCTCGAAGTATTCTAAATGATTGACCAGCAGACCATAAACCAGATTTTTGAGAGGGCCGACATTGTGGAGGTGATCTCCGACTTTGTCACATTGAAGAAAAGTGGTACCAATTACAAAGGTCTCAGTCCGTTTTCCAACGAGAAAACCCCCTCTTTTATGGTTTCTCCTGCCAAAGGAATCTTCAAGGATTTCAGCTCGGGTAAGGGGGGAAATGTGGTGGGTTTCCTCATGGAACATGAAAAGTTATCCTATCCTGAAGCCCTTCGTTATTTGGCAAACCGGTATAACATTGCCTTTGAGGAGAAAGAGCTTACTGCCGAAGAGATCCAACAGAAAAATGAACGTGAAAGTCTGCTGGCTGTTACAGAATTTGCCAGCAAATACTTTGCACATCAACTTCAATCTGAAGAGGGCAAAGCCATCGGCATGACCTATTTCCGAAAACGTGGATTCAGGGATGATATATTGAAGAAGTTTCAATTGGGATACAGTCCCGAGGGGCGAAAGGCATTCTCCACCGAGGCAGAAAAAAATGGCTATAAAAGGAGTTATTTGGTCACTACCGGTCTCTCCATTGCACGGGATGATTACCTCTTTGACCGTTTCGCCGGCAGGGTAATATTTCCCATACATTCCCTTTCGGGAAGCGCAATTGGGTTTGGGGGCCGAACACTGAAATCGGATAAAAACATTGCGAAATATCTGAATTCACCCGAATCGGATTTATACCACAAAAGCAGGGTTCTTTATGGCCTATTCCATGCAAAAAAGGCCATTGTTTCAAAAGATCGATGCTTCCTGGTTGAAGGCTATACGGATGTGATCTCCATGCATCAGGCAGGAATTGAGAATGTGGTTGCCTCATCGGGAACAGCGTTAACCACCGAACAGATCAGGCTCATCAAAAGATTTACCAGTAACATCACCATTCTCTACGATGGGGATGAAGCAGGTATCAAAGCCTCCTTCCGGGGAATCGATATGATCCTTGAGGAGGGAATGAATGTAAAGGTGGTGATGTTTCCTGCAGGAGAGGATCCCGATTCATTCGCACAATCACGTAGCTCCTCTGATTTCCTTGAGTATATCCAATCAAGTGAAAAAGATTTTATCTCCTTTAAAACCGAACTCCTGCTGGCCGAAACTCAGCATGACCCCATAAAACGTGCCCAGCTTATCACCGATATCGTAAAATCGGTTGCAGTTATACCCGATGGCATCCTCCGATCCGTTTTTCTTAAGGACAGCAGCCTTTTACTGGGTGTAGAGGAACAGATCCTCTACAATGAGGTGAATAAGATCAGAAGTCGAAAACAGGAGCAACAATGGAAAAGGGAGCAATCGGGATATAGAAGCCGTCAGGAATCACCCACCTCCATCCCAAAACAACCGGTGGTTCCTGGTTTTGTGGAAAATGTATTTTCTGAAGTTGAAGAACGTGAGATCATCTACTTCCTGCTTAAATTCGGAAATCATAACCTACGCCTCAGCAGCGAGGAGAATTCGGAAATCAGTGTGGGTCTTTTCATCATCAGGGAAATTCAGAATGATGATCTTGAGTTTACCAATCTGGTATACAAGCAGATATTTGAAGATGTGAAAGACATTATTGAACGGGGGGATACGGTCACCGAACGATTTTTTGTGTACCACGATCACCCTGGGGTAAGGAAACTGGCTGTGGATATTTTTACATCCAGGTACGAACTTAGCAAAGTCTGGAAACGCAAAGAGGCCTATGTGGAGATGCCAGGTGAAAACCTGGGATTCGAAGTTCCCAAATCCCTGCTTTCGTACAAAATGATGGTGATTGAGAAGGCACTAAATCAACTGCGGACGGAGCTTCAAAGCATTGAAAAAGAGAAGGATGTTGAATCGATAAATCAATTGATAATCAGATTAAAAAGCCTGGAGGGGGTGAAAAGAGAGCTTTCAGTGGGGTTGGGCGGAAGAACCATCATTAGATAAATTCCGGGTCTGATCTTCCAGTCTCCTCACCATTTTATCCAATGCCTTTACCACTCCCGTTTCTATTATCTGATAATCAAGAATCTCTCTCTGCTGGTATTGAATGACCAGGTTTACCTTACTCTCCATCAATTGGAGCTTGGTATAAACCTGGTGCTTGTTTAATCGATATGCCTCCCTGATGCGACGTTTAAGCAGGTTCCGGTCAACGGCCCTTTTAAAGAGACGCTTTGGAACAGAGATAGCCAGAGATAGGGGCTGAGGACCTTTACCTTCGGTACTGAACAAGATCCTCACAGGATAGGAGGAAATTGAAATCCCATCCTGAAACAGCGATGAGATAGATTTACTGCCTGTAAGCCTTTCGCTCTTTTTAAATGAAAAATCAGGCACCCGTCAGGGTTTTCACTTGTTTTTGTTGTAGTTCTTAATGAAATTCTCAATGGCCATGGTCATGGATGGGGCCTGAGGTTGAGGCGCCGTAATATCAAGCCGCAATCCTGCCTCTTTAGCGGCTTTGGCAGTTTTGGTCCCAAACGAAGCAATTTTTGTATCATTTTGCTTAAAGTCGGGAAAGTTCTGAAACAGGGATTTGATCCCGGATGGACTGTAGAATACGAGAATATCGTAATTTACATCGGCCAGATCGGAAAGATCGCTGCATTCGGTACGGTATAGCACAGCTTTGGAATAATTGAAGCTGTTGGTCTTTAACAGTTCGGGTATCTCCTCCTTGTGAGCTGCTGACAATGGTAGCAAAAACTTCTCTTCGCTGTGTTTATTCATAATCTCTATCAGATCGGTGATCTGACCATTGCCATAAAAAATCTTCCTTTTACGGTAGACAATGTATTTTTGAAGATAGTAGGCGGTTGCTTCCGAAACGCAGAAATACTTCATGGTATCGGGAATATTAACCCGGGTCTCTTCTGCTATTCTGAAGTAGTGATCAATTGCAGTTTTACTTGTAAACAGGACTGCTGTGTGCGAGCCTAAATCAACCTTTTCCTGCCTGAAATCCCTAGCACTTACACCCTCCACATGAATAAAGGGTCTGAAGTCAATTTTCAGATTATGCTTGCTGGCCAAGTCAAAATAGGGGGATTTGTTATTCTCAGGCTGAGGCTGTGAGACAAGGATTTTCCTTATTCTTCCCATATACGATCCGTTTTATTATCTCTACTTAAAGGACACCTTCTAACCACCTGTATAATAATACAAGAGGTGCTATTTCAAGGGCACAAAGGTACAAAAACATATAGAATATTAAAACATCTTTCTTAAAAGAAAATATTAAGCCTCTGAAAAGGCGCCGCAGAAACAGCATTCCAACAACCCACAATGTAATCCAGAATAGAAGATCCTGAATTATCCCTCTTGTGTATACCATGAAAATCATCAGGGAGAGAACCACTAAACCCGTTAACTTATTAAATATAAATATGTTATATAAATATTCCCTGAATATGGTTAATCGGTTAAACAGGAAACCAACAGAGTTAAGCAAAACAATCCTTCCCAAAAATACGGTGATCAGGACAACCAGATTGAAGAGGTAGAGCAGGCCTCCAGTCAGATTATATGGAGTTAACTCTATTCTCATCTCCACAAAATAGACCAGGAATGCTATGACCAGGAAATAGAGAACATAGAGAACCCGATCCAGCTGATTCTTTAGTATGCTGTTGTCTAAATACATCCTGTTTGCCGCCTGGAAATTGATGGTGGCTTGAACCATTTGGATAAAAATATTACCATAATAGACCCTGATCCAGGCGTAGAATCCAAGAAGCACGAAAATATAGATGAAAAACCAGGTTGGATAATGAATTGGCACCCTTTGCATTAGAGCCATACCGCCCTCAGCAATTCCTGCTCCGGAAACAAAACCTGCGATCTCAAAAACTGTATCGGACAGCACGGCAGGACCCTGGTATGACATTTGTAGTAAAATTTGACACAAAGATACACATCGTCTCTATCTTAAAAAAAGTTAAATTTAATCCCCGATCGAAATCTTTGTAGTTCCTTTGTACTCCTCAGATTGAGGATCAAATACTTTAATTGAATCCAAATGAAAAAAAGTCAGCGCAACCTGTATCTGGGAGGATTTCTGATTATTCTTCTCAGTGTTGGTTTTACAACCACCAGGAACAAGGATCTTGAACTGGTAAAAAACCTGGATATCTATTATACATTATTCAGAGAATTGAATATGTTTTATGTGGATGAAACCGATCCCGAACAACTGGTTACAACCAGTATAAACTCAATGCTTTCATCTCTGGACCCTTACACCACCTACATCCCCGAATCTGATATGGATGACTTTAAATTCCAGACCACCGGAGAGTATGGAGGAATCGGATCTTTGATCCGCAGATCGGATAACCAGGTACTGATTGCCGAACCATACGATGGTTTCCCGGCTGCAAAAGTGGGTATCCGTGCAGGGGATGTAATTCTTGAGGTGGATGGAAAAGCCACCGGCAACTTGCCCATTGAATCGGTAAGTGACAGGTTGAAAGGAAAACCCGGTACAGAGCTTAAGCTCACCGTGGAACGCTATGGGGAGGATGATCCGCTCAATTTTACACTTGTGAGAGAAAAGATATCCATCCGCAATGTCCCCTACTATGGAATGCTCGAACCAGGTACCGGATACATACGCCTTTCGAACTTTACCTCCGGAGCTGCCAATGAAGTAAAAAAAGCCCTTAAATCATTAAAAAATAACAACGACGTTAACTCCATTGTGTTGGACCTTCGCTCCAATCCAGGGGGACTATTGATAGAGGCGGTCAGAATCTGTAACCTTTTCGTTAACAAGGGAGAATTGATCGTTAATACCCGGGGTAAAATGAAAGAGTGGGATTCTGATTATGTAACTATGAATGAGCCGCTAGATACAGAGATTCCGCTTGTGGTACTTATAAACAGGGGCTCTGCCTCTGCCTCTGAGATTGTTGCAGGTGCCTTGCAGGATCTTGACCGGGCTGTAATTGTTGGTCAGAGAACCTTTGGGAAAGGACTGGTTCAAACCTCCAGGCCCCTGAAATACAACGCCCAGCTAAAGGTTACCACAGCCAAATATTACATTCCCAGCGGGCGATGTATTCAGGCACTGGATTACTCCAACCGCAATGAAGATGGAAGCGTGGGTGTTGTTCCCGATTCACTTATTTCTGAATACGAAACCCGAAACGGGCGACTGGTCTATGACGGTGGAGGAATTCAGCCAGATTTCGAAATTGTATCCGAAATGCTGTCTGAAATCACGATGCAACTCTTTACCCAGAGTTTATTCTTCGATTTTGCCACCCGTTACCGCAATACAAATGATAATATAGAATCACCCGCATCTTTTTCTTTATCAGATGAAGAATATGAGTCATTTAAAGCTTTTGTTCAAGAGGATACTTTCGAATTTAAAACCTCCAGTGAACAGACTTTTGAAGCATTGATAAAAACTGCAAAACGAGAGAAATACTATAAGATTGCTGAAGAAGAGTTTACCTCTCTGAAAGAGAAACTTTCCCACAACAACCTGAAAGACCTTGAGACCTTTGAAACTGAAATCCGGCAGATCTTATCGGAGGAAATTGTCAACAGGTATTATTACCAGGCAGGAAGGATCCAGGCCCAAATTCAAGAGGACATACAGCTGAACAGGGCCAAAGAAATACTTCAGGAACCAGCTATGGTAAAGGAGGTGCTTATGGGTAATCTGGGTGACCTGGCCAGGCACCGCCCGGGAATCTAATGTGCCTCAAGCCAGTTGGCCCCACTGCCCATTTCAACGGTAAGCGGCACCAGCAACTTTGAGGCCTGCTCCATTTCACTTTTTACAATCTGGCTTACAG
>Ga0190293_1000914_pt1 | contig 10511 bp, 9 predicted proteins | sample 48693001_MG_FD_161671 | JGI IMG/M metagenome (GOLD analysis project Ga0190293, IMG submission 161671) | Hydrothermal vent microbial mat bacterial communities from Southern Trench, Guaymas Basin, Mexico - 4869-30-0-1_MG | ecosystem: Environmental > Aquatic > Marine > Hydrothermal vents > Microbial... | reverse complement strand
TCTGGTACTGAAGTTCAGGGTGGGTGGAGTGAGACATCTTTTACAGGGTTGATGTGTTACAAACCCTGTTTATCGACTTCTTTATTATTATCAATGCTTCAGTAAGCCTAGAAACAAAATTACACCTGGCGTGTTTAACGTTATGTATTATTAAGAACAACCAACCTTGAATTAAGGATGAATCTGAGAAAGTACATTGCTGAACTTAAAAGACGCAATGTATTCAAAGCTAGCATTGCATACCTAATAGTGGCATGGATAATTGCCGAGGCAGCATCAGTGGTGCTTCCCACATTTAATGCACCGGCCTATTTTATGAAGGCACTTCTGATAATACTTTTCATTGGCTTTCCAATCAATTTAGTTTTTTCTTGGATTTATGATATTACCCGGGAAGGCATTCAGAAAACGGAGGATATTGATCAGAAAGCACAAAAATCAAAGTTAACCGGCAACCGACTTAACAAAATTATTATTGCTTCATTGTCTGTGGCTGTGGTCCTTCTGCTTTTCAATCAATTCAGGAATATGCAGGGAAATATAGCGGAAACAGTTGAAAGTAGTGAAGTTGTTGAAGAGGCTGATGTTGTTGAAAAATCCGTTGCAGTTCTGCCATTTATCAACGATAGTCCCAATGAAGAGAACCTGTATTTCATCAATGGGACCATGGACGAAATCCTAAATAACCTCCGCAAGATTGAAGACCTTAGGGTCCCTGGCCGAACTTCAGTTGAACAATACAGAAATTCAACTAAATCCATTCCCGAGATAGCCAGAGAGCTGGATGTTAATTACATCGTTGAAGGAAGTGGTCAGAAATATGGGAGTACGTTCAAACTGACGGTACGACTTATTGAAACGAGTACGGATGAGCGTCTCTGGGCAAATTCTTTTGAGGAGGAAATAAGTGAACCTGAAGATATTTTCGAAATACAGAGTCAGATTGCCGAATCAATTGCTGCAGAATTAAAAGCAATCATCACCCCTGAAGAGAAACAACTCATCGTGAAAACACCCACCGCTAATCTTACAGCATACGATTTTTTTCAGAGAGGACGAGAGGAGCATTTAAAATTTCAATTGGATATTAATAACAGAAAAGCACTGGAAAGAGCCGAAGATCTCTATTATAAAGCATTGGAATATGATTCCACATTTGCTCAGGTTTATACCGGATTGGCTTTGATTGATTTTAATAAGCATTATCCCAACATACTATATAGCGGTATTTTTTCGGATATCTATTTCAAAGAAGAATTTCTGGATTCTATTCTGATCCTGGCAGATATTGCCCTTTCATATGACAATCAATTGGCTGAAGCATATACTGTTAAGGGAAGATATTATCTTGAAAAAGGCTTCACTGAACAGGCTGTTGAAGAATTTGACAATGCTATAAAATTCAATCCAAACGATTGGATGGCATACAACGGAAAAGGACACGTGTATCGGTTTAACGACCTTATTAAAACAATTGATAATTTTCAAAAAGCTGCATCCCTTAATCGCGGATCAGAATTACCAGGTTTATTGGTTGAAATTGGTTGGGCATATTTTTGTGCCGGATTTATTGGGAAGAATAATTATTATCTTCAGAAAGCTCTTGAATTGGATGATGATTCAGCTTCATATTATTATTCTTTAGCAAGCTGTGAATACTGGCTTGGAAATTTCGAAAAGGCCATTGAATTTGGAGAAAAAGCATTCGCAATAGGATCAACCCATACTTCCAATCTAAATATATTAGGGGAAAGTTACATGCAGCTTGGTCAACATGAAGAATCATTAAAATATTTTAATAAATGGGTTGAAGAACTAAAAGCTCTTGGAACCCTCCCAATCAATAATATGCATCGGATTGGATATGTTTACTGGCTAAATGGATACAAAGAAAAGGCAAATCACTATTTCAATGAACAAATTAATTTTTGTAACAGGTCGAATGAAATGGGACGATTGTATGCAAAGCTTTCATGGACATTTTATGATCTTGCCGGGGTATATGCATTCAGAGGAGAGAAAGATAAAGCATTTGAAAACTTAAGGGTATTTAATCAGAAGAAACAGCTGGCCATATGGTGGGTTACCCATTTTAAGCTTGATCCTTTATTTGATAGCATAAGAAACGAACCCGAATTTCAGCAGATAGTCCGTGATGTAGAAGCCAAATACCAGGCAGAACATGAAAGGGTCAGGAAGTGGCTGGAGGAGAATGATATGTTGTAAATATTCCATTGATCAGGAATCAATGTCACAGTCACCAAACAAGATCCACAATTTCATTTAGTATCTCTGGCACACCTGAAACCAACAAACGGTGCCATATAATGATGCTTCACAACATCGCGATAGGTGGCTTTCAGGAAATTGTTGGGAGAGGTCCAGGCTCCCCCACGGCACAGTGGATTTTTCAGTGCCTGGGTAAAATCTTCCCTTTTCTTTCCCCATGGATACTCTTCCCACTTCTTATCGATCATCTCATTTACATTCCCTGCCATGTCATACACTCCCTCAGTTGTTTTTCCCATCGGATATGATCCGACCGGAACGGTGTGACCAATATGATAATCAAAATTTGCCCTGGTGATATCAGGGACTTCATCTCCCCAGGGATAGAGACGTTCTTGGCTACCACGGGCTGCTATTTCCCACTCATACTCGGTCGGAAGCCTTTTACCAGCCCATTTCGCATAAGCTTTCGCACCCTCTATTTTGATAAGACACACCGGGTAGAACTCCTTCCCAGGCACCACGGTATATGCGCCTTCCCCTTTTTTAATAATTCCACACCAAGTGGGATCAGCCATGTCTTCCCAGTAGTAGTCATCATACCCTCCGGCATTGAGAAACTTTGCATATTCACTGATGGTAACTTCATAACAGTCAATATAAAAATCCTCAACAGTTACCTCGCCCCGAGGGGAAGCGCCGCTTGGATCTTCGTCATCAGGACCAATTGCATAGCTCCCTCCTTTGATTTTCTTCATGCTGCCTACTTTAGGTTTTTTTTGTCCTTTTGGCGGATCAATAAACGGAAACGCATTTTCCAATCCCCAATCTTTTGTCTGGATAACAGTCTTCTCGGACATGATCACACGTCCGAAGGTTTCAATTACATGCGCACGATAAGTAAGCATAGGAGACCATAGCCAATCCACACCCTTAACTGAGCTCCAGTCCTCAATGGGCCAATCTTCCTTGATATTATACTGAACCCGGCTAAAATTTACCCGCATCGACGCCCCGTTCTGATTCAGTTGATCGCCCCTCAAACTCAATTCCTGAAGTGAACTCCAGGGAATAGAACACTCATAGTACCAGCCCTCATCTTTATCGAGGGGATAGTTTACTGTGCCATCTGTTCGTACGGCCAGGCGCATTCCTTGCACATCCCACGGCTCGCTGTTGGGAATCCAACTAAAGCTTTTGGGAAGAGCGCCTTTATCGAGTTCTTTGGCATACATAACGTCCCAAAATGTACCTAAAGCATTGAATTCGATTTCAACATAATCTCTGGCATCACCGTCCACATCAATGAATATTTCAAAATCACTTTCATAACAGATAAACGTGTCATTTTTAATGAAGCGTGCATAAATATTGGGTTCCTCAAGAAAGCCGGCAAAATATATCTTCTCATCATCCCAGACCATTTTTGTCCGCGTATTGAGATTGGGGTTCTTGTACCCTTCAAAAACAATGTGAACGTGATTATCGGTCCATTCGGCATTTTCCCAGCTGGATTCGTCAAACTTACCGTCAACGACTATATCGTCAATTGTTCGGTATACCACATACTGGCGCGGTTTAAACGGTTTGGGGGTATAAGGTTCGGAACTCTCAGGATAGACGAATCCCGGTTCGCGTTCCCACCGTTCATTTGTAACGGAAACCTGGGCTACCATTGAATGAATTGTGAACAATAAGATTACGAATGGTGCGATCCCTCTTGACCAATGTTTCATTGTAATCTGTTTTTAAAATTTTAAAGAGATTTCCGAACTGTTAATCCGCGATTAAGTATAAATCACCATTTCCCTCTCGGCATCCCAACCCATTCCCTTCACATAAACATTATAAAGCCCTGGTTGAGAGAAACCATCCCATACAACCTCATGTTTTCCGGGTTCAAGCCCTTCTGCTTCCATACGCCAGACTATTTCACCATGACGGTTCAGAATATCCACATAAACATCACCCTTTTCCGGAACAGAAACTTCCATAACAACCTTATCATTTGGATTCGTACCGAGTGCCCGAATGGAAGGAGGATCAGGCTGACTAACCTTTCCTGTGGTTTTCCATGAACCATAATCGAAAGGTTCATCACACATATGATATTTATTTTCGTCAAATCCATACGTATTTTTTCTCAGATAGCTTGTCAGAAGAGGAGTCCTTTTAATTGAATCCAGATTCACTTTTTCTGCCTTACCATCTTTCCAGAGATAAACCGGTATATCAAATGGATCAAGAACATCAGAAAGACCACGTTCGATGCCCATATGGAAAAGCCCGAAATTCCCCGGTTCATGACCGGCAAGCCAGTGTTCTATGATGTCAACCCTGAAAGCATCCTTCCCGAAAATCACATGATTACTCATATAAGTCTTTCCTTTCCTGTCATGAGGTCCTCTTCCGAAACCGTCTCCATCAAGACCATATATCCCTTCAACAATATTTATTCCTGTTGGAGTAACACTGTAAGAATCAAGCATTCGCTGAACCCATTGCTCCATAAATAAACCGCCGGTATAGGGTGGTATGTCCATTAGACTGTCCCATCGTGGAATGCCGGCTGCCATATGCTTCTTGTAAAGCTCCTCGACCTTATCCATATAATCCGGCTGGAAAAACTGATGATATCGTTTGTCGTATGATTTAAAAATATTCTGATTACCACCACAGAACTGGTGAAATTTTCTACCTGCAATCCCCTGTAGGTTCTTAATCGCACCAGTAAGCCCCATCCGATGCGTTTTGAATTTTGCAATATTGATAAGGAAGGTGTCAGGGGCATTCATGGGGGCCATAAATCCCACCTTTTTAAAAACAACTCCGTCAACTTCCTTGAAAATCAAGTCATCAGGCTCTAAATCCCAGTAATCCTTCGAAGATAAGTCTCTTAGATCGAAATTATTCCTTTCCGCCATCCCGGTGTACCCATTGACCTCCCAGGTTTGAGAGCAGGCACATTCCCTTAAGGAATAATTCTGGGGGCCTACATTTTTTACACCCTTTAAAAATCCTTCAATATAGTTTAGGTCCGTAGTTATGCCCAGCTTCGATGCCGGATCAGACCCTGGCCTGCCGGTGCATGTCCAGTTAGGTTTACAGTTTACATGGGTCGAATTTAAGTATCCTTCCCCATTTTTAGTTTTTACAAACATCTCATTGGCAAGCTTATATGCAGCATCATAAATTGGCTCAGAGTCGGTTTTCTCTTTTACCGATGTGAGATTAATAAAAACTGCTTCGGGATGTTCTTTAATAAAGGGGTGAAGGTCAAATCCCTCGGTTTTTGATGGTGCAGTATGTGCCATGCTAGTGTATCCCGGTCCCACAAGTCCAGCAATTCCTGCTGCAGAGGATACTCTTATAAAGTCGCGTCGTTTCATCTTTTCCTTCAGAAATTTTTAATCAGCTATTTAATCATCACTTATAGAGAAATCAGGAAGAACATCTTAAACATTTATTATAAAAGGATATACAGGTATATATTGTCCTAAGATGGTCCGGTAAATATACAAATCTTATGCAAAGCCAGGATTTATTTTACAATAACTGTTACTTGCAAATCATTATTAAAGCTTAAGCTTTTGTATATTTAAGTAATCAGAAAACAATTCTGTAATCAAGTTCATAAAACTACAATGAAAAACACCCTCAGACCCAGAAACCGTTTGACTGCTGCTGCTATAATTATTGTTATTGGGTTAATTTCAATGCCTGAAAATCTCGTGAATGGTCAGATAACTACTGTTAATGACTTACCTGGTAAGCAATCAAATGGTGGAGGAATTTCAGTAAAGAATGTGAATTCCGTAATTGTGGATAATGAAAATATTAAATGGTTTTGTACCGATGTCGGAATTGTAAGTTTTGATGGGAATAACTGGAAACTGCATGACGATAATAAGAGTCTTCCACAGCAGAATCTGAAAAGTCTTACTTACGTTGCTAATCCTGAAGGACCAGAACTCTGGATTGCTTCACCCGATGGAGCTACAGTCGCCAGGCTGCCAATTGATGACCAGGCAGAAGCCATTACATATAGTCCTGAAAATGCCCCCCTGCTTAGTCAGGATGTACTTGGTATTGCAGCTGGAAAAGATACCATACGCTGGATTGGAACAGATAAGGGAGTTTCGGCCCTGAGCAATGATAAATGGCTAACTCCTGATTATGACGGGTATTACACGGAAGGGATGTTTATGAATTACCCGATCACCTCAATGGCTACTAATCTTAAAGGAGATTCACTCTATGTAGGGACTGAGGGTATAGGTGTTTTCCGAGTTTACCGTGATAATCTGGATGGAATTTCAGGGGCGTCCGTTTATGCTCAGTGGGGACCTATTGACCTGCCTTCTGACTATATCCTGAGCATCTTCATAGCACCTGATGGAACAAAATGGTTTGGCACAGAAGAGGGAATTGCCAGGCATACTGGTAATAACACACTTGATAACTGGACTGTTTATACTACTTATGATGGCCTTATCGATAACTTTGTTCAGGCAATTTCTGGTGATAAGAAAGGTAACATTTGGTTCGGGACAAAAGCTGGAATATCTGTTTTTACAGGCTCGTCATGGATCTCCTATACTACAGACAACGGACTGGCCAGCAACAATATACTTTCCATAGCCACTGACAACAATGGAGTTGTTTGGATAGGAACGGATGCTGGAATTACCAGTTATGAAAACGAGAAATTTATCAATTACTAGTGCGAATTAAGGACTATCATTTTCTATCCCGGTGTCAGGCTCTGACGTATTTTCCCAGCGACTCCAGCATTTTCTCCCGATCCTCCCGAGCAAGGGAGGAGAGGCTGATGGGGGGATATTTGGCCTCCTTGCCCCGGAAGTTCTGAATGAGGATAAGTTTTTGCTGGGTTCTAAAAAAGAAATTCTTGAGCTCAAATTTTGCAAATTGCTTTTTGGGAATCTCGATGGAGTTTTTGCGGCTTGTGAACATGCTCACGGGATAGTACCTCACCACGAGCATCTCTCCCTGATCGCTGTAGGAGACAAAATAGGGGCGCTTCAGGAAATTGATCCAGTTAACCGCCACATAGATGGCAGACACCAGGATAATTAAATGGTATTTGGTGATTCCTGATGCCAGGTCATCAAACCAGGATACAAATATTAAAACCAGGATAATCAGGGCAAAGACCAAGGTCATTACCAGTCGGCTGAGCCAGATGCGATAGATGTTTCTCTGATTGTCAATTTTCATTGGGCCTTTCTGCGCTGGCGCTCTTTTTTAATTAGTGATAGCTCACGGCCGGTTTGCCCCTTCACAGAGGTGTTTTCTTCCACCCGTCGCATAAGGTAGGGAAGTACAAATCTGACCGGACCGTAAGGTACATATTTTGCCACATTAAACCCAGCAGCAGCCAGGTTAAAACTGATGTGTTCGCTCATGCCATATAACTGGGAGAACCAGATTCGTTTATCGGCCGGATCCACCTTCTGCTCGATCATTAATTGGGCCAGGTACATGCTGCTGAATTCGTTATGAGTCCCATTGAATATGGAGACCACATCCAGGTTATCCATGGAAATTTTCAGTGCCAGGTTATAGTCCCGGTCCGTACTCTCCCTGTCGGGCTGAATGGGATCAGGATAACTCATTTTTTCGGCACGGGCCCGTTCTCTTTCCATATAGGCTCCACGTACAAATTTGGCTCCAAGAAAAAACTTTTCCTTACGGGCAGCTTTAATATCTGCTTCCAGAATACCGATGCGGTCGTGCCGGTACATTTGATAGGTATTGAATACAATGGACCTCTCCTTATTGTACTTCCTCATCATATCAATAACCACCTGATCGATGAAGTTTTGAATATAGGTGTCTTCCGCATCGATCATGATGGGGACGTCATTTTTGTGGGCAGTTTTACATAACTGCTCAATCCTGGCCCTGAAGTTTTCACCCTCTTCATGGGTTTTTTCATCCGGAGTGCCAGCGCTGCTCAGAACCTCAAGTGCATGGTGCTTTCCAAACGCAGTTGGTTTAAATACAGCAAAGGGTATATGGGGATTGCTCCCTGCGTTCTTCACTGCACGAAGAGTTTCCTGTAACGCTGCTGCGATGGCCTTATCGTTCTCCTTTCCTTCCACAGAATAGTCGAGAATTGAATAGACATTGGCCGTTTTTAGTTTCTCAACTGCTGGCTGGCACTCTTCCAGGGTCTCTCCTCCCACAAAATGCTTAAATGCGGTGGGTTTTACGATCCAACCTATGGGGATTCTCAGAGCAGAAAACACATTGATTACCGGATTCCCGATTTTTACCAGAATGGGGTAAGATATAAGTTTAAACAGGATATGTGCCCTTCGAAGGTCCCTGTTTGATTTAATGCTGAAGGCGGTTCTGGTATCTTCAAAGTCAATCTTGATCATGATAGTTCGATTGTAGCATTTTAATTCGGGGGCCAATATATGCTAATTATTATCTTTGGACTATGAAAAATGTCATCTCCGGACCAGTAAAACCTGTCCAGGATACAATATATATTCCTTCCTCAAAAAGCATATCCAACAGGATGCTGATTATCAGGTCGTTGTCCGAGTTTTCCGTGGGGCTAAAAAATCTGTCTGACAGTGATGACACATATGTTCTTAAAAAGGCCCTGGAGGAAACTGAAGCCATAAAGGATGTTGGACATGCAGGAACAGCCATGCGATTTCTCACTGCCTACCTGGCCACTATCCCCGGAGAGTTTACACTTACAGGCTCACATAGAATGAAGGAGCGACCCATTGGATCGCTGGTTACTGCCCTTAAAAAACTCGGAGCAGAGATTGAATACATGGAAAATGAAGGATTTCCGCCACTCTCTATTTCAGGTGGAGCCATCAGGGGAGGAGATATTGGAATTGAAGCAGGGATCAGCAGCCAGTTTATCAGTGCACTGATGATGATTGGACCCGTGCTAGAGGGTGGTCTGAAAGTGAGGCTTAAAGGCGATGTTGTATCGGCCACTTATATAGAGATGACTCTTTCGCTTATGAACCGGTGTGGAATTGGTGCCACCTTTGATGGGAATCAACTTGTAATACCGGAAAAACCCTATGTGCTGGATGATTTCTCTGTAGAGTCAGATTGGAGCGGAGCTTCCTACTGGTACCAGATTGCGGCTTTGATGCCGGGATCCTCCATCAAGCTACCCTATTTAATCCCACAGAGCCTCCAGGGAGACGCGGTATTGGTTGATATTTTCGAACCACTGGGTGTAAAAAGCTACTTTCAGGAGGATGGTGTTTTGCTAAACTCCCATACCATTGACAGGCCTGATAGCTTTGAATATGATTTTACAGGGTGTCCCGATCTGGTGCAGACATGCGCGGTTACACTCTGTTCTATGGGTATTCCCTTCAGGCTTTCCGGAACCCGCACCCTTAGGGTGAAAGAGACCGATCGGATAGCAGCCCTTGAGTCGGAATTAAAAAAATTCGGATTTATGCTGAGCTCCCATGAGGCAGGAGAATGGATTGGATGGGACGGATCCCTATGTGACCCTGTGGCCGATCCGGTCATACAAACCTTCCATGACCATCGCATGGCCATGGCATTTGCTCCCATGGCCATTGGGAAGAGCCAGATCGCCATTGAGGATCCAGGGGTGGTTACTAAATCTTACCCCGGTTTCTGGGACGACCTGGTGAAGGCGGGCTTTGGCATCGACTCAATTTAAAATGAATGCGCTGACTTAAGAGTGACCTTTAATCACGATCCTCATAATTTTATAGTTCAATCTGAAAAACTTGTAGAGTTGAACCAGGAAATTGGTGCGGAGGTGCTTGGTAGTCTTCGTGGGCATTGGAGGATAGAATTCGTCCTTATATCCTCTTATTTTATTAAGGTTTTCCATAATTTTCTCAATCTTTTAGTTGTTTATTCCGGCAGCAGCCACCAGAAAGGATAACCCTTTGCTTTATGAAGGAACATATAATGCAGAAACAGTTTGATCCAGTGGCCGGCAAGTCCAATTTCACCAACTGTAGCATTCAGATCTCTGCCCCATTGTGGATATTTCTCCCAATCCTGGACGATGGGTGAAACTGTCATGGTAGCCCCCATGCCTTTTCTTATACCGTATCCAACAGAGATGATACAGGCAGCCCCCATCCTGCCCATACTTGCAGTATGTTTATGTTCATCGGTCTGATGCCTGATCCTGTGAGCTATGTTTTGAGCTACCACCTTACCAATAACCCCTGATGGCATCCCCGTACGTGGCGGTGTTGGAAAAATATCAGTTCCGTTCCTGCTTT
>Ga0190293_1000913_pt1 | contig 10516 bp, 7 predicted proteins | sample 48693001_MG_FD_161671 | JGI IMG/M metagenome (GOLD analysis project Ga0190293, IMG submission 161671) | Hydrothermal vent microbial mat bacterial communities from Southern Trench, Guaymas Basin, Mexico - 4869-30-0-1_MG | ecosystem: Environmental > Aquatic > Marine > Hydrothermal vents > Microbial... | reverse complement strand
TTCTTAAACTTTTTTCTTGCATGTTCCAGCATATTTTCGAGTTTCTCATCCGAATATTCCGGACTGTAATGGAATAGAAATAATTTTTCAACATTCATTTTGATGGCATTACTAACTGCCATATCAACCGTACTATGGCCGTAACCTGCTTTAGGATTAGCTTTACTCCTGTAATCTGAATTAGTATATTGCGAGTCATGGATCAGAATATCAGCATCTTTAATAAAATCACTATACTTTCCGGAAAATCCTTTTTCACTCTCAATATCAGTGGCAAAAATTAATTTTTTGTCATAAAATTCCACACTGTAAATAAGTACTCCCGATTTCGGATGCAGATCATCCTTTAAACAATTCACTCTGGTATTTTTATTTATTGATACAGGAGTGTTTACATCTTCTCCAAATGTATGGAATCTCAGATCTGCCAGTATACCTTTTTGGCTTATCGGTGATAAAGGCTGATTAAAAAGTGAATAAATTTTATCTTCATATTTAAACCCGGGATATTTGAAACAATAAATATTTATCCTCATCTCATTATTATAAAGAGGATTAAAAAAAGGTAATCCCATTATATGATCTACATGGAGATGTGTTAAAAAAATATTTATCGTTTTTATCCCTTTATTTTTTTGTATATATTCACCGGCTTTAACGATCCCGGTTCCAGCATCAATTATAAATATTTCAGAATCTGTTTCGAATAGCAAAGAGGTTGTATTACCGCCAAATTTGATAAAATTTTTGTTTGATACAGGATAACTCCCCCTTACACCATAGAAAGTAAACTTTAATTCATCCATTTAGAAGTTTTCCAATACTTTGTATACGCAAAGTGATCCGCACATCGAACATGCTTCAGTTGAAGAAACCCTGTCGGTTCTTACTTCATTGAATTTTTCAGGATCCAGACAGATTTTTTTCTGTCCTTCCCAATCTAAATTCTTTCTGGCAATACCCATTTTCAGGTCTCTCTCCTTTGCTCCTTTTACACCCTTTGATATATCTCCAACATGAGCTGCTATCCTTGATGCTATTATTCCCTGCTTCACATCATCTTCATCCGGAAGTCCCAAATGCTCTGCCGGGGTGACATAACATAGAAAATCAGCTCCTGCCGAAGCGGCGATCGAGGCACCGATAGCTGAAGTGATGTGATCATACCCGGGAGCTATATCAGTAACGATCGGCCCCAGAACATAAAAAGGAGCTTCGTCACATATCGACTTCTGAAGCTGGATATTCATCTCAATATCTTTAAGCTGAATATGTCCTGGCCCTTCAACCATAACCTGTACTCCGGCCTTTCTTGACCTTTTAACCAACTCTCCCAGGGTAAGCAATTCCTCGATCTGTCCCTGGTCAGTTCCGTCCGATATGGCACCGGGCCTCAACCCGTCCCCTAAAGATAATGTGACATCGAATTCTCTTGCAATTTCAAGTATGTCATCAAAATATTCATAAAAAGGATTTTCCTTCTTGTTGTGCATCATCCATCCCACGGTCAATGAACCGCCTCTGGAAACTATACCGGCACTTCTGCCATGAGATTTTACTTTGTCAACTGCCCTGCGGGTAAGTCCCGAGTGGATAGTCATATAATCAACACCATCCTCTGCCTGCATCCTTATAAACTCCAGCATCTCTTCCGGCAACATCTCCACAAATGTTTTCCCTTTTTTCAATATATCGATCACCATCTGATAAACTGGTACATTCCCAAATACAAGTTTTGATTTCCCGATCAACTCTCTTCTGATATTTGTAATATCTCCTCCCGTACTGAGGTCCATTACAGTATCAGCTTTATACTTTACACACATTTCAAGTTTTTTTATTTCATCCTTTATATCGTGAAAATCACCGGAGGTACCTATATTAGCATTTATTTTTGTTTTTAAAGTTTTTCCGATCCCTATCGGATCAAGATTTTTGTGATTTATATTTGCAGGAATTACCACTCTCCCGGTTGAAACAAGTTCTCTTAATGTTTCACTATCAATGTTTTCCTTAATAGCAACTTTTTCAATCTCTGGTGTGATCTCTCCGCTTCTGGCTTTCTCTAGTTGTGTCATAATTTCCTCTTAAAAAATATTATAATATTTTCGGCTATTAATCAATACCGATATTTTTGAATAGGTTGTATACGAAATCTGATTTTACTATAAATTCTCAACTATCTCCCTTGATATCAAGAATATATTTCAGAGTATATCTGGCTTCACTTTCATCACGGATCTCTTCAGGAGTTTTTTCAGATGAAAGAATTGAAAGGTCATTCATATCAACTATTATCTCTTCATCATCCGGGAATCTGGAAAAAACAATATAAAAACTGAAGGCATCAGGGCCCAGTGAAAGAAACTTCTTGAACATAAGTTCACCTTGATCGACATGTAATTTTTTTGCCAGTTTCGAACTTATACCGGGAATAAGGTTATCCATTAAAAAATTCTTATTTTTAAACTCAATGATCCTGTCATTCAGTTCTTTGAGTGAAATACTCGGATAATTAAAAAAATTTGATTCTTCCGGCCTTATTCCAACTGAATGAACCCCGATATATCCGATACGGGTATCAAGGTTTGCTATGGGGAACTGGTAAAAAACAATATTTCCACTCAGATCATAGATCTTCAATGGTATTCCAAGTATCGCACCATTCAGGACATCCTTGCCTTCTTCATCTTTCAGTGTATCCAGGAAACCTGCAGCCTTCAATTTACATTCTTCTTCAGAAAAAACAGGGATCTTGCCCCATTTATAATTAACTGCCGGAATAGATTCCTGGATATCTTCAAGCATACCCCTATTTGCTTCAATATATCCTATGCTGTTCACTATTTTAAAATTCAGATCTTCAATACTTTTATCTTTCAATTCAAATTCTTCAGGGCCTGAAACGAATAACTCTTCAGGGACTGCAACTGGTGAAGTATAATCACACGTAATTCTGTACTTCCCGGGTTGAAGGCTGAAATGGAATCTTCCAACTGAGTTTGAAGTTGTAAGCATCTCTACAAATTGAGTACTTAAACTTTCCTCAGAGTTCTCATCCGAATATTTTATAACTTTGACCTTTACATTCTCCACACCTTTTTCTTTAAGAGTGATCAACCCTGATACTACAAATTCTGATTGCCCCAAAACTATTAATGCTGAAATAAATAGTATTAATGGAATTAAAACTCTTTTCATTTAACCCTCCACTATGTCTAATATTTTAGCATTTATTTGCCTTTATTTGAAAAATAAACAAAAATTAGTGTAAATTTATTTTCTTAGATATTTAATTTTTTCTGAAGATCACTGAGTTTGTTAAAATGTTTCCTCTCTTCACTGATGATCAGTTCGATAGCTGATGTATATTCAGCTGAAACATGATTTTTAATATCTGAATAAAAGAGCATAGCATCAAGTTCCTGCTTTTTTGCAACTTCGATTGCATCTTTTAAACTTTTAATCATATTAATATCATCTTTATTGAACAGAATCTCATTTGCAAATTGTTCAAGATAATCTGAATATTCCTCAGTGATCTCAAATCCTTTATCAGGATCTTTATGAGCTATAGCAATTTTTGAAAATAAATCCATATGATGTGATTCCTCTTCTGCAAGTAATAAAAAAATCATTTTCAATTCGTCTGTTTCCGCCTTTTCTGCCCAATCTTCGTAAAACTTCACTCCACGTTCTTCAAGTTGAACTGCAAATTGTAATAATTTATTTATATTTAATAAGGTCATATCCAATTCCTTTCATACATATTTTCTCCTTGTCGGACTTTATATACTTCTTATTAAAATATTATACAACCATTATGGTTTTATTTTAAGTGCTTCCAAGTATTTTTAACCTGAGAAATCATCTACGACAAAAAACTTCATTAAAAACAGCTTTATCTGTGACGCCAGAAACCGCTGGTTAAAATTACAAGGATAGTATAAATTTCAAGTCTTCCTATCAGCATTGTGAAAGAGAGGACCCACTTCCCTATTCCGGGAATAAATGCAAAATTATCAGTAGGCCCTACATTCCCGAGACCGGGGCCTATGTTACCGATACAGGAGGCAGATGCACCTATTGCAGTAAGAAAATCGAGACCGATGATCGTCATAAATATCGATATAAACACAAAAAGGCTTACGTATAAAAGGAAAAAACCTATTATTGAGAATGTAACTTCCTTCGGGACAATACGTTTCCCCAGCTTCAACGGAATAACAGCCTGCGGATGGAGCATTTTTTTCAATTCTATTATTCCATGTTTGATCACAACTATCAGCCTTATGACCTTCATCCCTCCACCTGTACTCCCGGCAGATCCACCAACAAACATCAGAAGAAATATTAATATCTGGGACAGAGATGTCCATGTTTCATAATCTGCAGTACCGAATCCGGTGGTCGTAGCTATTGAAACAGCCTGGAAAACTCCATACCGCAATGATTCAAATACAGAACTGAAAACACCTGCAAAATAATTACTGAAAGTTAAAATTAAAGTTGACCCCAATGCGATGAACAGATAAACCCGGAATTCAAAATCTTTAAAGTATGAATTAAATTTACCTATCAGGAAGCGGTAATGAAGTGCAAAATTAACCCCTGCCAGAAACATGAAAATAGTAATAATAGTATCAATATATGTCGAATCAAATGCTTTTATTGAAGCATTCCTGGTACTGAATCCACCTGTAGCCATTGTAGCAAATGAATGACATGTTGCATCGAACAGATCCATCCCTCCGAACATAAGGAATATCACCTCTGCAAATGTAATGCCTACGTAAACCAACCAGAGAATTTTTGCAGTATTCTTGATCCTGGGTGCTAACTTATCCGCAGTCGGGCCGGGAGCCTCAGCTTTAAACAACTGCATGCCCCCTATTCCAAGTATAGGCAGGATGGCAAGAGATAGAACAATTATCCCCATTCCTCCGATCCAGTGGGTAAATGCTCTCCAGAACAATAAGGCCTTCGGCATTATTTCTATATCAGTAAGAATTGTTGCTCCGGTTGTTGTAAAACCTGACATCGATTCAAAGAAGGAATCTGTAAAAGTTGCTATACTGCCACTGAAGAAATATGGAAGAGACCCGAATAAGGCCATTAACAACCATCCCATTCCCACCACAAGGAATCCATCCCTTATACTTAATTCTTTTTGTGCCTTAGTTGATTTGATGATCAAGAAACCGAATAAAATACTAACTCCGATTGAGAGAATTATTCCGGTGGAACTACCATCCAGATAAATAAAGGAGACAATAAGTGGAATGAACTGGATCAGCCCTATCAGAAGGATAAGAAATCCAAGGACATGAAAAACAGATCCTGTGTTAAGGGTCTTTAGCATATTATGTTTTATCCGAACATTTTTTCAAGTTTGTTCATAGAAGATTTTTCAGAAAAAACTGTGATCTCATCACCAGACATTATCGTATCATTCCCTGAAGGGACAAATGGCTTAGGTTTTCTGTAAACTGCACCTATTATTGAATCCCTCGGAATTTTCTCCTGAAGTTCGGAAAGAGGTATATTTACATATTTGGAATCTTCTGAAACCATAAAAGTGATCATGATGATATTCGTCCCTTTCAGTGTGGTAGAGGAAAGGACTTTCCCATGCTTTACAAATCTCATAATTGCATTTGAAGTTGAAATAGAACTATTAACACATCTGGAAAGGCCGATCGTTTTTGTGATCGGCAGATAATCATTTTTCTCAATTCTTGTGATAGTTTTCTCAACCTTCAAATGATTTGCCAGGAGAGATGAAACAATGTTGGTCTCATCATTGCCGGTAAGCGCCAGGAAGAAATCCATTTCAATAATTCCTTCAGCTGCAAGCATATTCAGGTCGGTTGCTTCACCATGAACTATCAACGAATCTGTCAGGGTTTCTGAAAAATGTTCAGCACGGCTCTCATCTTCTGTGATAATTTTCAAATTATATCCACCATGCTTTTCTAATGCCATCCCTATGGTTTCAACCAGCTTTCCCTTGCCGTGGATCATTATGTTCTTTATCTTTTCATCACCATTGGAACCGGTCATTTTAAATACTTCTTTCAGATATTTCTTTTCGGATATAACGAAGAACTTATCATTTTCTTCAACAATAAAATCGCCTCTTGGAATATGTGCCTCAAATCCTCTTTCAATTACAACTATCCTCATATTGCTTAGAGAATACAACTTTGATATCTCACCAAGAGATTTACCGATAATATCTGACTTACTGCATACCTCGGTAGAAACCAGCATTATCTTTTTATTGTACAACTCATATACATCTATTGCTGATGGATATTCAAGAAGATTCTCAAGCTCAGCTGACAATTCTTTTTCAGGATGGATGATCAGGTCAATACCCATATCATCCAGATCGATCAATTCATCCATGAAATTGAGATCATCATATCTTATCCTTGCAACAACTTTGTCCGCTCCCAGTTTTTTCGCAGCTGAACATGACAGGATATTCATTTCATCAACCGAACTGACGGCGATGAAGAGATCACACTCTTCAAACACATCTTTGTTAAAAACTTCTTTCTTTATGCCCTGACTTTCTATAATTCTTGCATCAAGATGTCTTTCCAATTTACTGCAGAGTACAGGATTCTTCTCTACTACTATAATATCGTTCCCATCTGAACTGAGAGAACGTGCAAGGTGTTGGCCCGTTTTTCCTGCTCCATAAATTATTATATTCATTATGCTATTTTATCAGTATTGTTCAGCATCCTATTTTATTTTATATAAATTTTACCTTTGAATACTCTTCATAAAATATTTCCCTATTATATCAATAAATAAATGGAAGTAAAGGGAATACTACCTTGTGAAAATATACACCGGGAGGAAAATTCAAATACATGTTTAGGAAAAAAACGAACTATTCCTCAACCTTAACATCATCAATATCCACACCAAAAAATGTATAATTCTTATAAATTCCGATAATATCAAGACGTTCAAAACTATCACCATCCTCATTATTGTAATATTCAATTATCCTGTATTCGCTCGGGAACCTCAGCCCTGCCCTGTTTTTACCGTAACTGGAAATGAATTTCATACCAGGTATACGATTTAAAATAAGCCCCCTGATTCTCAGATCAGCACGATTTAAATTCTGATGTTTCCACTCTATTCTCAGTATCGAGCCATCCTTAACGCTAACCCATAATTTCCCGTACATCTGATTCATGAAGCTGCTCCACTTTGGAAATGCTTCAATTATTATAGCTTCAACATCAAACAGATTTTCATTTCCGGATATTTTATAATTGAAAAAGTCCTGCCATCCAAATCCGACAAGAGTATTCGGGCCGTACAAAGGCCTTACAACTTTGTAGCTCAGCACCGGAACAGGATTTCTTTTCAGATCAGGATATTCATTTACTAATTTTCTCGCTTCCTCAACAACACCTTTATCATTTAAAATAAATTGAAGGTCATAAATATACTTATCAGTAAGTTTCATTCCTTTCAATTTTACAGGCTTATAGTTTTTAAAATATTTCAGCGGTTTTTCAATTGCTTCATGTAAGTCTACCAGAAGTACTATTCTATCTTTTTTTTCTTCATTGCAATAATAGAATATCTCCGCCTCTTTCAGTTTCTTACAATACTTCCCTGCTTTGTTAAGTATTTCCTTTAATTCTTTATTATCTTCATTCTCATTTCGTGTTATAAGATTTTGAGAGCAATCATACCTTTTTCTTAAAAGGTCTTCACTCCATTTGTACCTGTAATCGGTAATGATCCTATTGAAATCCCTCATAGCAGCAGCATAAGTCATCGATTTTTTTGAATTTTGCTTATTCTTATTAAATATTTCAGCAAGTTTTAATAGATCATATGACCTTGTTCTTGTTGTAACTCCTTTTAAATAGTAATTAAGTGACTTTTCATATTCACCAGTTTTCAAATATTTCTTACCCATCAAATTGAACCAGAGTTTTGACCCGGCCTTATCAAAATACTCTTTTGAGTTTGTAAAATTCCCTTTCAGGAAACTGGCAAAGCCTGCGAATGCATACGCATCCTTCCTGCTGTTTTCTTTAATGCTTTTGTTTATATAATCTTCAACCATTTTCTTTTCATTGGGGCTCAGCAGATCTTCTATAGATTTCTGGAATGAAGATCTTACATATAGCATATGGTGGTCAAAACTTCCCCACTCGATATGTTTCATCCCTTTTTTCAATTGAGACCTGACAATAGTTTTTAGATTGTTTAAAGGTTTCTCTATCTCCATATCAACGATCGACTTCTCGGGAATAAATCCATTTGAATAAGCTTTGATCATTATCTTTTTATAAAGCGGGATCTTTATTTTCCATCCGCCCTTTTCATCAGTATAAGTAACAAAATATCCGTTATCCGATTTTATTTCTTCTCCGGAGATATTAGTTATCTCAATACGGGAATTTTTTATGTAATTTATAGATGTATCATATACAAAACCTGTAACTTCTACTGATTTGGGGGTTTTTGAATAAGTAAAAGTAGAAAGAGTAAAAAGTAAAACAAGAATAGTTATATACCTGAATTTGATTTTCATATGGTCTCCATGGCTTTATTACGTTACTTAATTTGAAATCGTTTATCAATTTCATATTCAATTTATCCACTTTATAGAGAAAAAACAATAAAGCGATCAGGATTAATTTGCACTTTTTTTTATTGTGAAAAAGGTAATGTTTTTAATTTTCTGCACATTTTAGTCTGAAAACACCCTGACTATCAGCGTACTAATTTACAGAGATAAAAATTTTGGATAAATATCCAATTTTGAAAAATAATTTCTAAGGAGCTTAAATTGAGATTAAAAAAAACGGCCGTGTTATTTATTGTTTTACTTATTATCTTTTCAGGTTCTCTATTGGAGCCGGCATCTTTAAAAAAAATCGAAAGATCAACTAATCTTTCTACTTTATGTAAAGTCTGGGGATTTCTTAAGTATCATCATCCGGAAGTAACCAAAGGATATCATGACTGGGATGAAGTTTTGATCTCTGCTATCCCGAAGTTTTCCACTGCTGCTGATTATACTGAATTAAATAATGAGATCATGGAATTGATACAAAGTGCTGGAGGTATCAACTACTTAGATTATGGGGACACTTTCCCTGACACTCAGATTTCCGACCCCAATTTTGCATGGATGGAGGATCATAACATTCTGGATTGGTATACATCACTATTACTGAAGATATTAAAGAGCAAGAAGATCGATGGTACAAATCATTACGTTACGTTTATTGAATATGCAGGAAATCCTGCTTTTGAAAATGAAAAACCTTATTCAGATTATGAATATCCGGGTGAGAATGAAAGGCTGCTGGCACTATTCAGATATTGGAATATTATTCATTATTTTTTCCCGTACAAAGATGTTATGGATAAAAATTGGGAGGATGTGCTGGATGAATTCATTCCAAAAATTTTTAGTGTGGAAAATGCCCTTGAATACAATTTGATCCTGAGAAGGTTTACAGCAAGTATCAATGACGGGCATGCTTCCTTCCGGAGTACAACATTTGATAATTATTGGGGAGTATATTTCCCCCCTTTCGATGTCAGATATATAGAGAAGAGATATGTCATTACAAGAGTTTATGACAATCTCAACACCACTAATGCGGATATTCGCCCCGGTGATGTAATTATCAGTTTCAATGGACAGAATGCAGATGAGTTAAGAGATTTTACAATTCAATACATGGCAGCCTCAAACGAAGCCAGACTTCACTATAATGCCGGCTATTACATGTTCAGCGGAGGAAATGATAAATGCTCCATAACTATTCTGAGAGATGGAAATGAAAAAACTTTTACTCTTGACAGGCGCCATTTCTATGATCTATATGCTGAAGAAGACAGATTGGCAGGAGAGAAATGGAAAATCCTCCCCGGTAATATCGGTTACATTAATATGGGTATTCTAATGCCTGAAGATGTTGATCCGGTTATGACGAATACAGAGTTGCTGAATACGAAAGGGATAATCTTTGATCTGAGGAATTATCCGAACAGAACATTGCACGCAATAGCAAAGTATCTCACTCTTAATTCTGTTCTATTCGCTAAATTTAAAAAACCTGATCCTGAGAATCCGGGAAGCTTCCTTTTCAGTGATTCTTCCTGGATCGGCCCTTTCGGGAACAATGGTATAAACTACAAAGGAAAGGTTGTTATTCTTGTTGATGAGAGATCGAAAAGTCAATCTGAATTCACCTGCATGGCATTTCAGAAAGTTCCGAGCGCAACTACAATCGGCAGCCAGACTGCAGGTGCAGATGGCAATGTATCAAGAGTAGGTCTTCCGGGGGAGATCAGTACGAGTTTCTCAGGGATAGGTGTTTTTTACTTTGATGACACTCCTACTCAAAGAGTTGGAGTTAAGATCGATCATATAGTCCGCCCCACAATTTCAGGAATAAGACAGGGAAGAGATGAGGTTCTTGAATTCGCGGTAAATTTTATAAAAAACTAA
>Ga0190293_1000912_pt1 | contig 10518 bp, 9 predicted proteins | sample 48693001_MG_FD_161671 | JGI IMG/M metagenome (GOLD analysis project Ga0190293, IMG submission 161671) | Hydrothermal vent microbial mat bacterial communities from Southern Trench, Guaymas Basin, Mexico - 4869-30-0-1_MG | ecosystem: Environmental > Aquatic > Marine > Hydrothermal vents > Microbial... | reverse complement strand
AGAGTTTCAGAGTAAAATCGGATCCGAATCCGTACCTGGTGTCGAATGAGAGCCTCGCATCGAACATGTCACTTATCCTGGGGCTCCATGCGGTCCAGTTGTAGATGTTGAAACTGTTGGCTGGATTCGAGCCTTCCTCACCGAACATCGCAAAACGGAATTTTGTGAATCCACTAAACTTAAACAGCTCGCTACCCCCAGTAGCGAATTCGCCGCCCGCTAGAGACAGCATTGTTACAAGTGTCAGGAGAGCTATTGCGTACTTCATCGGTTTTCCCTCCGATTGGGTTGATCTTCCCGGATCTCACCGGGGTGGTTAACATGCTACTGTTCCACCTTGATTTTGCGGAGTATACTCCCTTCCGGCAAATCAGACAATACACACAATGGCTATAGGGGAATTGATGGAATCCGCTACAATCGTGCTTACCCTCTTTGCTTCAATGCTCGGAGCAGCCATCGGCAGCTTTCTGAATGTTGTCGGCTGGAGAGTCCCGAGAGGGGAATCCATCTTCAGTCCATCCAGCAGATGCACCTCATGCGGCAAAGCGATCGAGTGGTTTGACAACATCCCTGTCATCAGCTGGGTCATCCTCAAGGGGAAGTGCAGGAGCTGCGGGGCAGGTTTCTCCTTCAGATATGCTCTGGTCGAGCTTGTCACTGCTCTGCTCTTTGCAGGCGCCATGCTCAGGAACGGCCCAGACCTTCTCTTCGTCAGAGATGCAGTCTTCATCTCCCTTCTGGTCTGTGCGGTCCTGACTGACCTGGACCACTGGATAATCCTTGATACGGTCAGTATCGGCGGGACAATCGCAGGCATCGCCTTCTCCCTCGTACCCGGGGGGATTGGTCTTCTTACTTCGACACTTACCGCTGCATCGGCATTTACACTGTTCCTCATCATCCGAATCGTGAGCACGATAATACTTAAGAAGAAGGCCATCTCGACAACTGCCCCGGAGGGGCACGAGGAGGAAGAGGACGAGTTCCAGGGAGGTATGGGCTGGGGTGACATCAAACTCGCCGCAATGATAGGCGCCTTCCTCGGACCCACTTCCACCATTGTTGCACTCTTCAGCGCTTTCGTCGCAGGAGCAGTATTCGGAGTCATCGTCCTTGCCCGTGGACGGGACAGGAGCGTACCTGTCCCCTTCGGTCCATTCATGGCGCTTGGTGCGGTTCTCGCACTCTTCGCAGGCCCGGTCATCTGGGGTCTCTACTGGCAGACCGGTAAGCGAAGCAAGTAACTTGACCTTCCTGAACATTACTCAGCAATAATCATGAAACCGGGGCTACGCATTGTCTGAGCATCCATCCCCTCCATTCGAGCCGGATTCGTCCTTCGGCAGAATACGCAACTCAGTCAAGGGGATAGTCCTCCGGGATGGACAGATACTCCTGACCGTCAACAGGGACAGTCAGGGACTCTTTCATCTCCTCCCTGGAGGAGGACAGAAGTTCGGGGAGCGGCTCACGGATACACTGATCAGAGAGGTTCGAGAGGAGACAGGATGGACTGTCAAGCCGGGAAGGCTCCTCCTTGTGCGGGACTACATCGCAGCCAACCACGAGTTCGCAGAGGAGGAGGGGGATGTCCATCAGATAGAGCTGATGTTCCTTGCTGAGCCACTAAGTCACTTCCCCGAGGACGCCGATTTGCCGGATACCTGGCAGGTCGGAGTGGAGTGGGTTGATGTCGACAGGCTGGACTCGATAAGGATCTACCCTTCCATTATGAGAGTGCTACTCCCTGATGTACTGAGTAGCGGGCATTATGGCCCCATTTACCTGGGTGACATCAATTAATTTTATGTACCCTCTCTTGTCAAAGAGGATTGATGTAGTATGCTTAATGTGATTTGGTTGTATGACTCAAATCAGATTCAGCAGTTGTGAGTACCAGATCGGCTGAGCCAAATCAATGCTGGATCCGACTAGGTCAAAGTTTCAAGGAGTGAATATGTTCAGAAAAACTGCTCTCTTTTCGGCACTTCTCGTGCTCGGTCTCACTGGCGCAGCCATTGCACTTGATGAGTTCAACTTCCCTACCACGGCAGACACCTGGGAAATAACCTATCCTCCCTACTGGTGGAATGTTGGCGACACCGTTTACGGTACTTACGTCACTACCGGACCTGCCGATCACGCTGATATCAGCTTCAACCTTGTCTACAACACCCTCAGTGGTGGCGGACATTGTGACCTCGATTTCAGGATCGATGGAACAACCGTAGGAACTGTCAGTGTCGTAGAGGGCTCCGGGATGGGACCAGTCACAGCATCTTTCAACTTCACTGAGATCCCTGCCGGATCATATGAGCTGCGTTACTACGAGACGAACCAGGTTGGTTCAGGTCTCGGCAGCTTCAGCTTCGACGATGCTTCCACTACCAACATCGTCGCGCTCACTGGTCCTGGAGCACTCGAGAGCATGACATGGGGCGCCATCAAGGCTTCAATGTAGCCTAGGCCCATTTAGCGAATAGAGCCCCGGGGGACCTTAACAGCCCCCGGGGTTTCATGTTATCCTCTGTATATCATAATCTTCAGAGCTGTCCGGGACTGGATTCACATACCATTTTAGTGCATAATCACTCTAATCGAGGGGATTATATTCGATAGGCGACTCCATAGCCGGCAGATCAAGGTGAACCAGATGGAAGTCAGTGACATGCCCGCCAGAGTCTTTGTCAGCCACTCGAGTCTCGATGCGTCATTCGCAGATGAGATCGTCAGGCATCTGGAATCATCAGGACTCTCCTGCTGGATATCATCAAGGGATATCTCCCCGGGGTCGGACTGGGCCGAGACGATCTACAATGCCATCTCCAGCTCCTCGGTAATGCTCCTCCTCTATACCGGAAACGCCAATGATTCCTGGCAGATACGGAACGAACTGGACATCGCCACTAACCTTAAGATCCCCATCATCCCTGTAAAACTCGAAACTGCCGAAGTATCAAAGGGACTCAAATACTTCACAAACTCCCACCAATGGCTGGACGGTACAGGCAATCGGAAGAGAAACAGGCTTGATCGCATCACCAATGCAGTGAACCGGGTGCTGGGCTCAACTGCCGAAGTGAATCTCAGGGAGGACATGGATGGAGGTAGACCTCTGCTTCCATGGCTGACCGCTGTTCTTGCAGTGATTGCTGCAACAGTGATATTGCTCCTTACCTGCAGCGGAAATTCATCGAACACACACGAACACCTCATGAATCTGGTTGCCGGGGGCAGCGACTCATGGGATTATGCGACTGATATCATAGCAACTGATGAATGCGGATTTATCGCGTCAGGCACCTGGGACTGGGGTTTCTGGAGCGAGGCCTGGGTAGCTGCATTTGACAGTTCCGGTTCCCTCCTCTGGAACTGGTCGGACTCACTCTCAGGTGAGTGCAAGCCGGCTCTTCTCCCAACTGACGATGGTGGAGTAATCACTGCCTTTGGAGAGTACGCTGACTTCCAGCATACCGGCTACTGGGTACGTGCCGTCAGGCTGGATTCACTGGGCAGTGTTGATTGGGATCAGCGCTGGCGCATAGAGTGGCCAGGGACAGTGCAGCCTGTCTTCGGCGACGCCAACCTGAGTGACTCGGGACGAGTGCAGCTGGCGTTCACCCTGCGCACTATGGACACCAGACCTTACCATGCAGTCCATGTAGTCTCATTCGATGATGCTGGTCAGGAGATGCGTCTGGATACATTCCCGAATCGAGTAGAAGTATACTCCTTCCCATCAGATGGTATCGGTGGCCACTATCAAGTGTACAAGGATCAGGAATCGAGTTCGAGCGGTGTGGAGCACCTCACTCCGGATGGGGTAACCGATGGGAACATCATTGTAGGTGACCGCCTTTCAACAGCAAGCTGCGCAGCTGTCTCGGAGGACGGCGGTATCATCGTACTGATAACAGCGGAACGTTATGGGGCCGGCAGCGGAGACCTGGTTCTGATGAAGTTCTCACAGGATATGGCGCTCTGCTGGGAACAGAGGTACGGCGGAGAGATGTGGGATGGAGCGTCGGATGTCATGCTGCTCCCCGATGGCCGCATCCTTGTCGCCGGTTCGACGAAATCATATGGGGATGGCTCCTCCGATGGATGGGTTCTTCTCCTGGACGAGGAAGGTTCTCTTATCTGGCAGAAGGTCATCGACTGCGGAGGAAACGACGGATTCAGAGCAGTCTCGGTCCATCCGGACGGCACGATTCTTCTTGCGGGTTCAACTACGAGATACGGTGACCCGGATGCCTGGCTCCTCAGCATGACCCCTGAGGGGGAATTCAATGATACGACTACTCTCGGACTCGACCTGCTCACAGAGGACTGGGAATGCGGATTTCTGGATCAGGCTGTCTGGGTGATGGGATACAACCGGAATTACACGCCCAATTTCACAGTCGATACACTCACCGGGAACACATCCCTCGACGCCAACAACGTCCCTGTCGTAACAAGGTCTGCATTCATACCTCGCCCCGGTCTCTCACTGGAGGCCAGTGTCTACGTTGCAGACAGACCGGAAGCCAGCGGTTCGAACTGGCTGGCGATGGGACTTACTACAGGGGATTCCAGGGATTTCAGAAATGACCCGATTGCCGCTCGAGAACTGGAGTTCAGATGGACTTACACTGACGGTATGAACGGGCAGCTTCCTCAGGTAACAGCTCTGATCACAAGGGATAGCACCATCTCCTTCACCGAAGCGGATGATGGCTGGCTATCGTTCGGAGAACCGCAGGCAATGTCTATCGAGACCTGTGTCGAGAGTATGGTATTCAGGATCAACGATAGTCTCTTCTGTGAACTGCCCGTTCTCAAACCTGCAGACGAGGATTCTATACGGGCATATCTCTGCGGGAGTTCAGGATCGCTCCCCCACAGAATAGACGATGTCCGCGTATTCCTGAGACGATGGTAATCTCCCAATGAAACATTCTCTACTCAACTTCGTCTTCCTTATCCTCGCATTCAGCATGACAAGTTCAGCGGAGATACTTTTCCAGGAAGACTTTTCGGGGAGCTTGTCAGACAACTGGATCCTGTTCGGCGACCCGAGCCCGATACTCTGTGACACGTTCGGGCTTCCTCCTCCATCCTTCGACTGCAACGGTGATGCCATGTACAATAGCGGTATCGTTTCGATCGAGAGCTGGAATCTGTCCGGAGGGCTTGTGCTTGAGTGCGACATGTTCGTCACATCGAATGAACGGGGAGCATGGATATCGGGACTGATCGGACTTGATTACAGCACTGAGGATCAGGGGGACGAAGGCACAATGCCGGCAGATATCAACCTCTCCTACTGCTACTGTGGAGAGGCGGACTGGGCTCAGCCGCATCTGCAGGGGACCCTGTATACTTCGTTTAATCTACCGGATGGTAGCAATGATAATACATCGCAGTGCCACATCAACGAATATCTGGATTCCTGGCATCAATTCAGAATCGTCATTGAGCACGACCGCAGGCTTTCCTACTACATCGACAGCACACTTGTGCATCAGACGGAGCTGACCCTTCCACCGGATATCGGTGCATTATCTGTCGTACTCGGAGTCCGCTCCAACGAATGGGGCAGAGTCTTCCATGACAATGTTGTCTTGAGAGCGCTATGAGATACATCCTGATGTCACTGATATCCCTCATGATGCCGGTTCTTCCTACTAGAGCGGAAGTCCTGCTTGAGGATGACTTCTCAGGTGACCTATCCGAGAACTGGGTGGTCTTCGGCGATCCAATTCCCTACATCGATTCAACGGCAGGCTCTCCATCTCCCTCCTTCTGCAACAACGGAGACAGCATGTATGGAAGCGGCGTTATATCCAGGGAAGCCTTCTCAGTAGAGGGTGGTCTTATCTTGGAGGCGGATATCTATCTCGCTTGCAGCGAGCGAGGTGCATGGGTGCATGCGGCAATCGGATTCGTAAGCCCCGATTACATCGACGGAGAGAATCCGGATGAGAGAATGCTCGCGGACATCGGGTTCTCGTACCTCGGTGAACTGAACTGGTTGAGACCCCACCTTGGTCTTGTGATGAGGATAGGCGGTCGGACCGAGGAGGGGCGCTTCCATAGGGAACACGTGCATGCCGACAGCCTGCTTGCCGACTGGCATCGCCTGACAGTTGAGCTCGATGAGGATGGTCTCTTGGCCTGGCTCCTGGATGGAGAGCCCCTCTACTCAACCACAAGTCCCATTCAAGCAGGTTCAGACAGTGTTCGGATCCATCTTGGAGGTCGTTCAACCCACTGGGGCATTGCCCTTCATGATAACGTGATTCTCAGGAGGCCGTGATTGAACAATGGCTACATCTGACTATTCACCCTCTGAAACCGGTAGGAGCAGCTGATGCTGAATGACGATCTTACTTACGAGCAAAGACCTACTACTTCCTATATGAAGAAGCTCATTGATAGAGGTGAATACCTCAAGGCCTTCGATCTGGGCACCAGGCTCCTGCAGGAGCCTCTCGACGACCGACTGGAAGCCATCAAGCTCCATGCATTATGTCTATCGAAACTTGGTATGCATGAAGAAGCCATCGCCAAGCTGGAGGATGTCAGGAGGCTCTTCCTTAACAGCGACAGTGATATGCATGCTCTTCTTGGCAGCTTCTACAAGAGGCTCTGGCTGGAGCAGAAGGAGAGGGATTCTGATTCGGCGAAGAAGGTACTCAGCAAATCCTTCTCTGAATACATGCACGCACGGGAACTGGGGGGCGACTACTGGTGCGCGATTAACGCTGCCACTCTCGCCAGCCTGCTTGGCAGGGAGAAAGAAGCTGACAGGTTTGCGGAGGAAGTGCTGGAGGAGTGCTGGGATGAGTACAACCGGCACGGAACATCAAGCTCCTTCTGGATACCGGCCTCGCTCGGAGAGGCCAACCTGGTCAAAGGTGATTACAGTGCAGCCTGCCGCTGGTACAAGGCCGCCAGAAGCCATATCGGATCCAAATTCGGCTGGATCGCAAGTACAAGAGCAAATGCGGAGCTGCTTCTTGATTCACTCTCTCCTGCCGAGGACATCAGACTGAAGGTTCTCGAGAGCATACCTCGGGTCAGGATAGCTCTCTTTTCAGGTCACAGACTCGACCAGCCGGGGCGGCTGAGTCCAAGGTTCCCCTCGGAATCATCAGCCAAGGTGATGCAGAAGCTGAAGAAGGAACTTATCAAACTGAAGCTTGATTTCGGAATCGCATCAGCTGCAGATGGAGCGGACATCCTCTTTCACGAATGTCTTCAGGGAATGGGCAAGAGGACGATTGTCGTCCTACCCTCTCCAGTTGAACATTTCAGGAAGAAGATTGCTGCATCTGCTGGAGATGAATGGACCCTTAGATTTGATCAAGTCATCGATAAAGCAGATTATCTGGAGATCTCCTCGACCTCACGCTTCGACAGCGAGGCTGAGGACATCTATTCCTTATGTACGGATTTCATGATCGGTTCGGCAATAGATATCGCTGAGAGCTTCGATGCAGATCTTGTGCCAGTAGTAGTGTGGGACGGCAGAACACATAACAGGAAAGGTGGCACTGCCTATGCGGTTTCACGGCTAAGGAGGCTTGGGTATCCTACCCATGACATATCTATCCCGAACTCCCGCGAGTCTGCTCGAAACGAGAGGTCGTCAACAACAGAGGGAGAGTTCTCGTATGAAGAGATGGGGATATATGAACCTCGTTCGAGACCCATTGTCGTTTTTACAACCGGAATGTCCGAAGCTTCAGAGGAGGATAATGCCTCTCGACTGAGTTCTCTTGCCGGAATGGTGCTGGAAATATGCAAGACAAATTCAATCGATATACTCAGCAGCGGATTCCTGCCTGGTGAACTCTATCTGATACTGGAATCAACCGAAAGTCTGAACGAATTGATCAGGACATACCGGACTGAGCTGCCCAGAAGCTCGTATCATTCCCTGGTCCTTCATATCGGAATGGTCATACGGGTGGAGTCTTCTCTCTCAAACCTCCGTGACCAGTACTGCCGCGAACTGGATGAAGCCCTGGCGCTTGCCATGAGTCTCCATTTCCCAGTTGATGTATGTACAATGCAGGTAAAATCCCTCATCTCAATATCGTCTGAGGATGGGAGCCATTACGGCTACAGGGGCAAATTCGAGACCAGGGGCGGTACCAGTCTGAGGATATTCACGATCACATGACGGTCCTTCCGGATTTCTCTCTATCGGCAATGGCCATCTGTGGTGTTTTGTGACCCATTTCTGAAAGCATCCTCTCTCGTCTCCTTCTGTAGAAAAGCCACTTCTCTTTCGAGGCGGAGTGCCTGCTCTTCAGATCGTCGAGTCGGTTGAGATCGGTCCTCAGTATCCGGGATAGACGGCTACTCGCAATGGCAGGCAGATGCCTGGTGCTGAATACTCTTGTTATAACCACGCTTAGCACCGGCAGGACGATTATTGTGATGGGCCAGAAGCTGACGGACAATATCATGAATATGACGCCGATCAGCAGTCCAATGAGCCCTCCCAGCATTGTGATATTGTTCAGGACTACCTTCTCTTCTGCTGAGGCCGTAGCCTCGATACTCTCATGAAGCCGGTGAAAGACACGGCCAGCTTCAAGGTGCATTTTCTCGTACTCCTGCTCTCGTCTATAGATTTGAACAAACTCATCCCTTGTCTCGCTGTTTGTGCATGATCTGCAGGAATGAAAGGACAGATCGTTCCAGACCTGAGAATGCCGCTCGCAGAGCTTTGCTCCGCAGAAAAGGCACTCTCGCAGTTTCCCGGTTGCTCCACATACCACACATCCAGCATGCGTGATAGCGTCGGTATCCACCTGAGTGCTACAATGTCTCCTGTATATCTTCAGACCGCAGCCGGAGCATGTGTACTCCATCTCTCCTGTGTTCTCCAGCGTGGGATTGCCACATACTGGGCATCCCTGTGGATGATGCACTCCGAATGAATCTCCCATAGCTCCTTCAGATGCATTATCCTTCAGCATCTGAAGCACCGCCTTCTTCCCGTGGATTCATCGTACTGCCCACACTGCCACGTTATCTCCAGGCCAAATCCTATATCCGAGTCTTCTCTCTGATCCGCTGCGCAAACTGAATTTGATCCAATCTATGCCATCAGTACAGATAACCTGATTTACACGTCTACCGTCCATCAGAGGAAGCTTGAATGGCATGATAGTGTCGAAGGTTATACCGGCATCATGAAAGAGGCTCTCAAGCTCCTGCAGGGTTGGAAGTCTCCAATTGTCACCCTCGGGAACACGATGTCTGTTCAGATCCTCTATGCGGTTCTCAGCTATACAACCATCTGCCATACCATCTACAGACAGACAGAACCAGAATAGCCCAGTCTCCGAATCGAAGATCACATCAGTGGAGTCCTTCATGAACTGCTCATCCGCAAATGCTACACCGCTGAATGCAGTTATTATGAGCAGGATCAGAAGTCCGCCTAATGATCTAATAGTCCCTCACCACCACATTCATATGTACAGCATAATTACTGCACTGAATCAGATGATGAGATATTCCGGGATAGTCTATACGTTTATTATTATCGAATACGTGTATAATCTCCTTATATTCATGTATATAGCATATTACTGACGGATACATCTATATTTAGTACTTACCGGAATGGACCTGGTCACATTTGCACTCGCCACTCATGTGCTACTTAATATCTGCGATGTTGCAGCTTACTGGAGATTCCGGACTCTTAAGTCGTATCAGAACTGCAAGGAAGAGCGGTACTCTCAAGCACCGCTCTTCTCTGCTACCTTGCTCAATCGATAACGACTAACCTTCGAACAGACGAGTATTCACCTGCGTTCATTCGGCAGAAATAGATACCAGGCTGCAAAGCATCGATCCTGACTGTGTATGAACCGCTCTGATACTCACCGCTTGAGTTGCTGGAAACATTTCTCCCGCACAGGTCATACACATTCAGTTCAACTCTTCCACTTGTGGCAAGACTGAAGCTAATCGTGAGCGCTCCCGATGATGGATTGGGCGTAATTGCGTGAAGAACTGTTCTTTGCAGCTCCTCATTCTCACTCTCCGTACTAACGGGCAGACAGATAATGAACAAGTCACTTTCACCATTGTTACCGTAGTTATCCTCAATTCTGATGGTATAGCGTGAATCCGGCTCCCATGAATCTGGAACCGGGGCATTCATAGTCCAACTTCCCGTGTTGGCAATTCCATCACCCAGGTTTATGACGAAGTTTCCATCAAGGTACAGGTCAATAGACACCGTATCACCGGAAAGAGGATTAAAACGCTCTGATGCTTTGAAAGGAGTAGGATACAACCACTCGATTGCAACTCCTGTTTCAAGCTGGTACCAGATGGTCGTAGAGTCAGGTTCGGTAACTGTAATCACTTCCTGACCGATGCTTGGACTTATGGTAAAGGTCTCACTCCAGCCAAAGTTGCTCAGGTTGTCAATCACTTTCACTGTGTAGTTTGATCCCGGTTCCCAGTTAGATGGAACAGGTCCATTGAATGTCCAGA
>Ga0190293_1000911_pt1 | contig 10520 bp, 8 predicted proteins | sample 48693001_MG_FD_161671 | JGI IMG/M metagenome (GOLD analysis project Ga0190293, IMG submission 161671) | Hydrothermal vent microbial mat bacterial communities from Southern Trench, Guaymas Basin, Mexico - 4869-30-0-1_MG | ecosystem: Environmental > Aquatic > Marine > Hydrothermal vents > Microbial... | reverse complement strand
GAAGCTTCGTATAGGATGCTTCAACAATCTCTATACCGGTTGCAGCGCAGCCTGTCGGAAGAGCGAATCTGGCTGTCATCACCGGAAGACTGGGAGCGCCTATCGAGGTGGAGAGACGCATTCCCTCTCCGGTAACTCTCGTGTAGGGTCCAACCTCCTCCATTGTGATGGCGGTTGGATCGATCGGGACAGTTGTGGTCAGCTCACCGGCGTAGCCCGTAAGCGTGGAGACCAGAAGAACGATAATGGCAAGGGACTTCATTCTTCTTCCTTTCATCTCAGTGTTATTCATGACGTCTATTCTCGAATGATTTGATCCTGGGCCAATACACGAAACATCATCTCTGGTCAGAACAGGCTCTATCTAGATGACAAAAACCGCGAACACGGAAAGCAATCCCTCCCGCTCCACGGCTATCTGTTCCCCATTATACCGGCTTCCATGATCTGCTCAACCGGTACTGCAAAGGAGATACTATCAATGCAGCGGGATGTCCATAGTACAGAATCGGGGGATGCTACTCCGATTGCAACTGAATCATTTGCCGCATCGGAAAGGAAGATCAGATAATCTATTCCAAAATACTCAGATGCCATCAACGCTCCCTGCTCAGGGGATACCGGACCAAGATCAAGCGGGTCGCCGAAAATTGAGAATCCATTCGGCGCGGCAGTAGAAACGGCCTCCATCAAACGGGCCGCTGATGAAACCCTGTCCTGACTCTCGAACACCGCGACCCCGAGTACGGCAGCTTCGGACTGATCAGGGAATGCGGCTGACCAGTCGACTCCAGTGTCGGTGCTGGTCTGTTCCTGAACCATGAGTTCATCCTCGGAAACAGAACCCTCCGCCTCCTCAGAACTGCTGAGAACGTCAAGGAGAAGAAGACCTCCGACAACTGCTGCCAATCCGATGGTGATGTAGGTCATGGTGTCCCCGCCACCATCATCCGCTTCACCCCCGCCGCCACCTCCGGCGGCCATGACAGCACTGGAACTCATAAGGATCAGGGCAAGTACAACCGATGCTGTCCTGCAGGGCCTGTTCATGCTAGCCCGTCCTTCCGGGTTAATCTTCGTCGGACTGAACCTCCGCCATGACCTTTTCCTGGACTTCCCTGGGAACCGGCTCATAGCCCTCGAAGCTCTGTGTGAAGCTGCCTCTGGCCTGGGAGAGTGACTTTAAAGTACTTGAATACCCGAAGAGCTCCACCTCGGGAACGGTGGCCTTGATGACCTGGAAGGCTCCTGCGGACTCGATGCCCTGGATCTTGCCTCTGCGTGTGTTCAGGTCACCCATAACATCACCGAGGAAGTCCTCCGGTACGGTGACTTCCAGATGCATTACAGGCTCGAGAAGACTTGGTCCGGCGTTCATCATCACTTCCTTGAAACACTTCCTGGCGGCAAGCTTAAATGCCATATCCGAGGAGTCCACAGGGTGGTAGGAGCCGTCATAGACAACGGCTTTCACATCCACGACCGTGCTCTTCGCGATGGGGCCATCTGAAAGGGATTCGCGAACACCTTTCTCAACAGCCTGTATGAACTTCGTGGGAATATTGCCGCCCACGACTTTGCTCTCGAACACGAAACCCTCACCACGTGGAAGTGGTTCCAATCGGAGGAAGACATGACCGTACTGGCCGCGGCCTCCGGTCTGCTTTTTGTGCTTGTAGGAGCCCTCGGCCTTCCTGCTGATGGTCTCATGATAGTCGATCCTGGGCTTGAAGGTCTCGGTCTCCACACCGGTCATGTCCTTGAGTCTGCTGAGCATGACCTTCATGTGAAGCTCACCCATAGAGGAGATTGTGGTCTGGCCGATAGCGGCCTCATTCCTGAGGATGAAAGTTGGGTCCTGAGAGGAGAGCCTCGATAGACCTGAGCCCATCTTGTCCTCCTCGCCTCTCTTTGCGGGAGCAATTGCCACTCTGTAGACCGGCTCAGGGAACTTGATGGGATCAAGTATCATATTTGATCCCTTGCCTGCAAGCGTATCATTGGTCGTTGTTCCCTTGAGCTTAGCTACTGCCGCGATATCCCCTGTAACAAGTCTAGTTGCATCGCTCCTCTTTGCTCCATCGATGAAATAGTAGTTGCCCATGCGCTCTGAAGAGTTGCGATTGGTGTTTGTCACATCTGTCGTTCCCTCGATGGTGCCGCTGACGACTCTGATGAAGACGATCTCGCCCATGTGGGTATCGACCTTGGTGCTGAATGTCCTTGCTACGAAAGGAGCATCGGCTTTCGGAGCAATCTCCGAATTGCCATCGGCGCTCTTGAGAACCGGCCCCTCGAGAGGAGATGGCATCAGTGCAGTGATCGCATCGAGCAGGAATTGCTGTCCGACGGGAGGTATCCCCATACCTGCGAAGAGAGGGAATATCGTCCTGTCGTGGACAGCCTTCCGGAGTCCCATATCGAGTTCCTCAGGGGTCAGCGTCTCGTTCTCGAAATAGATGTCCATCAGCTTATCGTCAGCTTCTGCCGCCGCCTCGATCAGCTGCATCTTCATCAGTTCAAGAGTATCGGAAGCCGAATCAGGAACGGGAATATCCTTGCCGTTCGCATCGATTGCCTTGCCCGTCAGGACATTCACAAGTCCAATCAGGGTTTCGCTCTCAATTACAGGGAAGACAACAGGCAGTACTTTCCTGCTCAGGTTTGCTCTGGCATTATCCACCACACGGCTGAAGTCGGCAGTGTCCCTGTCGATCCGGTTGACCCAGACCATTAGCGGTTTGTCCATGGCAGCCGTGAAGTTCCATGTTTTTAGAGAACCGACCTCGACACCATCTGAGCCGTCAAGGACCAGGATCACTCCATCGGAGACCGATACTGCTCCAATGGTCTCACCATAGAAGTCAGCGAGTCCCGGAGTATCGATAATGTTTAACTTGCAGCCCTTCCAGTCCACAATGCCGATCGAGGAGGAGAGACTGTGCTTGCGCTCCCTGCTCTCGTCGGTATGGTCGAAATGACTTGTTCCGGCATCCACGCTGCCCAGCCGCTCGACGCCATTCGCAGAGAAAGCGAGCGCATCGCAGAGGCTGGTTTTGCCAACAGATCCATGTCCGATGACGGATACCGTCCTGAGCTTGTCCGGTGTATAATCTTTCAAGTGTCGCTCCTGTTTCCGGTCTGTTCTCACAGAGCTGAGTTAGAGGTAGGTGAGCATAAAATGAGAACGTATTACTTACGCAGTTACTCCTCTTCTGTCAACTCTCCAGCTGCATCCCCAGACGGACTAGCTGGAGTCTGTAGATTCTTATGAGTACCGCAAGACTCTTCCTCCTGCTTATCGGTGTCGGTTTTCTCTGGTTCATAGTCCGGCAGGTGATAAGGCACTGGCTCGGAGGCCCTGACAGGAAGGAGCTTCTCGATGCAATTGACAGGGAGGACAAGCTCATCGAAAGGGAGGTCGGCGGAGAGGTTCCCGCCTGTCCCCTCTGTGGAGCGGTAACCAAGCTCTATTCCTATCCGCATATTAAGGTCTGGAGATGTACGAACTACCCCGTCTGCAGGGGCTTCACCAAGGCGAAGAAGCCGACGAGGATGAAGTTCGCTACGGAGTGGGACAGGAGGAAAGGGCGGAAGGGCTGAACAGCCGGTCTCTTGGCCCATACCCTCAGTGGTTTTAGATTGACCTCTCCGCAATTACCTCATTAGCGAATATCCAGGGAGGACAAGTGGCTTTCCAGAACAGAAGGATACGGAACCATCCAATTCTCGAGGAGAGAGAGACAGCAACTGTCTCATTCTCTTTCAACGGTGAACCTGCTGAGGGACTGGAGGGAGAGGCTGTGTCCTCCGCTGTATTCGCCCTGGGTGTTCACGTATTCGGTCATCATTACAGAGATGACAGTCCGCAGGGGATGTTCTGCGCAAATGGCCAGTGCTCTCAATGTACCCTCCTGATAGACGGGATTCCGCTGAAGAGCTGCATAGTACCGCTCAGGGCAGGCATGCAGGTCTGCTCGATGGAAGGTCTGCCCTTTCTCGAGGACCTTCCTGGTCCAGGTGTCTCGAAGCCTGAGGAACTGGATATACCGGCACTCATCCTGGGAGCTGGTCCATCCGGCCTGGCTGCTGCGGTTGAACTCGGCAGAGCCGGTATCGAAACGATACTGGTTGATGATAAGGACCGGGCCGGCGGCAAGCTGGTCCTTCAAACACATAAATTCTTCGGCTCAGTCGAGGACTGCAATGCGGGAACCAGGGGTATCCGATTAGCTTCGATGCTGGCGGAGGAAGCTGCCGACTGCCCCTCAGTCGAAGTCTGGCTCGAGAGTGTTGTACTCGGAGTCTATAAAGACGGCACTGTGGGGATACGAAGACCGGATGGATTCGCAATTGTCAGGCCTCGCAGCCTGCTTGTCGCTACAGGTGCCCGTGAGAAGTCTATTCCATTTCCGGGCTGTACTCTCCCCGGGGTCTATGGTGCTGGAGCCTTCCAGACGCTTGTGAACCGGGATCTGGTCAGCTGTGCGGAGCGGATATTTGTCCTTGGTGGTGGAAATGTGGGGCTGATAGCCGCGTATCATGCCCTCCAGGCTGGGATGACAGTCGTTGGGCTGGCCGAAGCGATGTCTGTCTGCGGCGGATACAATGTCCATACCGATAAAATAGCCAGACTCGGAGTACCGGTACTTACGCGTCATACGATCCTTGCTGCTCATGGTGGGGAGCACCTCGAGGCGGTCACCACAGTCGAGGTCGATGATCGATTCAGACCGCTGAACGGCACCGAGAAGACCTGGGCGGTCGATACTCTACTCGTAGCAGTCGGACTCGATCCAGTGGATGAGTTCCATACAAAGGCTCTGGAGTTCGGCATTCCATCACATACTGCGGGAGATGCAGAGGAGATCGCCGAGGCCAGCGCGGCCATGTTCACTGGACGGATCAAGGGACTCGAAATGATCGCAGAACTGACCGGAGTAGATCCTCCACGGATGGAGGAACTCCAGGAGAAGGCTGAGGTTCTCAAGAGTCCGGGAGGGAAGGTTTTTCCCTATGAGCCGCCATCAATACGGGATGGTGTTTTCCCGGTTCTTCACTGTACCCAGGAGATTCCATGTAATCCATGCATGACAATCTGCCCGAAAGATCTGATAGGAACAGAGGGGCATTCCATTATGGGTATCCCCGAGTTCCACGGGGACTGTATAGGCTGCCGCCTGTGCGTGGCCATCTGTCCTGGACTCGCAGTAACACTTGTCGATTTCCGGAATTCCTCCGAAAGACCTGTTGTTACGATACCCTATGAATTGGATACTGAACCTCTCAAGGAAGGTATGGAAGTCCTTCTGACCGAGTGGAAGGGAGCGGTCATCGGCAGAGGAAGATTGCTGGGCTGGAGCAGCCTGGCGAAATTTCCTCTCACCACGCTCCTCAAGGTGGAGGCTCCTGCCGATATTGCCTCAAGGGTGGCCGGTCTGCGACTTCAGCATTCAGAGGCGTTTCTGCCGTTATCTGAAGAGGTTGATGCAGCTCTTCCTGATACAGCTGTCGTCTGCAGATGCGAACGCGTATCTGCCGGAGAGATCAGGAAGCTCATTCGTGGTGGCATCCATGACATGAACCATCTGAAAGCTATGACGAGGGCTGGATTCGGAGCCTGCGGGGGCAAGACATGCACCTCCCTGATATCGAGGATATGCAGAGAGGAAGGAGTGTCCGAAGAGAGGATCACTCCATTCACCGACAGGCCGCTCTTCGCTGAAACCCGACTTGGCTGGTTCAGCGGGGAGGAGGGCAGTGATGAGTAGAACACCGGATTATGATGTCATCGTTATCGGTGCGGGAAGCGTCGGGACACCTCTCGCAATGAGCCTGACCTCAGCCGGGCTGAAGACCCTGTGCATCGATAGGGAGGCTTCAGCAGGACAGGGCAATAACAAATGCGCCATCGGCGGCACGAGAGCCACGCATACTGAACCCGCCAAGGTCGCGCTTGCCCTCAGGTCCCTCGAAGTCTTCCGGCACTGGGAGCGGGATTACGGGGATGACATCGGCTGGCGTCAGGGCGGCTACATGTACGTTGCCTACGACGATGAGCGGATGGAACTGTTCGAGAAGAATGTTCCCGAGCAGAGGCAGACAGGTCTGGACATACGGCTTGTTTCCGCTGACAGGATTGCCGCACTGGCACCGGGTATAAACCCCGCAGGACTGCTTGGCGGAACCTGGTCGCCGGAAGACGGCAGCTGCAGCCCCATGCTGGCATGCTACGCCTTCTGGCAGAGGGCTGAAGCACTGGGAGCGGAGTTCAGGTTCGGGGAGAATGTTCTCTCCATACAAAGAGCCGGTGGACTGGTATCCTCAGTCGTGACCGACGCTGGAGAGTATGCCTGCAGCGCGGTTGTGAACTGCGCGGGTTCTTTTGCGGTCGAAGTGGGCCGGATGGCCGGTATAGAGCATCCGGTCTCTCCCGACAGTCACGAGGCTGGCATAACCGAACCTGTCCAGAGACTTTTTGAACCCATGATAGTCGATATCAGAAAGGCCCCCGGCTCCGCCAATTACTACTTTTATCAACATGACACCGGGCAGGTTATCTTCTGCATCACACCAGACCCGCCCATTCCAGGGATTGCGACTGAGGAGACCTCATCCTTCCTGCCGCTGGTTGCCCCGAGGATGGTGGATCTCTATCCGAGACTCGCCAATCTCAAGGTGAGAAGAGTGTGGCGCGGTGTGTACCCCATGAGCCCGGATGGCTCTCCCATTCTCGGGTCAGACTACGAGGGTTATTTCTTTGCCGTAGGTATGTGCGGCCAGGGACTCATGCTCGGACCTGGCATTGGTGAGGTGCTTACGCGGTTCATCACTGACAGGATGTCGGAGACCGACAGAATGGTCATGCACGAACTCAGAGCTGACAGGGAGTTCTGTTCGGTGGAGGCGCTCAAGTAGACAGGTTGGACTAGAGGTTCAGCATCACTCCTGCCACTACAGCCAGTCCCATTCCGATGCCCTTTGTGACAGTGATCTCCTCTCCGAGAAGCATTATGCCGTAGAAGACCGGGATTATGGGGTAGAGCGCGGTCAGGGATAATGATGTGCTGAGCGGTCCAATCGTGATGGCCTTCTGAAAGGCGGCTACCGCGAATCCTCCAAGAATACCCGATGCCACAGCCAGCATGATGCCAGATGTTTTCATGCTGCTCAGATCGGCCCGATTGAGAAGCGTTAGAGCCAGGATGGTCAGCAGCGAGATCGCGCTGTATATGAGGGCGGACTGCCAGTGACCAATTCTGTCTGCGGAGAGTTTTGCCATTAGAGCCCATACTCCCCAGAGTATCGCTGCGGCAAGGCTGAACATTGCTGGTCTAGTCATTGCGCCTCCCGGGAACTGACCTTGATGGAATTGATTTCATATGTTTAACAGATAAGCTGATACCTACCGGGGAAGATGCCCTCCCGCCAACTGAAACTGAATATAAATCTGGAGGCTGATGAATGAAACTGCTTTTCACGCTGCTGGCAATGACCGCGATCGTTCAGGCGGAGATATCCGTCTGCGGCACTGAAGAATTACTTCCCATCGGATTCACTGATGAGGAGCTGACCCGACTGGACGAGATCGGCGTGAATACCATCTCCACCAGTCCGCCTCCGGTCGGAACCATTAACCCCGGAGAGTACGATCCCGCTACCGGCATAATGGTCCGCTGGCCTCTGGGACTTCCTTGGGAGCTCCTGATATCCATTTCCAGCAATACCGAACTATGGGTTATCTGTACGTCTGCACAGCAGAGTACGGCTGAGGCAGCTCTCAGTGGAGCTGGCTGCAACATGGCCAATGTCGGCTTTATCAACGCTGAGACCAATTCCATCTGGGTGCGTGATTACGGTCCCTGGTTCGTGATGCTACCCGATGGAAGCCAGGGAATATTCAACTACAGCTACAACCGACCCAGACCTCTCGACAATAACTTCCCTGTTGTCATTGGTGCAGAATGGAGTATCCCAGTCTACACCTCCACTGTTATACATACCGGCGGCAATTACATGTCCAGCGGTCTGGGACAGTCCATGTCCACCGATATGGTCTATCTCGAGAACGGCGGTGATGAAGCCTGGGTGAATGGGCAGATGGAGGATTACCTCGGCGTTTCACCCTATCTGACATATGCTGATCCACAGGCCACCTATATCGATCACATCGACTGCTGGGCCAAAATGCTGAGTCCCGACAGAATACTCATTCTCCAGGTCCCCATTTCGAATCCCAATTATGCCGCAATTGAGGCAGTGGCGGACCTCATCGGCTCGACTCCCAGTCCCTACGGAACCCCATGGAAGGTCTATAGAGTACCTAGTAGCGGAAATGAGGGCTACACGAACAGCCTGATCAGTGACGGCCATGTCTATCTGCCAGTCTGGGACAGCAGTTACGACTCGGGCGCCTTTGCCGTATACGAAGAGGCGCTTCCAGGATATACTATCGAAGCATTCCCTTACAGTGGCTGGCTTACAACCGATGCCCTGCACTGCAGGACGAGGAACGTAATGGACAACGAGATGCTTCTTATCGAGCATACACCGGTTGATCCCCTCCAGCATGCGGGAGTTCCAGTAACAGTAGCTGCGAGGATAAGGTGCAATCCTGCCAACAGCCTCGCTGTCACCGAGGTTGCTCACAGGAGCGGCGGCTCAGGTCCCTTTACATCGCTTTCGATGACCTCGACCGGCGCTGACTCCTTTACTGCTGATATCCCCGGTCTCCCGGACGGGGAACAAGTGGAGTATTACATCCGTGCAACTGATGACTCCGGCAGGGATGAGGCCAGACCGAGGTATGCTCCCAATACCTGGTTCTTCGAGTATGAAACATCCTCGACCGGGATAGGCGGCTCCACTCCATTTGAGGGTTTCACCATCCTGCAGGCTGCTCCAAATCCCTTCTCTGGTGCTGTAAGTATCGGATACCTGAGTGACTCTCCGCGGACGGTGGCTCTCACTGTGCATGATGTCTGCGGCAGGATAGTGGAATCCCATACTCTGGAGGCTGAGGCCGGAGCAGGCAGTCTGGAATGGACCGCAGATGAAGCACTCCCCCCCGGGATCTACGTCATCCGGGGTGTCTCAGGAGACATCACTTCACAGAGGACAGTTACTCTGATAAGGTAGGAACACACTGGCCTCTTCGAGGTAGAGCATTCCGAAGAGGACATCCACATCGAGGGAGGCCAGTTTATGAGAAGCATTCTGTTTCTGTCACTGACGGCTGCTATGCTTGTTGCAGGCTGCACGATGATCACACATATCCACGAGCATCCCGTGAAACCTGTTGTTGTGCACGATACTGTATTCGTCGAGTCTCCTTCAGCGCCCGAGTCCGAGTCCTGGAGCGGTCCCGGTCAGGAGGGCCAATACGAGCATGGGGAATCAGCTCCTCCGACAGGCAGAATTACATTCGAAGAGATGCTTGATCCCGGCACAGCGATGGTTGAGACCATCATCGATTACGATAATGGAGTGACGAGCCATCGGATGTACGGGAATGTTCTATCCGGTTTCGGGCTGCGTTTCGAGCTGAATATGATGATCATCAGTTACAGTAGTGGCTTTTCTGAGTATTACCTTGTTCCACAGTTCTCAACCCTGAGAAATTGGGATGGCTTCAGCAGTAGCATCTCAGATATGTCCGGAGCGACCAGTGATCCCGGCGATGGATCAGTGATTCAGATTAATGATCCCTCTGTGGATCTGAGCAGGGCGGAGGCGCCCGGTATTTCGCACTCTTCATCTTCCGAGGATAGGACCTTCCTGAGCCTGATAGTCGGAAGGGACACATGGGAGTACTCCGGGGGGGACCTGGACGATTATGACTGCGAGGGACTGACCATCGGCAGGTATGAGATCACTGTCCGCATCCCTGTCTCACGCAGTGTGCTGACCCGTCTTGCTGCAGGGAACAGGGGAGATGTTCATCTGGCTGATGAAGGGGAATCCCAGCAGGGGACTATCTCGGAGGAGAACTTCATCAATTTCAGTTCGTTCATGGCGGTATATTCTGAATAGCTGACTCGCTTTTACTCTCTGACCAGACGGAATCCGAGGTAGTAGTATCGCAGTTCGGGATTACATTCATCCCTTGCGGCGGATCGGCAGCGTCTGGCCGGGCTCCCGCAGCTTCCTCCACGACTGACCCTGGATGGACCACCTTCGAGCCATGCTGCACCGTCCGAAGGCGCACCGATGTAGTCATCATTGAATTTGTCTTCGCACCACTCCCAGACATTACCGCTCATATCGAAGAGCCCCCATGCATTCGGAGCCAGTTGCCCGCAGGCTTTTGTTGTAGTGCCGGAATTACCTGAATACCATCCTATGGCATCGAGATCGTCATCCTCATCTCCGGAGTAGAACCTTGTGCTAGTTCCAGCCCTGCAGGCGTATTCCCACTCAGCCTCAGTTGGAAGACGGTAAGTGAAATACCTGTCGAGCTGGTTAAGTCGAAAGATGAAGAAGCGGCAATCCTCCCAGGAGACCGTCTCAACCGGGAAGTC
>Ga0190293_1000910_pt1 | contig 10530 bp, 10 predicted proteins | sample 48693001_MG_FD_161671 | JGI IMG/M metagenome (GOLD analysis project Ga0190293, IMG submission 161671) | Hydrothermal vent microbial mat bacterial communities from Southern Trench, Guaymas Basin, Mexico - 4869-30-0-1_MG | ecosystem: Environmental > Aquatic > Marine > Hydrothermal vents >... | reverse complement strand
GCAAAAGAAGATTTTTTGGATCACGAATCACTCGAATCTTCACGAATTTAGGGTAGGGCGAGTCTCTCCGAGCGAGCCGCTTGGAATGGAAGAGTTTTATCCGCAGATTACGTTATTACCCCGAGGTTTCGGGGCAGATGTTCGCAGATGGGAAAAGACTGTAGGTGCGGCGGGTCGCCGCATCAGTCGAAGGGAAAGGTTTTTCACAACCGCTATCGCTTGAGGGAGTCAGAGGAACCGCCGAGGGAGAGTTTCCAACCATTGGAAAAGAAAGAAATGGCCACGAAAAGAAGAGCGATGTTTTGTAGCTGTGATCCATGATCACGGAGTCGAAGAAGAAGGGTTTTAGTGGCGGTTTGGTTTTTGACTGTTTTGCGGACTCAGGAGTAGCGTAAGGATGGAAAGTAAGGAATTAAAAGGAGGGTAAGGATGATTGCTACGGTTACATCAAAAGGACAATTGACTCTACCCATTGAGGCTCGGAAACGGTTCGGAATTCGAGCGGGCAGTAAGCTTGATTTTATCATTACAGGGGATGATCGAATGGAGGTTATTCCCATGACGGATTCGATCAAAAATTTAAAAGGGATGCTTTCTAAGCCTTCTAAGCCACTGACGTTGGACGAAATGGATGCGGCCATTGCCGCCGGGAGTGCCTCGTGATTGGTCTGGATACGAACGTATTGGACTGAAGTTTTATGAGCGGGGATCTGCCGACTTCTCGGATTATCTTTTGGGTCTTCTAAATCACCGGGCGGGCGCATCGCCGACGATCACCTTCGATCGCAAAGCCGCAAAAGAATCTTTTTTTGAGCTATTGGGATGAGAGTTCACTACGGAATACGCAGCGCGGCAGAGCCGCAACCAAAACTTTAAACCGCGAATGAACATCCCTCTTGAATCTCCTATTCGTAAATTTTATTCATTCGCTGGGCAACAAGCAGTTGCAAAGTCGGTAGGCGGAAAAACTTGTTAAAAAAACAAGAAAATAACGGATAGTATTACAGAACACACGGAAAAATATTTTTCACAACCGCTTCGCTTGAGAAAGTCAGAGGAACAGCCGAGAGGGAGTTATCTCTGCAGATGGGAAGAGGCTTCCACATGTTGGAAGAAATGTGTAGAAATAGGGTCTTCCGGCGAGTTTGTGGGCGCGTTTGTATATCGCAACCTTTTAACCCACCCCGGCCTGCGGCCACCCCTCCGCAGGAGGGGAATGAAGCAAGGAGCGATAAATAATCCCCTCCTGTGGAGGGGTGCCGGAACGGCGGGGTGGGTTCCCGTTTCGCAACCACTTTGCAAACTTGATAAAAGAGGCGATGAATGGGGAAGTTTCCAGACCTTGGAAAAAAATGTTCCAAACATTGGAAAAGGAACCGGAAAAGTTCCAAGGTTTGGAAGATGAAGGATGAATTATGTTGAATTTTTTGCCACCACGCACGTTTACTGATTTTACGATTCCTGATCGCACAGACGGTTCAGCGCTGACGGCTTGTGAACAACCGGACGACTATGAGCGCTATGTTCACTGGCTGGCTGATTATCTTTTTCAGTCAGATCTGCCTCTTTCTGCGGAACAGCAACAGTGGTTGAAAGAAAAAGACCTTGAGCCAAACAGCGTCGTTTTTGAGTGTTCCGATGCTTATGGCTATGCGCTGTGGGAGCTTGAAACGATCCAGCAGTCATTCGATGCGGGAGATGACTGGGCGAGTTATCGAGCTTTCATGTATAAGGCGTGGGAGGACGATCAGGAGTTTCCTTTTGAGGAGTGGTTGTGTTGCGAGGAGTCTGATTTTAACCGGATTCGCGGTGAATGGGTTGCGGAAAAAGAGGCGGGGCAGGAGTGGAGCCATGCCGACATCCCGTTTCGTCCGCTACTCGCATGGGCTTTAAAGCAAATTGCTGACCCGAAGGAACGAATCCGGGAAATAGATTGTTTCTTTACGAATTTTAGTGAAAACGCCAGTAAATGATGGATGTTCCAAGGGTTGGAAAACCGCAGAGATAGACGGAAGAGGAATGTATGACGACGAATAAGAAAAAGTCGGGGGCAAGGATCTGACGGTCTCACAGGTGGATCGGCAGAACATTTTGAATAATCCGTATGCCTTGCAGGAGATCGAAAAGGCGGCGCATATTCGGGGGATTCCCTTTGAGGGGAAGAGTGTGGTGCTTAAGGAGCAGGTGGCCGCGTTTTTTGAGGTCAATCTACGTACAGTGGAGAATTATCTTTCGAAGCACGCTGAAGAACTGGCTGAAAACGGGTACGAGGTGATTCGCGGCAAGCGGTTGAGGGAGTTCAAGTTGCGCATTGTTGAGAATGATGTTCCCGAAACAGATTTCGGGAACATATCTAAGGCTCCGCAGATCGGGCTGTTTGATTTTCGGGCGTTTTTGAATCTGGCGATGTTGTTGACTGAAAGTGAAGCGGCCCGATTGTTGCGTCAGGCGGCGCTGGATATTGTGATTGATACGATCAATCAACAAACCGGCGGCGGAACCAAGTATATCAACCAGCGGGATGAGGATTTTATTCTCTCCTACTTCAAGGAGGAAAATTATCGCAAGGAGTTCACCGATGCGCTACGCGATTGTGTGGATATGGGCAATTTTAAGTACCCGCTTTTTACCGACAAAATCTATGTGAGCATTTTTAATGAGAATGCACAGGAATATCGCCGGATTTTGCGACTGCATGAGAAGGATAAGGTTCGCGATACGTTTTATTCTGAGGTTCTGGACTTGGTGTCGGCTTATGAATACGGGTTTGGGAAACTTCTTCGGGAGGTGTTTGAGCGCAAGGGCGGTAAGTTGGGGGCACTTGAGGTGGAAAAGCTGTTCGAGGAAAAGTTGACCCGCCTGTTTTTCAGTGCCAACAAGTTTCATTGTTTCGAAGATGGGAATAAGCGGATTGCGATTTCTTTGGGCGCTCAGTTTCTGTTGCTGAATGGCTATGTGTTTGTGACCTCTCGTTTCATGCGGGAGATGGAGAATATCAGTTACCATGTCGCCGCCGGGCGTATCGACAAAGATTTGTTGAAGGAGATTATCTGTGCGGTTATTGAAGACCGAATGGATGATGAGGAGCTGAAGCTGAAGATCTTCCACGCCATTGACAATCAAGCGGATTAAAAAGGACTATTACCATGTTGATTACGAATTTGAATGAGGAACAGAGTCTGTTGACCCGACTGGATCATTTCACCTGCTTTGACTCATTGATCCGCACCGATCATTCTGCCGTACATCATTCTGCTATCAAGCTGTTGGAAATAATTTGAACCACTTCGTTATTTTCTCCGAAAATTATCCGTCGCTGTCGCTCGGGGTCATCCATGATTTTGTCAAAACTCTTTGGTTGCGGCTCTGCCGCGTTAGGTGTTTAGTGTTTTTCGTGGTTAACAGGAGTTGAATTTTTATGAAATGGACTGCACCCAAAATTAAGGCCTTGAAGGGCGAACAGAAGGTCGCGTCGTTGACGGCGTATGACACGCTTTCGGCGCGCTATGCCGATGAGGCGGGCGTTCCGCTGATTCTAGTCGGCGACTCGCTGGCGATGACCGTGCTCGGCTACGAGACGACGCTTCCGGTCACGATGGACGAGATGGTACACCACACCGCCGCCGTCTCGCGCGGCGTGAAAGAGGGGCTGGTGGTTGCCGATATGCCCTTTATGTCCTATCAAGGCACAACCGAACATGCGCTTGAAAATGCGGGCCGCTTTATCAAGGAAGCGAATGCCGACGCCGTCAAAATTGAGGGCGGGGCGATGCGCGCCGAACTGGTCGAAAAACTGGTCGCCAACGGCATTCCGGTGCTCGGACATATCGGCCTTACGCCGCAGAGCGTCAAGGAAACCGGCGGCTTCAAGATGCAGGGCAAAACCGAGGAGGCCGCGCGTGCCCTGATGGATGATGCCCTGGCGCTCGAACAGGCTGGTGCTTTCGCGCTGGTGCTCGAATGTGTGCCGTCCGAACTGGCGCAGAAAATTTCCGCCGCATTAAAAATCCCCACTATTGGAATCGGCGCGGGACCGCACTGCGACGGGCAGATTCTGGTTTTCACCGATGTGCTCGGCCTGGGCCTCGGTCACGTTCCAAAATTCGTCAAAAAATTCGCCGACCTCCAGCCGCAGATTCAGTCCGCGCTCACAGCCTACAAAACTGAGGTAGAAAACAATCAATTCCCAAGCGGGTAGGGACGGTTCTCCGAACCGTCCGTGGACGCCTCGGAGAGGCGTCCCTACCTAAAAGAAGATATGGAAATCATCCGCACACCGGAAGAAATGCAGGAACGCGCGCGTGCCTTACGGCGCGCGGGCGGAACCGTTGGTTTTGTACCGACGATGGGCTTCCTGCACGAAGGGCATCTTTCACTGATGCGGATTGTGCGCGAACGGGCCGATACCGTCGTCGCCAGTATTTTTGTAAACCCGGCGCAGTTCGGGCCGAACGAAGATCTCGATGCTTATCCGCGCGACTTCGAGCGCGATGAGGTGCTCTGCCGCGAAGCGGGTGTCGATATTCTCTTTTATCCGACTGCTGAGAACATGTATGCGGCGGATGCGAGCGTATGGGTCGATGAGGAAGCGCTCTCCAGTGTGCTCTGCGGCGCGGCGCGTCCCGGGCATTTTCGCGGCGTCTGCACCATTGTTGCCAAACTGCTCAATATTGTGCAGCCCGATTTCATGGTGATGGGCGAAAAAGATGCCCAGCAGCTTCGTGTTCTGCGTCGGATGGTGCGCGACCTTCACTTTCCGGTCGAAATTGTATCGGGGCCGACGATACGTGAACCGGACGGCCTGGCGATGAGCTCGCGCAATAAATATCTGTCGCCCGCCGAGCGTGCCGAAGCGGTTTGTCTTTTTCAGGCACTGGAAAAGGCGAAGGCCCTGTTTGCCGAGGGCGAGTGCACTGCGGAAAAAATCAAAGCCGCGCTGCATGAAATCATTACGGTGACTTCCGGCGAGGTGGACTACATTGAAATCGTTGACGACGAAACACTCCAGCCGCTCGAACTTTTACAGAAACCGGTTCTGGTTGCGCTGGCGGTGAAATTTTCCGGTGCGCGCTTAATTGATAACACGGTGCTCGCATGACCCGCGACGAACTGATCAAACACACGATTCTCTGCCATGAATCGAAATTCGGCAAACGGCCTGCGTTTGCGGCGTACGCGCCGGGGCGCGTCGAGGTGCTTGGCAATCACACCGACTACAACGAAGGGTTTGTCCTTTCGGCGGCAGTCGATGCGGGCATTTGTTTTGTGCTGTCGCCATGCCGTGAAGGCATTACGCTGCATGCCTCCGATTTAAACGAAAGCGCAAAAGCTTCGCTTGAAACGCTCGATCTGCCGGGCGGATGGGCCAACTATATTATCGGCGTGCTGATCGAACTGCAAAAACTGGGCGCGCCGCTTACCGGCTTTGATGCCACCTTTTCCGGCTCGATTCCAAAAGGCGCGGGTCTTTCAAGCTCGGCGGCGCTCGAAACAGCAACGGCACTCGCGGTAATGGCCGGGGGCGGCTTTGCGCTGCCGAAACTGGATATTGCAAAGCTTTGCCAGCGGGCGGAAATGGATGCCGTTGGCGTCCGCTGCGGTTTGCTCGACCAGATTTCCAGTCTCTACGGAAAAGCCGATGCGCTGATTCATACGGACTTCCGAACGCTCGACGTCACGACCGTGCCGTTTCCCGCCGATGAAGAGTTTTTAATCTGCGATACGGGAGTAAAGCACTCTTTGGTCGATTCGGAATACAACAGTCGCCGCGCGCAGTGCGAAACGGCTCGCGACTTTTTTGCCGAGCGGCTGAAGCATCCGGTCAGTGCGCTGCGCGATGTTTCGCCTGCTGAATTTTCAGCGCTGTGCAGTGAACTTGATGGTGAGGTCGCGCGGCGGGCCGCGCACGTGGTTGGCGAAAACGACCGCGTTGCGCGCGGCGTTGAATTGCTCAAAGCGGGCGATCTCACGGCATTCGGCGAGTTGATGTTTGAGTCGCACGAAAGCTCTGTCCATAATTTTGAGAACTCCTGCGAAGAGCTTGACTGCGTGGTGAGTGCGGCGCGCGAAGCGGGTGCATTGGGTGCGCGGCTTTCGGGCGGCGGATTCGGCGGTAGCGCCGTGGTGCTGGTTCCCAAAAAACAGGAGGAAACGATCACTGCAAAAATGAAGAGCGCGTTTGCATCAAAATACGAGCGTTCACTGACGGTTCGCGCGGCGGTTCCTTCGGCGGGCGCGGGTATTATTCAAATTCCGGGTGAATTTTGAAAATTTTTCTTTGCACTGTCCGTTGTCCAACTACACTGTACGCTTTCCGAGTGGCGCGATGGCCGAGTGGTTAGGCACGGGTCTGCAAAACCTGCTACAGCGGTTCAAGTCCGCTTCGCGCCTCCAAATTTACGAATCGGGAATATAGAAACAGGAGATGAGACCATGGCAGTACCGAATGACCTCTACTATGCGAAGACCCATGAATGGCTCCGAATGGATGACGGGACTGCCACCGTGGGCATTACCGATTTTGCGCAGGGGCAGCTCTCGGACATTACTTTTGTTGAACTGCCCGATGTCGGCCGGGAGGTTGAGGCCGGCGACGAAATCGCCGTGGTCGAATCGGTCAAAGCCGCTTCGGATATCTACGCGCCGGTAGCCGGAACCATTACGGCGGTGAACGGCGACCTGGAAGATTCCCCCGAGTTGATCAACGACAGACCCTACGAAGACGGCTGGCTTTTCAAAATTGAACTGCGCAAGGAAGAAGACGTTGATAACCTCATGGGCGCCGAGGAATACATCGAACTCTGCGCCGATTAATCCGCCGTAATAGAGAACATGGTCACAGGGCGGCGCGGCCGCCCTTTTTTTCGATTTGAACGATTTCAACGACTTGAACGGTTTTTCTGCCTTCGGCAGATCCGCCGGAGGCGGAAACGAAATATATGCATGCATATGCCATCCAATTTGACGAACCGGTTCCGTATCAGCGGGGGCTTGATATCCAGCACCGCCTGCTCGCGGCGCGGCAGGCCGATGAAATCCCCGACACCGTCCTGATTCTTCAGCACACACCCGTCATTACACTCGGCAACCGCGGCCGCGACAATTATCTGCTCAAAACTCCCGAAGAGTACAAAGCGCTTGGCATTGAGGTGTTTCATGCGGAACGCGGCGGTGATGTCACCTATCACGCTCCGGGACAGTGGGTGCTTTATCCGATTATTTATCTCGGCGGTTCAGGGGCGGATTCGCACAGTTACCTGCACAATCTCGAAGAGGTCGCCCTGCGCACGCTGGCCGATTTCGGCGTGGAAGGCTTTCGGCGCGAAGGCAAAAACGGCGCGTGGACGGAGCAGGGGAAGGTGGCGGCCATCGGCTTCCGGCTCAAAAAGTGGGTGGCGTTTCACGGCATGAGTTTTAACGTCAACCTCGACCTTTCGGGGTTTAAAACCATTGTTCCGTGCGGACTGGTCGGCCAGCCCGTGGCATCGCTCTCAACGGCCCTTGGCGATGAATGCTCGCCGATGGAGGCTGTACGCGACCGCCTGCTCGCCAATTTTTCCGAGGTCTGTAAGCGGGAGCTCGAAATTTTCCAATCTTTGGAAAAATCACCCGAAGAGCTTCGAAAAATTATTTTTTCCTCCTGACTTGCCCCGAATTCCCTCAGTCCGTACTATCCGCTCCCAATATGTAACAATGGGCGGAAGTTTGCTAAAACGACCGCCCGTTAAAATAAATATGAAGGAGAGTTTATGAGTGTAATTCCGGGTATATGGTGGATTGCGCCGATCGCTTCGGTTCTGGCTCTGCTGTTTGCAGTCTATTTTTACAGGAAGATGATGGGGGCCAGTGAAGGTAACGCCACCATGATCGAAATTGCGGATCACGTCCGCAAAGGTGCCATGGCCTATCTGGTTCGTCAGTATAAAGTGGTGGCGCTCGTTTTTCTCGTTCTGCTGCTCATCCTGCAGGGGTTGGCGCTCTTCGGGATTCAGAACCCGTTTGTGCCGATCGCCTTCCTTACCGGGGGCTTTTTCTCGGGCCTCTGCGGTTTTATCGGCATGAAGACCGCGACGGCGGCCTCCTCGCGCACGGCGCAGGGCTGCTCCGAAAGCCTCAACCGCGGCTTGCAGGTCGCTTTCCGCTCCGGCGCGGTCATGGGCCTCGTCGTCGTCGGCTTCGGTCTGCTCGATATCTGCCTCTGGTACCTCATTCTCGACAAATTTGTTTACACCACGGCTCACATGACTGAAGGCTGGAGCCTTTGGGGTATGACGCTCGTCCCGGCGGGCTGCACCGTGGTTGAAAAGCTGGTCCACATGACCACTACCATGATCACCTTTGGAATGGGTGCTTCCACGCAGGCGCTCTTCGCGCGTGTCGGCGGCGGAATCTACACCAAAGCAGCGGATGTCGGTGCCGACCTCGTCGGGAAAGTCGAAGCCGGTATTCCCGAAGACGACCCGCGCAACCCCGCCACCATCGCTGACAACGTCGGCGATAATGTCGGCGACGTGGCTGGAATGGGCGCAGACCTTTACGAATCGTACTGCGGTTCGATTCTCGCGACCGCTGCACTGGGTGCCGCCGTCGGTGCGCATCACCTCGCCAAGGGTGCCGGAACCATTCAGGACGCGGTCGGTCTGGTCACCGCACCGATGATCGTGGCCGGAGTCGGCACCCTGCTTTCCATCATCGGCATGTTCCTCGTCCGCTGTAAAGAGGGGGCCACGCAGAAGGGCCTGCTCAAAGCACTGCTCACCGGTACGCTCAGCAGTTCCGTTTTCATCGTGCTTGCGCTCATCGGCATGTGGCAGTTCGGCATGATTTCCGGAGGCATTGTCCTCTCCGTCATCTCCGGTCTGGCCGCCGGTGTCATTATCGGCCAGGCCACCGAATATTACACCTCCGCTGAATTCGCCCCGACCAAGGGCATCGCCAAACAGGCGGTAATGGGCCCGGCCACTACCATTATTGACGGGCTGGCCACCGGCATGTACTCCGCTGGTATCCCCGTCATCACCATTGTGATCGGTATCCTCTGCGCCTTCGGTTTCGCCGGCGGTTTCAGCGATGTGTCCATGGGCCTCTACGGTATCGGCTTTGCCGCCGTCGGAATGCTCGCGACGCTCGGCATCACGCTGGCGACTGACGCCTACGGCCCGATTGCCGACAACGCGGGCGGCAACGCCGAAATGTCCGGACTTGCTCCCGAAGTGCGCGAGCGCACTGATGCGCTTGACTCGCTCGGTAACACCACTGCCGCCACCGGAAAAGGTTTTGCAATCGGTTCTGCCGCGCTCACCGCGATGGCCCTGCTCGCCGCTTATATCGAAGAAATCAAACTCTGGATCGGCAAGCTTGCCGGCGAAGCGGGCACCTTCATGGGTTTCACGAAAGAGATGGCCGAGCATGCAGTCATCATGGATTTTGTGAATGCCTATGATCTGCATATCATGAATCCACTACTGCTCTGCGGCCTGTTCCTCGGCGGGATGATGGCCTTCGTCTTCTGCGCAATGACGATGAAAGCCGTTGGCCGCGCCGCAGGCGCGATGGTCGAAGAAGTCCGCCGCCAGTTCAAGGAAATCCCCGGCATCATGGAGGGCACCGGCAAGCCGGATTACGCGCGCTGCGTTGCCATTTCCACCGCAGGTGCGCAGAGAGAGATGCTCATGCCTTCACTGCTGGCGATCATCGTGCCGGTACTGACCGGTCTTGTGCTCGGCGTGCCGGGCGTGATGGGTCTGCTCGCGGGTGGCCTCACCTGTGGCTTCGTTCTGGCTACCATGCTCAACAATGCGGGCGGTGCATGGGACAACGCCAAGAAATATGTCGAGAAGGGTGCGCACGGCGGCAAGGGCTCCGACGCCCATAAAGCCGCTGTGGTCGGCGATACCGTTGGTGACCCCTGTAAGGACACCTCCGGCCCGTCGCTCAACATCCTCATCAAACTGATGACGATGGTCAGCGTGGTCTTCACGCCGGTCGTCGTGAAATTCTCACCCATCGTTCAAGAGTGGCTCAACATTGCCACCAAATAAAACGTCTGCGACGTTTTATGCGAAAGGCCGCCTTCACGGGCGGCCTTTTTTATTGGGACTTCAACGCGGAGCCGCAGATGAACGCAGATGTTTTTACGTAGACGCGGTGTCCTCACCGCGTTCCATTCAGGATTCGTAACGCAGTGGGGACACAGCGTCTACACTCTGAAAAACAGCCAGATATATCACTTAATGATATATCAGTCCTCGCATTTAAGCATCCGTTTTCCAAACCTTGGAAACGGGGCTTTTTCTTTGGGCTGGCTTGCCCTCCATAGTTTTACGCGAAGGAGGGGGCCGGTTACTCAATGATGAGTTCGTCGGCGTAGCGGTCGGTGTTGGGCGCAGAAGTAGAGCGAAGCTCATTTCACGGCAGGCGTTGAGGAAGTTTTCGGTCATCCAGCCTGTCTCGCCAAAGGCTACGGCGGAAGGCAACCAAAGGGGCAGATCACGAGGTTTTGAAATGCACCACAGGGGTAGCGCCAAGGCC
>Ga0190293_1000907_pt1 | contig 10542 bp, 13 predicted proteins | sample 48693001_MG_FD_161671 | JGI IMG/M metagenome (GOLD analysis project Ga0190293, IMG submission 161671) | Hydrothermal vent microbial mat bacterial communities from Southern Trench, Guaymas Basin, Mexico - 4869-30-0-1_MG | ecosystem: Environmental > Aquatic > Marine > Hydrothermal vents >... | reverse complement strand
GAGAATGAAACTCTAAGTTGTGGAACAGGAGTAACTGCCGTTGCAATTGCCAGCCATCTGTCAAAAAAATCAAAAAATAACCATATTAAATTACAGACTTCAGGTGGTGATCTTGAAGTAAGTTTTAAAGTGGAAAACAATATTTATAAAAACATTATTTTAAGAGGGCCAGCTACTTTTGTCTTTAAAGGAGAGATCTAAATGCAAGTATTGCAAAACAATATTATTAAACTAAGAGCTTTAGAGCCAGAAGATTTAGACTTCTTATTTGAAGTGGAAAACAATCCTTCTTTTTGGGAAGTAAGCAGTACTCAAACTCCTTTTTCTAAAAATATTTTAAAAAAATACTTAGATAATTCTCATCAGGATATCTATGAAGCAAAACAATTAAGACTCGTAATTGTCAGTGTCAAAGAAGATAAAACTGTTGGCTTTATTGATCTGTTTGATTTTAATCCTCAGCATAAAAGAGCCGGGATTGGCATCTTGATCATAGAAAATTATCAATACAAAGGGTTTGCAAAAGAAGCTCTACAACTGTTTATTGGCTATGCTTTTAAACAATTAGGTCTACATCAGATCTATGCAAATATTGCAACTGATAATAAACCCAGTATTCAACTTTTTGAGAAATTATCATTTCAAAAGACCGGAATAAAAGAAGACTGGATTTTTAGTAATGGAATATTTAAAGATATTATACTCTATCAGTTGATTCATAAAAAATGATATAATGCTGATTTAAAATTTACACTATAATTATGAAAAAGAAAATTATCATTGTAATTGTTGCAATTCTTCTCATTGGAGGAGCTTTTGCCTATAGCTACTACAACAAAATTTTCAATAAAAATGTAACTGAATCCACTTTTATTTATATACCATCCAATACCGATTTTAATAAAGTATCTGCATTGATCACTCCTTATTTAAAGGATAATAGTAGTTTTATTTGGGTTGCTAAAAAGAAGAATTATCCTAATAAAATAAGATCCGGTAAATTCAAAATTGTTAAAGGGATGAATAACAATGAATTGATCGATCATTTAAGAGGAGGAGAACCTGAAACGGTGAAATTGACTTTTAATAACCAAGATCGTATTGATAACCTTGCCGGCAGAATAGCGGAACAAATTGAAGCCGATTCCATTTCCTTATTAAATGCTATGAATGATGTTAGTTTTTTAGAAAAGAACAATTTTGATGCAAATACAGCAGTTGCCATGTATATTCCAAATTCATATGAATTCTACTGGAATACCTCTGCAATTCAATTCAGAGATAAAATGCTGAAAGAATTCAAAATATTTTGGAATAAGGATCGTATTGAAAAAGCTAAAAAACAAAATCTTACTCCTTTGCAAACAATTACACTGGCTTCCATTGTGCAAAAAGAAACTTCAACAGTTACTGAACGACCGAAAGTTGCCGGATTATACTTAAACAGATTAAATGATTTTTGGCCCTTACAGGCCGACCCAACCATCATATATGCCATCAAACAAAAATACGGACAAGACACTGAGATCAAAAGAGTACTAAATAAAGATCTGACCATAGACTCTCCTTATAATACATATACAAATTTTGGTTTACCTCCGGGTCCGATTGGTATGCCAGATATATCTTCTATAGAAGCTATCCTGAATCCTGCGAACCATCAATATTACTATATGTGCGCCAGTGTTGAAAATATTGGCCAACATGAGTTTGCAAAAACTTTATCTCAGCACAATGTGAATGCAAGAAAGTATCAAAACTGGATCAATAAACAAGGAATCAAAAGGTAAAATGATATCTCATAAATTATTCTTTAAACTTTTAGCCCTTTCAATCTTCATTCTGCTAACCACTCAAGTAAACGGGCAGCAAGTACAAAAGACTCCCTTCTTTCAAAAATCAGATACCTTGAATAAAAAAAGGAGAAATGCAGTTTATATAACAGCTGGTACAGGTGCAGCAATCGCAATTGCCGGCTTAAATCAATTATGGTATGCTGATTACCCTCGCTCGAGTTTTCACTCTTTAAACGACAATTCCTCCTGGATGCTGATGGATAAATTCGGGCATGCCATGAGTACCTATTTTATTGGAAAAGTAGGTATGGATGCTTTGGCCTGGGCAGGAGAATCCAAAAAAAATCAATTACTTTATGGTGCCACCATGGGTTGGGCCTTTGTTACCACTATTGAAATATTTGATGGTTTTTCACAAGAATGGGGCTTTTCTACAGGTGACGTGATTGCAAACACACTTGGAGCCGGTTTATTGATCGGACAGGAATTATTATGGAATGAACAAAGGATACAATATAAGTTTTCATTTAATCAAAGTCCATATCCGGAAATGATTCCGGGAAAATTGGGTGATAATTTAATACAACAAATAGTAAAAGATTACAATGGTCAAACCTATTGGTTTTCGATAAATTTATGGTCTTTTTTTAAAGAGAGTAAAATTCCAAAATGGCTGAACGTTGCCATTGGTTATGGTGCAAATGGTTTACCCGAAAACAGCTACGATTTTGGATTACACCCACCCCAACCCATCGAATCATACCGGCAATTTTTTACAAGTATTGATGTTGATCTTACAAAGATCAAAACAAATTCACCATTTTTAAAAACTATTTTTAACGTTTTTAATTACTTAAAAGTTCCTGCGCCAACCATTGAATACAGGAGTAACGGAGAGTTCAAATTTCATGCTTTCTATTTCTAGCCCTTATAAATTAACAATTTTAACAAAATATTAACCACTTCTACACAATAAAAAAGTCGTATATTTGCAACCGCAATTAAAAGCTTAGTATTTTTTAGATCAACTGAACTAATAAATATGATTATTATGAAAAAGAAATTTATACTTATCCCCCTTAGTGTAATCTTATTTTTTGCATTCACTAGGTTAAACAGTCAAGACACTTATCAAGGTAAAAAGGTAGAATTTAATTTACCAGAGGCAAATACTATTGCAACGGTAAAAAAAGGCCTTACTACATTTGAAATTTATTTTACTCCATCCGTAGGGAATTCATTTATCGCATTTAAGGAAGCTGTTGCTTTTAAAGAATCCAGAGGTAAATACCATATTGTTAATTCTTTGGGCTATTTAGGTAAATACCAATTTGGTAAAACTACCTTAAAACACTTCAATATTCACGATACAAAAGAATTTTTAAACAATCCTGAGCTTCAGGAAAAAGCGTTTATCGCCTTATGTGAGAGAAATAAATGGAGATTAGAAAAAGAGATCGAAAGAAATGTTGGTAAGAAAATAAACGGCATTGAAATAACAGAATCCGGTATTTTAGCTGCTGCACATTTAGCAGGTGCCGGCGGTGTAAAAAAATACTTACGAAGCAATGGTAAAAATGCTTTTACAGATGCATTTGGCACTAGTATTCAATACTATTTGAAAAAATTTGCAGGTTATGACATGTCTTTTGTCAGACCAATTGAACAGCCGACAATCTAATTTATTACAAGTTTTATTTGTTCTTAGGATTTATGTATAATAAAAATACATGGACGTTTGTGCAGATCAACATTCTCTTTTTTCCATTCATTTGCCTGTAAAGTTTTTATGTACTCAGTAGACAAAGTAATATCTGTGGCAACACATAAGTAAGTAGAAGGAGTTAAAACACTTTTAAAATTAGCTAATAACTTATTATTTCGATAGGGAGTTTCTATAAATATTTGAGACTGATCTTTCAATTTTGATAATTTTTCAAACTCTTTGATAGCTTTTTTTCTATCTGCCTTTTCTATTGGCAAATAGCCATTAAAAGCAAAGTTTTGTCCATTTAACCCTGAGGCCATCATCGCCAATGTAATAGAAGATGGTCCTACCAATGGTACCACCTGGATGTTTTTTTGATGAGCCTGCATAACAATGTTCGCCCCGGGATCAGCAATAGCAGGAACTCCTGCTTCAGATAGCAAGCCAACATTCACTCCTTGCAAACATGGATTTAAATAGGTTTTGGTTTCAAGATCAGTAGTATACTTATCTAAAAGAAATATTTTTAAGGATGGCTGTGATTTTCGTGGAGTAATTTTTTTTATAAATCTTCTGGCTGTCTTTTCATTCTCAACAATAAAAATATCAATCCCTTCCACAACTTTTTTAACTGATATGGGTAAAACTTCTAATGGCTCGGTATCTCCAAGCGTAGTGGGTATCAAATATAATTTACCTGATTTAGTGTTCATAATTATTTTAATTTATATGAAATTACTTCACATGCTTCATCCAGCATTTGAAACACATTTTCGAATCCACTATCTCCCCCATAATACGGATCCGGAACATCCATATTTTGATTGGGATCCATTTCATTCAATATCAAATGTACTTTTTGTTCATCCTGCTTATTTCTGGCTAATCTCAAAACATCTTTCAAATTTGAACTGTCCATGACATAGATCAGATCATAATTTTCAAAATCTGCATAAGTAAATTTCCGGCAGCGCTGGTAAGAAATATCTATTTGATGGATTTGAGCAACTTCGATAGACCTTTGATCTGGTAATTCACCAATATGCCAACCTCCGGTTCCGGCAGATTCAACCAAAACTTCATTGGTATCAATTTTTGATCTTAAAATTCCTTCAGCTAATGGAGATCTGCAAATATTACCCAGACACACCATCAATACCCTTTTCATAGAATTTAAAATTAAAAAGTAAGTTTTTTGGTCAGTTCATCCACATATTTACGAAATTGTTTATCTGTTTCAGTCAGATTATCCACTGTTTTACAAGCATGTAAAACGGTTGCATGATCCCGGCTTCCAATTTGAGAACCTATACTTGCCAAAGAAGCTTTTGTCATTCTTTTGGCAAAGAACATTGCCAGCTGACGAGCCTGTACAATATGACGTTTTCTGGTTTTTGACTGAAGTGTGGTAACATCCATTTCAAAATATTTTGAAACTACTTTTTGGATATAATCAATGGAAACCTCTTTCTTGGTATTTTTAACGAACTTATCAACAATTTGCTTGATAAGAGGTAATGTAAATTCTTTTCGGTTAAACGATGCCTGCGCAATTAAAGAAATAAGTACACCTTCTAATTCCCTTACATTTGTTTTGATATTCTTAGCGATGTATTCAACAATTTCCTCCGGAATCTCTACACCATCCCTAAACATTTTACTTTTTAATATCGAGATTCGGGTTTCAAAATCAGGCGCCATTAATTCGGCTGACAAGCCCCATTTAAATCTGGACAAAAGTCTTTGTTCAATATCCTGCATATCAACAGGTGCTTTATCAGATGTTAAAATTACTTGTTTCCCATTTTGATGCAAATGGTTGAAAATATGGAAGAAAACATCTTGCGTTCCTGATTTACCTGACAAGAACTGCACATCATCCACAATCAATACATCGATCATTTGATAAAAATGAATAAAGTCATTTCTTGTATTTCCTTTTACGGAATCAATATATTGTTGGGTAAATTTTTCAGCAGAAATATAAAGTACCGTTTTTTCGGGGTATCTCTCTTTAATTCTAACACCAATAGCCTGCGCCAAATGGGTTTTACCTAATCCAACACCTCCATAGATCAATAACGGGTTAAAAGAGGTTCCTCCCGGCTTATTCGAAACTGCCATACTGGCCGAACGAGCCAACCTGTTAGAATCACCCTCTATAAAATTCTCAAAATTATAATTAGGATTTAATTGTGATTCAATTTTAACTTTTTGAATACCCGGAATGATAAATGGGTTTTTTAACTCTCTTTTATCGATGTCCAATGGAATTGTAACACCTTGTGAGTTAAATGGTTTTTTATTTGAACTGGGAAATTTTACTGTATGGGGGGTTTTATTGCTGTATGTGTTTTCCATTCTAACATCGTAAACCAATTTGGCATTCTCACCAATTTCTTTCACCAATGCAACTCTTAATAACTTAATGTAATGCTCTTCCAGCCACTCAAAAAAGAATTTACTTGGAACCTGTATTGTTAAAACATCTCCTAATATTTTTATCGGTTTTATTGGCTCAAACCAAGTTTTATAAGCTTGAGGCTTTATATTATCCTTTATAAATAGGAGGCAGTTTGCCCATACAGAAGAAGCTGTTTTTGTCATTACAATTAAAATATTTGATTAGTATTCTTCCCTTTTTTTATAACAGAAAATCGGATTCTCAATTACAACACAAATTTGTGAATAAACTTTGGTATAAAAAAATCAAATTGCTATTGATTATTAATTATTTTTTCCGTATCCTCTCGTCCACTGCAAAATACAAAAAAATGATTAGAAATGAAACAAAAATAAGAGTAAGATATGGTGAAACAGATCAAATGGGATATGTTTACTATGGGAATTATGCTCAGTTTTTTGAAGTTGGAAGAGTAGAACTACTTCGCAGTCTAGGAGTTAGCTACAAATCATTAGAAAAATCAGGTATTATGCTACCTGTGCTACATATGGAAATAAATTATTTAAAGCCTGCCAAATACGATGATTTGTTAATTTTAGAGACAAAACTAGTCGGTAAGCCGATGGTTAAAATAAAATTTGAATTTAAAATTTTTAATGAAGAAAAAGAACTTTTAACAACAGGAGAAACGACTTTGGTTTTTATTGACATGAAAAAAAATAAACCAACCAAAGCTCCAAAATATTTACTGGATAAATTATACTGTAGTATTTAATAAAACATCAAAAAAAATTAAGGGATTATTTTGATGTTTACACAACGAAGATCTTCAAATGCTTTTTTAATTTTTTCAGCTTCTTTTTTTCTAATAGAAATCTTAAAATTGCAGTCCATTTGCATTTCCTGTTTTATTAGATTTATATTTTTTTCCTTGATCAATCGCATCACCTTATTCATATTTATATATTCAAATTTTAATTCAAAATGCGTGTCAATGGTTCTTGTGATTACTTCCGATTCTTCTAAAGCTAATTTTGCCGCTGTTTTATAAGCATTTATCAAACCTCCTACCCCAAGTTTTGTCCCTCCAAAATACCTTACAACAACAATTAAAACGTTTGTAAGCTCAAAAGATAATATCTGTCCATAAATAGGCTGACCCGCACTGTTATTGGGCTCACCATCATCATTTGCCCTAAAACGATTATTATCAACACCTAAACGCCATGCATAACACCAATGCCTGGCCTTATGATGCTTTTCTTTTAAAGTGTTAATTAAAGGAGCCACTTCTTCTTCATAACTTATCGGATAGGCATAGCCTAAAAATTTACTTCCTCTATCCTTAAAAAGCACTTCAGGAGAAGGGTTTTTAATCGTTCTATATATGTCTATACTTTCCAAAATATAATTAATGCATCTTTCTTAACTAAAACAACTCACTTTTTATCTCAAACAACTGCGAAACATCCTCCTTGCTGGGATCAATATGCCAGGTTTCTATTCCTAACTGGCTTGCCATCACAACATTTTCAAGCATATCATCCACAAATAAAGTAGATGAAGCTGATAATTTATTTTCGGCAATGATCAACTCAAATGGTCCTGCATCCGGTTTTCTCATATTAATTTTATGAGAATAATATACCTTATCAAAACAGTTGACAAATCGCCTGTAAAAATCTTTCCCATACTGGGTTTTCACAAATTCAATATGCATCTCATTTGTATTACTTAATAAAAACAGACGATAGTTTTTTGGAATATTTTCTAAAAACAAAAGACGATGAACCGGAAAATCACCTAGTATGGAAACCCATGATTTCACAAGTTGCTTATCTGAAAACTCTCCTCTTTTTAAAACATCTTTATAATAATCTTTAAATTCACTCGTACTTACCAGTCCTTTTTCATACAACTGATTGAACCCTGTCATGTTACTTGAGATATCCTTTAAGCCTAAATAGTGTAATTCTTCCTGAAACTTTTCATGGTCTAAATTGACAAAAACATCTCCCAGGTCGAAAATTATATTCTCTATCATTTATTGGTATACATTATTAATTTATCTTTTGCAATTTGCAACTCCATTCTTTTTACACCTTTAAATATTGGTACTTTCATCCCTTTTTCAAAAATTGAATTACCAATAAAAACTCTTGCTTCATCCCAAAGATTCTTATCCATAAAACTTTGGAGAGTAACTGCCCCTCCCTCCACAATTACAGACTGGATCTCTTTTTTATATAAAACATTTAAAATCTGTTCAATCACATTCTTGGAAAAATCAATTCTTTCGTAAACATTTTTTTTATCAATTACTCTTGTTTTTCTATCAATAAATACAATGGTTTCTATTTCATTATCAAAAAAACTAAAATCCTTGCCTATCTTTAAATCCCTGTCCAAAGTAATTCGAATTGGTGATCTTCCAAAATACGTACGTGCATTTAATTTTGGATTATCCTTTAAAACTGTATTTGTACCAACCAAAATAGATTCTTCTTCCGTTCTCCATTTATGTACCAATTGCTGAGAGTAACTATTTGATATCCATATAGGTTCTCTTTCAACTTGTGAACCAACTTCCGGAAAAATAAAACCATCCAAAGTTTGAGCCCATTTCAAAATAATATATGGTCGTTTTTTTTGATGAAAGGTAAAAAACCTTCGATTCAATTGGTTACAATCCTTTTCTAAAATGCCAACCTTCACATTACAACCATTATTCTTTAAGAACTCAATTCCTTTACCATGCACCTCATTATTATGATCTATGGTACCAATTACTACATTTGGAATTTTCATTTGAATGATCAAAAGTGAACAAGGTGGCGTTTTACCGTAATGAGAACAAGGTTCTAAATTTACATATAAAGTCGATTTTAACAACAGACTCTTATCTTTTACAGAATTGATTGCATTCACTTCTGCGTGTGGTTCACCTGCTTTTCTGTGCCACCCCTCCCCTATGATCTTGTCCTCATAAACAATAACACTGCCAACTAATGGATTTGGATATGTAGTACCCAGACCATTTTTAGCCAGATCTAAACAACGCTGCATATATTTTTTATGGATCTCCAAAATGATGTATTATTATATTTTACGAATTTATAAAAAGATTATATTTAAATTTGATTTCTTTTAATTATTTACTTTCATTGATGAATGCCAATTTAGAAATAAGAACTATCCAAAAAAAGGATAATAGATCACTTTCAAAAATAATAAAATCTACCCTAGAAGAGTTTAACGCAGCTATGGAGGGCACAGCCTATACGGATAGTGAAACGGATGCCATGTTTGAAGCTTACGCAGATAACAAATCCGTTTATTATGTTGCTCTTTTAAATAATGAAATTGTTGCTGGATGTGGAATAAACCCCTTACAAAATGGCGATAAAGATATTTGTGAACTACAAAAAATGTATATGTCTCCAAATGCCCGTGGACAAAAAATAGGAAAAAGTCTGCTATCTAAATGTATTGATTTCGCAAAACAGGCAGGATATCAGCAATGCTATCTGGAAACTTTCCCGAATATGAGATCAGCAATTGCTCTGTACAAAAAGAACGGCTTTTACAATATAAGTCATTCTTTGGGGAATACTTGTCATTATTCATGTAATGTTTGGATGGTAAAAGATTTATAATGAGTATTTTAGAACTAAAAAATCAATTCATAACTGAATTAGCAAACCTTTTCCCTAAAGAGGAGATCAATAGTTTTTTTTATCTATTGTCTGATGCTTATCTCGGTTTAAAAAAAGTAGATATTGCTTTAGATCCAGATCTATTAATTTCCATATCAAAGGAAAAAGAATTTATTACTGCTTTATCAGAATTAAAAAAAGAAGTTCCTATACAATATATAATAGGTGAAACAGAGTTCTATGGTCTGCCATTTATAGTTGATAAAAATGTTTTGATTCCCAGACCTGAAACAGAAGAATTAGTTGAATGGATTTTACAGGAAGTTCAAAGTTTAAAGTTAAAAGTTAAAAGTGGGGTTAGCAATAAACCTTCTGTCAATATACTAGATATCGGAACCGGAAGCGGTTGTATTGCTATTTCCCTTGCAAAAAATTTACCTGATACAAAAGTTTGGGCGATAGATGTTTCCACTAAAGCTATTAAAATTAGTCGAAAAAATGCAAAATCAAATAATATTGATATTCAATTTATAACTGAAAATATTCTGAATTTAAAGCAGTTACCTCAAAAAATGGATATTATTGTGAGCAACCCTCCTTATGTTAGAGAATTGGAAAAACAGGAGGTGAAAAAAAATGTAATTGATCATGAACCACATTTGGCATTATTTGTAAAAGATAAAGATCCTCTATTGTTTTATGATAAAATTGCTGATCTGGCTAAAGAAAACTTAACAACAAACGGACAATTATATTTTGAGATCAATCAATATTTAGCAAAAGAGACTATGCATCTATTAAAACAAAAAGGCTTTCGTAATATTGAATTAAGAAAAGATATTTTTGGCAATGACCGAATGGTGAAGGCCGAGATATAAAAAGAGGCATTCCTTTCAATTTTTTGCGTTACTTTTGCCCTATGCGAATAGATATTATTACCGTTTCACCCGAATTAATTAAAAGTCCGTTTGAACATTC
>Ga0190293_1000906_pt1 | contig 10543 bp, 6 predicted proteins | sample 48693001_MG_FD_161671 | JGI IMG/M metagenome (GOLD analysis project Ga0190293, IMG submission 161671) | Hydrothermal vent microbial mat bacterial communities from Southern Trench, Guaymas Basin, Mexico - 4869-30-0-1_MG | ecosystem: Environmental > Aquatic > Marine > Hydrothermal vents > Microbial... | reverse complement strand
CTAATATATTTATTGTTCAGACACGAATTACCTGGAACGACAACTCGGTTAATGATCAGCCAAAAACAAAAACCTGGAAGAATCAGATGAGCGATATTTGGTTCGCTACAAAATCTAATGAATTTCTTTTTGGACAAGAATCGGTTGGAACAGGAAGTTTATTATTGCGTACAGAAAATAAAGAGAGATTATCAAATTTTTGGAATGATATTATTAATATTCGATCAGATCCTGATATGAACAATACGGAACATAAGCCAAAACCATTAATAAATCGTATTTTAGACGCCAGTTCATTTAAATTAAATTATATTGTTGATCCATTTATGCGAAGCGGCGATATTGGTGTAATTGCAAAAATGCGTGGTAGAAGATTTATTGGATTTGATACTAATCAAGACAATTTGTTAATCGCAATGAAACGCATAGATCAAACTTAAAAGGGGGAAATTATGAATTTATTCGATAAAATACAATCCGATATGTATAGCGCAATGAAGGCGAGGGATGAGATAAAATCAAAAACTTTGCGAGTAGTAATTGCCAAACTTAAAGATAAAAGAATCGCAAAACGCGACGATCTTTCTGAACCGGAAGAGTTAAAAGTATTGCAATCTTTAGCAAAGCAACGTAAAGAATCAATTAAAATGTTTAAAGATGGCGGACGCGATGATTTGGTTGAACTGGAATCTAAAGAGTTGCAGATAATTGAAGAATATTTACCCAAGATGATGACAGATGTAGAAATAAAAAATATTGTAAAAAGTTCAATTAATGAAGTGGGGGTTCAGTCATTAGCCGATATAGGCAAGGTAATGCCGACTATAATGAAAAAGGGTGGTGGTATGATTGATGGCAAAAAAGCGCAATTATTTTTAAGAGAACTGTTACAATGAATGCCGTACTGTTTTTTGATCTCTTCGCGGCAACATTTTTATTATTTTTAGGAATAGGTGGGTTTAAACGTGGATTTGTTAAAGAGATTGGAAGAATTATCAGTTTTCTTTTTACGATTTGGTTAAGTATTACCTATTATACAGAATTTGCAGAAATATTACAACAAGAGCTCAGCATTAATCCATATTTCTTATTATTTCTAAGTTTTGCAATTATATTTATTATAACTCTTATTATCAGCAGGATTGTTGTTGAGTTGCTAGATCAAATTATAGGAATAAAGAAAACTAGATTATTTAATCATTTATTTGGTTTTGTCATGGGCGTATTAAAAGGCATAGTTGCAATAGCACTTATTTTATGGGTTTTTGAGTTACTTCCTATTCAACACTGGACAGATACTTTGTATCAGGAATCCCGTATCGCTAAAACTGTACAAACAATTAGAGACAATAGCGTTAGTTTTTTTGAATTAGAAGACCCCGTAAATAATGGTAAGGAATATATTAGATCGCTAACCGATGACACTCCCCCCGTACAAATAGTACGATGAATAATGGCTCGGATTGCACCTGAAGTAATTGATAGAGTTCGAGAGGCGGCAAATATTGTTGATGTGATTTCGCAATATTTGGATTTACGGAAAAGGGGTCAAAATTTCGTTGGAATTTGTCCGTTCCATAATGACACACACCCTTCATTGTATGTTTCTCCTTCGAAAGAAATATATAAATGTTTTGCCTGCGGAGCCGGAGGAAATGTTTTTACTTTTTTAACAGAATATGATAAAATTAGTTTTGTAGATGCCGTAAAACAACTCGGCGACAAATATGGGATAGAAGTCAAGCTAAGTGGAGTTTCAGAAGACCAAGATTATTATACAAAATTATATGAGCTGCATGAATATGCAGCTCATATATTCCAAAATAGATTATTCTCTGACGATGGCAAAAGTGTAATTAAGTATTTAACTGATCGCGGACTAACAACCGATACAATAAAAAAGTTTAAAATAGGTCTTACATCCACAGGTTGGGAAGATTTAGTAAATAAAGTTAAATCGCAGAATTACTCAAAAGAGGTAATAGAAAAATCAGGATTATTCACAAAGTCATCTAAAGGGATATTTGACCGATTTAGAAGTCGGATCATGTTTCCGATATTCAATCAGTCCGGAAAAGTCATAGCTTTTGGTGGAAGAACTTTGGATAAAGATGAACCAGCAAAATATCTTAATTCACCAGAAACTCCGCTCTATCATAAAAGCAATGTTTTGTATGGATTGCATTTATCCAGACAAGCGATACGTGAAAAGAGATCAGTAGTTTTGGTGGAGGGATATATGGATTTTATTCAATTGTATCAAGGCGGAATTGAGAATGTGGTAGCTGCTTCAGGAACCGCTCTTGCTGAACGGCATGTGCAGCAAATTAAAAAATTTACTAATCGCGTTTATCTAACTTATGATGGAGATCAAGCGGGCACAGATGCAGCAATTCGAGCCGGATATTTATTGTATCAAGGCGGTGTGGAACCGTTAATTATCCAAGTTCCAACGGGAATTGACCCCGATGATTGGATTAGAGAGAGTGGCGCAGAAGCGATAAGGAAAGCCTCAGAATCAGCAATGTCCCTAATTGATTTTCAAATCAGTTCCAAGAATGTAGAGAAGCTCTCATCGGCAGAACGATCACAATTTGTGAATAATATTATGTTCGCCATTGCCGATATCCGTGACAGTATAATCCGAAATAGTATTTTGAAAAATATTAGTCAACGAATGCAAATCGATGAGAATGAATTATTACAGAGACTTAAAAGAGAGCAAAGCCGTCAGCGTTCAAATCAGCAAAGTGATATTACTCATGAAGAACCCCTCGAGTTTTCATCGCTTTTACAAAAAGCGCAATTAATATTAGTAAAATTATTAACAAGCGATAATCCACAGGTTCGTCAATATGTTAGAGACAATATTGATTTGGATTTATTTAGTGAGCCAATCTTAAAAAAGTTGGCAGAAACATTGTTGCCATTATACGATGATGTAAAATATTCAGCCATTATAGATCAGTTTGAACAAAAACAACAACGCGAAATAGTTACAAAAATATTAATGGAAGATAGACCACAGGAAGATCCGGAAAAGGAAATTTCAGATTGTATGCATATTTTAAAATCAAGTCCAATAAAAGAAAAGATAAAAGCAACAAGGTTTAAGATCCGTGAATTAGAACAACACGGCGAAGATCCGATTGATGCAGTAATGGAAGAAGCTCAGCTTCAACAAGAATTGCGGGATTTGAAATAAGTCACCCCTCTAAATCTCCCCTTAAGGGGAGACATTGTCCCCCTTTGAAGGGAGGCATACTGTCATACCCGCGAAGGCGGGAGAAGAATCTCATACGACTGTTTTAAAAGTATTTTCAGAGATTCTTCGTCGTTCCTTCTCAGAAAGACAGTGTTTTTATGGTTTATTTTTATCTATATTTGACTATGCACAAGGAATATTCAGTTTATATAATGGCAAGCAGAACAAAAGTCATATACATGGGAGTTTCCGGTAATTTGATGGAAAGAGTATGGCAACATAAGAATAAAATAAATAAGGGATTCACTGCCCGTTATAATGTAAATAAATTAGTCTACTATGTTCAAACGAATTAAAGGTTGGGTACGAAGAAAGAAGATTGAATTGATTCAATCAATGAGCCCTAATTGGGATGACCTATCTAAAGATTGGTATGGTTAAGAAAACAACTATTGTCTTTCTGAACGAAGTGAAGAATCTCTGGTGTTCGAAAAAAAATAGGTTTTCAGGGATTTTATTTATCTATTATAATTTGTGTGTAGATGAACGTTATTTCTCCTCAACCTGTTTTGCGGGGAATGACACTAATAAGTTGCTAATTTATTGTTTATATCACTTATAATTGATTGTAACTCTTCTTTATCTTCAAAAATATTAAAATTATTGGTATCAACCGTTAAAACTGGCATATCTTTAATATTTGCAATCCATTTATCATAAGAAACATTTAGGATATGTAAATATTCAGGGTCGATAGTTTTTTCATAATCACGTGAGCGCTTTTTAATACGTGATAATAATGTGTCAGTTGAAGCTTTTAAATAAATTATTAAGTCAGGTTTACGCAAGAATGAGGTCATTACTTTAAACAGGTTTCGGTAGTTTTTCCAGTCTCTATCGTCCATATTCCCCAATGCGTGTAGGTTTTTTGCAAATATCTCGACATCTTCATAAATGGTTCGATCTTGAATTGTACCGTTTTTCTGCTTTGACATCTGAACATGATTGCGGAATCGGTGATGTAAAAAGTAAATTTGAAGATTAAAACTCCAGCGTTTCATGTTTCCATAAAAGTCACTTAAATATGGATTGTCCATAACTGATTCATAAAATGGATGCCATCCTTGTTTTTTAGAAACTATATCAGTGAAAGTTGTTTTCCCCACTCCAATGTTTCCGGCAATTCCGATAAATGGATTTTTATTTTTCATACATTGAAATTAAAAAGAATATTTTAAATAAAAACCATCAAGGTTCCCAAAACCTTGATGGTTTAAACTGAATCAGATTTATTTTATTCATTGTCATTGCGAATCCAGAATTATCGGGTGAAGCAATCCCCTTACCCAAAGAGATTGCTTCGTCACTCTGTTTCTCGCAATGACATTAGAAATACTATAAAAGAAAACCCCCTCCCGATTTATCGGGAAGGGGTTTTCTTAACTAATATAATGTAGAGTGTTTTACGGTAGATTTACGATAACACCAACATTAAATGATCTTGGTAGTCCAAAGAACACTTCAGCATCGTCTGCATCATGATCTTTATCAAAACCATTGTATTGACTGTTGTCAGAAGAATCTTGAATAAAGACTTCGTCTAATGCATTTAATACATGAACAAATGCTGTGAAACTGATACCATTAAGATCAAATGGTAGGTTGTAAGTAGCGTGCATATCGATCTTGTAATAGCTGGGAGCTTCCCAACTTTGAATACGATCTGCTTCGCCATCATCACCAACTTCACGTCCGTTCGGATCCCAATCAGAGTAATTACGGTCATACCAGTTTAAAATACCTTGTACCTGAAGACCATCAATCGGGAATAATGTTGCACCAACGGCTAACATGGTCTGGGGCATATCACCAACTTTTAGACCCTTAACTGAATAGTCATAGTCAGTAGATGTATTATTTACACGATCTTTATAAGTACCACTAGCGTCGTCAACAAATGTCCAATCACCATATGATGTAGCCAGATCAATACGGAATAGATCCATTGGCTGATACGCGGCTTCAAGCTCTACACCTCTATGATCTTGGTCAAGTCCAGTTAAGAAGATAATATCAGTATCTCCGCTTGAACCTTGTCCGGATGTGACGGCTTTGGTAAGCGTGCGGTCTCTCCACATTGAATTATATAGATTTACTTTAGCTGTAATTTTACCATTAGTAGCGCGGTAGTTAAGACCAGCTTCAGCACTGATATATTTTTCATTTAGTGGGTCTGTTGTAAGAGCAATATTAATATCGTCAATTACGTTATCAAGTATAGCAACTTTTTCTACATAACCAAAGTTAGCATAGGTATCAATTTCATCGTTAATACGAAAAAGTGCTCCACCTTTACCTTGAACAGCAGATACCCAGTCAGCTTCAATATAGAGTTCACCGTCATCATTTACTTCAAATGGATGGTCATAACCTTTTTTGAAGTGGTCTGTTAGGGTGTATTTGGCCATTGCATATCCTGCCATTCCATAAATAGAGTATCTAGGTTGAGTATATTCACTTTGTAAGAAACCACCAATCCAATCAACGGTATTATTATTATGATAAGCTATTATATCACCTAGTCCTTTTTTATGGTCGATTGGGTCGTCAAATTCGTTACCAGTATATACATAATAATCACCACCCATTAGATCACGCACTTCACGAGCATGTTCGACTTTTGCTGTACGCCAATCTAAACCGGCGATAACTTTTAAATCGTTACTGACTGTGTATGTAGCCTTAGAAATTGCACCTAATGTCCACTGTCTGTTAACACTGTTTCTCAGGATGCCAACAGATTCTCCATCAGCTTTGGTGAGTTTCCTTTTATCTACATAGTAATCGCCGGCTGGACCAGAGTTGATATCTATTAGAGCGTCCCAGTTGCGAGTCCATGGAGAAGGCCCATAGTAATATTTATAGTCATTCCCACCAACTTTTCCATTAAAGTCTTGAGTAGGTATTCTACCATAAGTTCCGGTACCACCACCTGAACCACCTGAGTAGTAAAAGGTTGTGCTAAGTCTCAAATCATCTGAGAGAGTGCTGTACCAGTTAAGGTTAACTTGTGGTTTATGAAAGTAATTCTCTCTTTCATTTAAGAAGTCAGAATTATGACGGTCAACTGTTCTTGCACCATACATATACCAATATTGTTTTCCTTCATATGAGGAATTAATTGGTGACCAGTTTTGATTGAATCCTCTACCGGCTTCCTTAAATTTATCAAGGGCTTCTTGGTCATAGTCTTCTTGACTTTTTGCAAACTCAGTATCGTAAACGGCCATATTTTGTTTATAAAGATTTTGGCCATGTCTTTGAGGTGCTCCAACTGCATAGAATTCTAAGCGGTTAGCATCATTCAATACATAGCTTGCACCAAAATAGTATGCCCATGCGTCAGTCCAAACTTTATCAATAAGACCATCACCAATTTTTCTTACAACTGTACCACTTACAGCAAGTTTATCACCAATAAGACCGGAGTGGTAACTTAAGGTTGATTTATAGAAATTGGCTGCGCCATATTCTTGTTTAAAACTTCCACCGCGTTCATGTGCAGCAGGGTCGGTGATTACATTCATTGTACCACCAATTGACGGTGTGGCTAAGTTAACAGCACTTAATCCGCGTTGCATCTGGATTGATGATGTTGCATCAGCAATACCATCCCAGTTTGACCAATATACCCAACCGTTTTCCATGTCATTGACAGGAACACCATTGATCAAAATAGAAATGTTGTTTTGGTTGAATCCACGTATATTAATACGAGCATCACCGGCACCACCACCTTGTTGTGTAGCATATACACTTGGTGTGACATTCAATATCATTGGAAGATCTTGTGAGCCAAGACGGAATTCAACATCTTCTTTCTCAATATTTGTGTAAGCAACAGGTGTGTTGCGAGTAGCACGAGATGCAAAAACTTCCAATGCACTCAATTCAAGGGCTGAGGCTGTGAGTGCAAAGTCTACACTTCCTACGCCAGGAAGAGTAATTGTAGCATTACCATTCTCATAACCGATAACTGAAGCAGCTAAAGTATATGTGCCATCAGGAACATTCTCGATGACAAAATACCCATCTACATCAGCAGCAGCACCCATTGTAGTCCCGCCTACCACTACGTTAGCACCGGCTAATCCATTGCCATTGTCGGCATCGGATACGGTTCCGGTGATTGTATTCTGCGCGAAAAGCGCAAACGGTAGTACTAGGACCATAAGTATTTTAACAATACGGTTCATAGTAACTCCTTGGGGTTTATTATTATTTAACGATAGCAAGGACGATCCTCGCCAGTAAGAGTAAGTATTATATCCAGATTTCAATTTATGTTTAATTGTATGTTTAATGCCTGGAATTATCTCTAAAAATTCGCAAAATGCGATGAACAGCGCAAGGATTAATTCAAATTTTTATGTTAGAAAATTATGAGACGATTTAAGTCAAGTATTACTGTTTGGGTTTATTATTTAGAGGCAATATGCACTTTTGGGAATTGTTTCTTGCCGAGTTAACCAAGGGGGATACTGGATAATTTTCTAAAATTGGATTAACACTTTTTGCAAATTCCAATGCTTCCGATACTGAGAAATGTTCTGTTTTTAACCATTTGTCTAAATGTTCCTGAGGCAATATAATTGGCATGCGGTTGTGAATTGTGGCAATATCATCTTGTGCCACTTTTGTGATTACAGTATAAGTTGGTATTAAGTATCCCTCGGGGTGTTTCCACACATCATACAGACCAGCCATTGGAAGCAATTTATTTTCGGGGTCTTTAAAATAATACGGCAATTTTTTTTCACCATCCTTTTTCCATTCATAGTAGCCGTCTGTAATGACAATACACCGATTGGTCGAAACTAGATTCCGATATGATGGTTTTTCTGTAAGTGTTTCAATTCGCGCATTAATCATTCGTGCACCGAATTTTTCATCTTTTACCCACGATGGTATCAATCCCCATTTCATTGGTTTTACGATTCGCCTACCATTATCGATCAATATTGGAGAATTTTGAGTGGGGGCAATATTGTAGTTTGGTAAATAATTATCAGGATTTTCCCATTCCTCAATGGCAAGTTCCTCAATAATTGATTGCATATCTTTTGTTAAAGTTTTACGTCCACACATTTTCTGATATTACCACGAAGACACGAAGTCTCGAAGAAAAACTTTTTTGGTTTTTACACTTCGTGTCTTCGTGGTTTGTTTTTCTAATTTATCAATATTTCGCGGTAAACTAATAAGTTTTTCGATTGTCACAGAACAAACCCCAAACGCTTCTTCAACGGTTCCGCGTAATAGAAAAAGTTTTTCCCAATGCAATAGATCGCCATATTTACGAAATACTTCAGGGAAAAGAACACATTCATAAATATCGGTTTCATCCTCAAGTGTTAAAAATTCCATTGGATCGCGTTTGTGTGTTTGTACTTCTTTTTGAGTAATGTAAACACCGGCTAAGTAAATTGATTTTCCAATATATTTTGGAATATTTTTTGCTTTTTTAACCCATTGGTTTATTGTTTCAAAATATGGTTCTAGCGGATGGGATGATATTGGAAAGCCAAACGACTTTAATTCTAACTCTCGCTTTTCATCCCAAGACAGAGGTCCTTTAGATGGTTCATTAGTTATTGGTTCGGTAGAATCATCAGATAAATAAAAATGAGCAATACGATAGGCAATTTCCTTATGTGAAAAATTTGGTTCCAATTTATCAAAATAACCGGCATTGGTGATAGCAATAGCATCTGCAAGATTGAGATTAACACGTAAAAGAAAATTATCCAACGATTTAAAATCGCCGGCCTTACGTTCATCAAGAATTGAGCTTATAGCTTTATCTTGCAATCCTTTGATGCTCATTAACCCCATGCGTATTTGTTTGTTTTTCCCTTTATACTCTTTATTGCTTCGATTTATGTGCGGTGGCAAAATTGTTATTCCAAAACGGCGCGCTTCACTTAAATAAGCATAAGCGGAATAAAAACCACCTTGATTAGTAATAACTGACGCTAAAAATTCTGCCGGGAAATGAGCCTTCAAATAAGCACATGTAAAAGACAACATCGCATATGAAGCGGAATGTGGCTTACAAAAAGAATAGCCCACAAAAGAGGCAATCATATCCCAAACCTCTTTAATTAATTTATTGGAGTAACCACGCTTTTGTGCGTTAGAATAAAACTTCTTTTTCCACCCGGGAATTACATTTTGCATTGAATCACGGCTCATTGTCTTACGCAACGCATCGGCTTCGGCGTAACCGAAACCTGCCAAAACACGCGCAGCCATGGATACCTGTTCCTCATAAACCATAATGCCGTAGCTTTCCTTTAAAAAGTTTAGGTCAGGATGTTGCAGCTTCCAAGGTTTGCCATGTATACGTTCCAGCATAATGGTTGTAAAACGATTAGCCGCCGGACGAATTATAGATGAATAAATAACAACACGTTCAAAATCAACCACCCCTGCTTTTGTTAGTAGTTGCCGGGTCGCCGGACTCTCGATATAAAATACTCCCATGGTGCGCCCGGCTTTCATTAATTTTTCTGTTTTCATATCACCAATTGGTTGAATTTGGTGATAGTCAACATAACTGCTGGTTGTTGCTTTTTGTCCGTAATGCAAATTGACTTGTTTAATTGTGTCCCGCACAACCGCCAAACTGCGATTCCCTAAAATGTCAATTTTTAATAATCCGGAATCTTCAACTTGATCTTTTTCCCATTCAACAATTTGCACGCCCTTGGGCGCCATTAGAACCGGTACATATTTGCGAATTTCATCCGGCACAATTATTACTCCACCAGGATGTACGGAAGGATATCGGAATGCTCCAATTATTTTCTCACTTTGATTTAAGATATCCAAAATTGTATCATCTATATGGGCATTGAAAAAGCGTGGATCTGAGCTAACCCAGCGAGCCAGATCGGTACGTGAGCGATGGTACCCGATGCGCTTGGTGATACTTTTAATTTCTTCATTGGATAATCCATACACTTTGGCAACTTCCCGTACCGCAGAACGCGGTCGCAAGAAAACTTGCGACGATACCATCGCAGTGCGCGTTAATTTATATTTTTTAAAGATTGATTCAAGGATATCGTCACGCTCATCCCACGGGAAATCTATATCAATATCCGGCATATTCTCACGCTCGGGATGGATGAACCGTTCAAACTGTAAATTATATTTGATGGGATCAACCTGCGTGATAAATAACGCATAACTGATGATTGACGCCGCGCCGGAACCGCGCCCAATTGTGGCACGTGTTTGTTTTACAATATCGTGTACGATTAAAAAATACGG
>Ga0190293_1000903_pt1 | contig 10581 bp, 13 predicted proteins | sample 48693001_MG_FD_161671 | JGI IMG/M metagenome (GOLD analysis project Ga0190293, IMG submission 161671) | Hydrothermal vent microbial mat bacterial communities from Southern Trench, Guaymas Basin, Mexico - 4869-30-0-1_MG | ecosystem: Environmental > Aquatic > Marine > Hydrothermal vents >... | reverse complement strand
TGGAAACCCTGTGTAACCCTCCGGTATACTTATGCCTCTGGGAATCGACCTGAAACCTCGCAAAACGAAGAGTTTGATCCGGTTTACGGGGCCGGAGACCGCTACTACGGTTGGATGAACCTGTTAAAATGGAGCAACCTGGACGATAGGGAAGTTATGCTGGAGATCTATCCGCTTGAACAGATGCGCATTGAATTAAAATACAACCGATTCAGGATTCCTGACCCGGAAGGGAAGCTCATTCACGGAAATCTGTGGTTGCCCCAGGGAGAAAAGCTCCTGGGGGACGAGATCGATCTGTTTGCAAAATATGACCATGGAGATAACTGGCAGTTTGTTACTGCACTTGGATACTTTTTTATGAAAAAAGGTCGTAATCCCGAATCGGAGTATCCAGGCAATGCTTTTTTAATCTCTCTCCAGGTCTTGTACCGCTTTAAACTCACCTTATCCTCACAATAAAACCTATGACTATGAAAGCAAAAATGCTTGTGCCGCTTTTCTTAATCATCATTGCAACTGCTGTAGTGATTGGATTTGTGTCATCGAAATCAGAAAAACCTGACAGGCATTTTCAGGTTCCCGAGGTCGAAAAGACAACTGCCCTCGGTGTTTGCCCTCCCTTTTACCTTCTTACAGAAGAGGGTGATACCATCAATCCCATGAAAGGATTAAATATTGATAAACCCTATTCTCCCAGGCAAACCTGTGGCAAATGCCACGATTACAATCTGATCACCGAAGGTTACCATTTTCAGCAAGGGAAGGGTGAGAAGCCACTGGATATTCAATCCGAGCGGATGCAGTGGGTTTCCTCCCCTGGGAATTACGGAGGCCCGTGGTGTTCACCGGCTCCTTTATACCGCTACTTATCGGATAAAGAAAATGTCCAGGCCGCAATGGTCGATATGACTTCATTTGATTTTGTGGTTTCCTGTGGTGTTTGCCATCCCGGTGGCGGATCGTTGGAGTTAGATCGGGAAGGACTGCGATATGATAAGGTCATGGCAGATGAGAACAAGGGATTTTCTCCGGGAGGATTGAATAATTTAGATGGTGATTATCATAAAGCAAAATGGTCCGAATCGGGTGTTATCGAAGCCGATTGCAATATTTGCCACCTTCCGGAATACAATAATACGGAAAGAAAACGACAAATTAAATCGATGAATTTCAAATGGGCCGCCACTGCCGGTTCGGGATTTGGAAAAGTCACTGGTTCGGTGTTAAATAATGAGGAAGTGATCCTTGCCTATTACAAAGAGAACTTTAATCCTGATGGCACTCTCGAACCGCACCTTGTGAAGGAACCTAGAAATGAAGCCTGTCTCTGGTGCCATGCCAAACCCGGCTGGAAGAAACGAGGAGCCAATTTCAGGGCCCGTACCGATGTCCATTTGAGTGCCGGACTGAAATGTGTAGACTGTCACGTGGCAGGGATGTCAGCTGACAATGACCTGATCCGGGGGAAAGAAGTGCATCAGTTTGGTAAAGGGGATGATCCCGGTGGCCACGTAAGAGATGACCTCGATAATACCATGAGAACTTGCACCGACTGCCACAACAACGGCATCCTGGGAGCTCCATTGGCAAAGCACGCCTGGCTGCCACCACTCCACCTTGAAAAGATAGCCTGCCAGACATGTCATATTCCCGAAAGGACTGTGAAATCTGCATATTTCGTAGCCAGTGATGTGTTCAATCCCGGAGCAAAAATTCCGACCAAAGGGAAACATCTTTGGACTTTCTATGATCCAAATATGAATTACTGGAATCATTACGGTGACCTGGAAATGATGGGATACGATGACAAGCCAACTTTTTCATTTAAGCCTGAGCTTGTGAAATACAAGAATATGATCTACCCTGCAAACAGGGTGCATACCGCCTGGCCTGCCATCCAGACCAATGGAGAACCCGGTTTGATGCAACCCAGGATGGGGGATATATATAAAATGTGGATAGCTCATTTTAAGAATCCTGCAAGCTATGCAGCCTTATCCCGGATTGTGGATGATAACAATGATCAGGTGATTGAAGTAAACAGTCCGGAAGAGATCGACGCACTGATTGCTTCGGTTACAGAGAAGCTCATGGAGATCAATTATCCCCTGGAGGGCAAACATGTGGTTTGGGTCATGAATAACAGGGTTTATCAATCGGGCAATGAATATACCGAATTACCCATGGAACCCTGGGAGGCATCTCCCTATGGCAATGTGCACACCTATAACCACGATATATTTCCGGCAAAAAGTGCCCTGGGTAAGAACGGATGTACAGATTGCCACAGTTATAATGCCGATTTTTTCATGGCTCCGGTGGTAAAATATCCGTTTGATGGTAATGGGGTCACAGTTACTGCACCCCAGTATGCCTCCCTTGGAATATCAGCAGTGCAGGCAAAGACCGGGATCATCAGGGAAAGCTATCTTAAACCTGTCCTGTACATTCTGCTTCTACTATCACTGGTATTCATACTGATAGCCGTTATTCGCCATTTTTTAACAGATCTATTGCCATCTTCGTGGTTGAACGCTCTATGCCTACTCTCGCTAGCAGGTGTTGTGTTCATGCTAGCCTGGATACTTCCTGATGAACAACTCAGTAGTTACATGCTGCCGGCAAGATCCTGGCTCGACGCCAACCATTTTGGAATGGGAGTACTGATCCTTCTTGGAACTTTGGCTACACTGTTGGTCAGCATCCGCCACTCTCCGGGGGAGGGGCGGTCCATTATGGGAAAGCCTTACACCCTGAAGCTGTTTTTATTGATTATTCTTGTTCTCACAGGTGTCAGTGGACTGCTTATGCTGGTGGGTGGTAACTGGATCTTTTATACACTCTTTGATCTGGAACTGATACTGGCTATAGCAAGCAGCATAATGATGCTTGCTCATTTTTACTTCCATCCAGGTAAAACAGAATTGTCTGAAATGCCATAAATAACCTTAAAAACAAAAATTATGAGAACAACAAGGATTGGATTTATCGGAGGTGGAAGAATCACGAAGATCTTTCTCCAGGCCTTTCAAAACAAAGCGCTTGATCTCGATTCTGTTCTGGTTTTTGAAACTAACACTGAAACCGTAAACAGACTCAACAGTAATTCAATTATCGGGTGAAAAAATTTATGCTGTATATTTACGTCATATATTAAACATCATGGTACAGGCAAAAACGGATCTTTTCGATTCGAAATTAACCGGGATGGCCAGGCAGTTCAAAGCATTGGGGCATCCAGCACGGCTCAAAATATTGCAATACCTTGCTGAGACTGACACTTGCATTACCGGAGACATTTCAGAAGAATTGCCTCTGGGCAGGACAACAGTGAACCAGCATCTTAAAGAATTGAAGGATGCAGGACTGATTGTTGGTCACATAGAAGGTGCAAAAACAAGGTATTGCCTTATTCCTGAGAAGATAAATGCGCTCCGCCTGCTGATGCTTGAATTCGTTGAGGGCATCGAAATTGATAATTATAACTGTGGATAATATGAGAATATTGATCTTATGTACCGGGAATAGTTGTCGCAGCCAGATGGCGCATGGTTTCCTGGAATCGTTTGATAGCAACCTGTATGTCCCGCATTCCTGGGCAAGGTTAAAAACCGCTTACATATTGGTTTCGACGACCCCTCGCATGCCATCGGAAGTGAAGAATTCATCTGGAGTGAATTTATACGGGTGCGTGACGAAATCAAAGAAGGGTTTTATAAATTTTACACTGAAGAAATTAAAGCACAAACATGAAAACCGAAGAGTTAAAACTGATCGTTAAGGACAAATAAGGGGAGATTGCTTTACAGAGCAAAAATCAAAACCAATCCTCATGTTGTGGTAGTTCGGATTGCTGTGATGATATGGACTATACGATTTTTAGCGATGATTACACAAGACTTGAAGGATATAATCCGGATGCGGACCTTGGGTTGGGGTGTGGATTACCCACCGAATATGCAGGAATTAAGAAAGGCGATCAAGTCTTGAACCTGGTCCCGGATAAAGAGAAAGCATTTCATGAAATCTACAGAGTATTGAAACCTGAAGGCCATTTTTGTATCTCTGATGTAGTTTTGGAGGGATCTTTGCCGGATGAACTGAAAGAAGCAGCTGAAATGTATGCAGGTTGTGTATCCACCGCGGTAAAAAAATCCGATTACCTGGCTACAATTGAAGAGCAAGGCTTTTCTGAGCTTATCATTCATAAGGAGAAACAGATCACTATCCCAGATGAGATCTTAGCAAACTACCTTTCAGCCGGTGAGATTGAAGCTGCGAAACAAGGAGAATTCTGGATATTTAGCATCACAGTTAACGCCACAAAACCAATATCGGAATAATTCAATTCTAATCTATTGTCAGATCAAATCCAAACTATTTCACATGAGCGATAAGAAGAAACAAATCGGAGTATTTGAAAAATACCTTACTCTCTGGGTAGCACTGTGGATTGCTGATAGGGATCACTGATATTAAAATACCATATGAAACATTAATCTCAAGCGTGGTTGTTTTTGTTGTTATCCCCTTATTCGCAGGGTATATAACAAATCGATTCTTGATAAAGAAGAGAGGAGCAGAGTGGTTTAAGAATCAATTTCTGCCAAAATTTAAACCCGTTTCAATTCTGGCACTGCTGACCACTTTGGTTTTATTGTTCGCCTTCCAGGGTAACACCATTATCGAGAAGCCACTGGTCATCCTTTTGGTGGCAATACCCCTGGTGATCCAGACCTATTTTATTTTTTTTATAGCCTGGTTTGGAGGCAGGTTTCTTAAATTGCCCCATCCCGTATGTGCCCCTGCTGCAATGATTGGGGCCAGTAATTTCTTTGAATTAGCGGTAGCTGTTGCCATTGCACTCTTTGGATTACAGTCCCCTGCTGCCATGGTTACGGTCGTGGGAGTCTTAGTGGAAGTCCCGGTCATGTTATCATTGGTTGCCCTGGCAAACAGGTGGAAATATTAAACCATGTAATCACTCTGATGCCCGACCATTCATCTGATTACAGATAAACTATTTATCTTCTTTTGGATTAAAGGCTTTGTCAGAAAAAGTAATTTCTCTTGGAGTAAACCCGGTATCTTGGATGATGATTTCCAACTCTTCCTTTTTTGGTTCTTTGCCTTTTGGAACGTTCATAGTGGCTTCTCCTTCGCTCAGCTTGATCAGTGTACGAAAAGTTTTTGCTTTACCGTCTTTTTTCAACACTTGGTATTTGGTAGAAACCCTGATGTCACTTAAGCCGAAACGGTTAACTAATGCATCAGGTACCTTATATACCCATGGAACCATCGCACTCACTTGCCACCTGGATGTAATATTGTACGGTATCGCTAAGACGTGTATATAACTTTTGGCATCTTCATTGGCTATATATTTTCCAAAAGTTCGAATCACAGCATATGTTTTTTCCTAAACCGCGCAACAAGACAGCTCTTTTACATCTTTGTTGAATGTGATGGCAGCAAGCTTGACACCCTCAGAAAGGGTGAGATAGGGAAACATGGTATTCGCCAGCTCTTCAGTTTTTATTCCGTATTTGATGGCCAGACTCACCTGCATGACCAGCTCTCCCCCATCAGGAGCAACCACTCTGATGCCCAGCAATTCATCAGATTCCGGATTGCGTATTAGTTTGATAAATCCCCTGGTGTCCAGTGCTGCAATTGCCCGGGGTACATCGGCCAGTGAAATGGTGGCAGTCTCGAAGGGAATACCCGTTGATTCTGCTTCTGTTTCATCAATCCCGGCACCAGCTATCTGTGGATCAGTAAATACCACCCAGGGCAACCCTTTATAATCTGTCGAGACTTCTGCATTTTCAATTGCATTTAACGCTGCAGTCTTGCCTTCGGCAGCTGCTGTGTAGACAAATGCTGGTGTATTGGTACAGTCGCCAATAGCATATATATTTTCGATATTGGTTTCCTGTTTTCTATTCACAATAATGCTTCCTTCCTCATCCAGGTTGACTCCGGTCTCCTCCAGGCCCAATCCCGTTGTGTTGGCTACTGTTCCGGTAGCAACAACAATCTCACCCTTCTCAATAAATTCAAATTTCTCCATGTTTTTCCTGTTCACCCCTGAGATTACTTTATATCCATCCCGGGTTTCAATTTTTTGTATCCTGTAGTCCGGGTACAATTGAATGCCCTCAGCCTCCATATGTGTCACAATCTCCATGCTGATCTCAGACGTTTGTGTACGAAGGGGCCTGTCGGTATATTCAAGGATCCTGACTTTTGATCCAAATCTGTTATAGGCCATCGCGATCTCCAATCCTATGTATCCGGCTCCAAGAATGGTCAGGCTTTCGGGCAGCTCTTCAAGATCAAATAATGTAGTATTGGTCAGGTAACCTGCCTCTTTCAATCCGTCAATCTCCGGAATCCGAGTTGTTGAACCTGTCGCTATGATGATCCTGGGTGCTTTGTAGACATCCGATTTATTCACAAGAACAGATGTACTATCAAGGAACTTCGCCCATCCTTCAATGATCCTGATGTTCTTTTTGTTTTCCACTACATCCACATACTTTTTCTGGCGCAACTGGCTCACAAGTTCTTTTTTACCCTGAATGATCTCCCTGAAATTGACTTTTGGAGCTACTGGTTCAATTCCATTAAATGCTGAAGATGAGGCCCTATGCACAGATTCTGCAGCCCTGATCAGGTTTTTTGAGGGGACACATCCCACATTCACACAGGTACCCCCAATGGGTAATCCTGCATTGATGATGGCTACCTTTGCACCCTTCTCTTCGGCGGTAATCGCAGCTGCAAACGCACCTGATCCACCTCCAATAATGATTAAATCAAATCTACTCCCTGACAAGGATTCAGATTCCATTTCCCCTGCCACCGTATAATGCCCGGTGGCATTGATGGTATCGATAATCTGCTCTTTTGTAATTTGATCCGGGTCGTAGGTAAACTGACCTGATCCGTCTGGATAACTGACTTTCCTCTCAATAATGCCCTCATTGCCGGTAAATTGTTTTTCAACAGTTTGTGCACAATGATCGCATGTCATTCCTTTGATTTTTAATGTTGCTATTTCCATCTTAAATATTTTAAAAATTCTTAATTACAGGAATCAAAAAAATATTATTCGACCACCCTATAACTGGTCGCATCAATTGATTTGATAATCTCTTCCCTGCTGGTTTTGGTTTGATCGAATTTCACTTCAGCTTTCCCGGTCTTATGGTCGGCTTTTGCTTCAAGTACTCCATCCACTCCCTGTGCGGCGTAGGCCACATGACTGTCACATGCCTCGCAGGTCATTCCCTCAATATCCAGTTCAACAGTTTGGATGTCAAACTGATTTACAACCACCACCTCTTTGCGATTGTCCGGATAAAAAACAGAAGAGTAATAGGGGAAAGTCAGCATAAGTGCTGCAAAAATGGTTACAATCAAAAGGAACTTTCTGGACTGCCAGAAGGATGGTTTTTCATCTTCCTCACAGGCACATTCAATCTCCTCCGCTGTTTTAGGTTTTAATTTCTGGTACCATGCGAATCCAAGAACAAGGATAGTAAATCCAATAAGGTAGGGTCTGGCAGGCTCCATCCATGAGAATGAGGATGCGATGCCGCTGCTTCCTGCAATAAGTGCCAGTACAGGTGTGATGCAGCATAAGGATGCTGCAACAGCTGTAAAAATTCCGGTGCCAATGATGGCTTTGTTCGATTTTATTTTCATATCACTTTTGTTTTAATTGGTTCAGGTTCAATTGTTACTACCCTGAACAAAGATTCTAGAAGCACGTGGTATTCCTCTTTGAGATAATAGAAATAGGTCTGACCCTCTTTTCGGTGATCCACGATATTTCCGTCTTTGAGTTTTCTCAGGTGTTGAGAGATGGCTGATACATTCATCTTTAATATATCACTCAAGTCGCATACACATAATTCATTTTCTGCATTTAACAGATAGAGGATCTTAAAGCGCACATCATTGCCGAATAAGCCCAATGTACGGGATAGGTTATTGATTGCATGTTCCTTCGATGTGAGATCTTCTTTGCACCTGTTGATTTGATCAACATCGGCAAGCGCTCTTATACAAACCTGTTTTTCCATTGTTTTGCATTTTCAGAATTAATATTATTTAAGTATTTAAGTAAACGCTTAAATACTCTGATTGTTCTGTCGCTGAAAATATATTTTCCTTACACTCTGATTATTGCTGAGAATAAATATATCTTTGTAAGCGATTACTTACATTAATGGAAAAGCAACCCACAGAGATCCGCCAGGAACAGATAAAACAGGCCGTATTGAACATCATCTATTCCGAAGGTTTAAAGAACTTATCTACAAGGAACCTGGCGAAGCATATTGGCTTGAGCGAAGGTGCAATTTTCAGGCATTTCCCTACAAAACAGGATATTATCCTGTCTATCATTAAGGATGTCCAACATGAGTTTATTGGCTCTTTGCGCACCATTGCCAATTCAGGCGAAGAGCCCCAGGAACGCTTGCAAAAATTTCTATGTCAAACGATCGATTACCTCACCAGAAACAAAGGCATTACGATGCTGATGTTTTCCGAAGCTTCCCACAATAACGATGCCTCTTTAAAAAAGAGCCTTCAGCATATATTCAATTCCCAGAAAAAACTGCTTAGCAAAATCATTCTTGACGGAATTGCCGATGACACATGGGACGAAAGCATTCCGGTTGATAATGTGGCTACGCTCTATATGGGTATTCCCATCTCTCTGAATATTGAGTTGATCCTGAGTGGGGGAGAATTTCATGCTGATAATTTTTGCCATCAAATGCTCCTGCTGATCTTAAAAATACTTAATAAATAATTTTTTTATCAGTCATGTAAGCAATTACTTACAATATAGATTAAGAATATGCTCTATACCCTTGTTTTTTTCATCATTGCCATTGCTTCATTTATTTTTGCCATGCTCGGCTTGGGCGGGGGCATGGTGTATGTTCCTGTGCTAAACTGGGCTGGGTTCGATATGGTATCAGTTGCAATTCCTTTGGGACTGCTACTGAACGGACTGAATACGATGTTTGTTTTGATCCCATTTGCACGTAAACGGCTGGTTGACTGGAAGGGTGGCTCAGTGATGGCCGCAACCGCCTTGATTGCTGCCCCTCTGGGTGCCATGACCAGTGACAGGGTACCGGTTCAAACTCTGAAAATTCTTTTTGCTGCCATGATAATTGCTGCTGCCCTACGCATACTCTGGTCCTCAAAGCGGGCTGAACCTGAAGCAAAGATGTCGTTTAAGAAAAGGAGTGTGATTGGTCTTTTTGTTGGAACATTCGCCGGATTCATCGGTGGAATGCTGGGATTGGGAGGCGGTTTTATCATAGCTCCAATCCTGATGATGATGGGGTATAAAACAAAAGAAGCTGCTGCCACTACGGCATTCGTGGTTACTTTCTCCTCCTTTTCGGGTTACCTGGGACATATGTCCCAGGGAGGAATGAACTGGGGGCTTACGGCCATTGTTGTTGGGGCTGTTATTATAGGTTCGCAGCTGGGCGGGAGCTATATGACCAGGAAAGCAAAATCAAAACAGGTGAAAATTATTTACGCAATCGTATTATTACTCATCGCAGTTAAAATGATTGCAGGGATTATAACTTAATTATAAATGCAAACTAAAAAATTTAATGATGATTCATCCGGAAGAATGGCTCGAATTCGGGCAAAAATTTCATGGACATAAATGCCCGGCCATGCCAAATGGTTTACGTGTGGGTGCTGCAGCTATGAACGCATTGGGAGTTGAACGGACAGGAGATAGTTTTCTACATGCCATCCTGGAACTGGGAGACAATCACTGTGCCACCTGTTTTGCAGACGGGATTCAGGTAATCACTGGCTGCACCTTTGGAAAGGGTAATATTGTTAAAACTTTTAAAGGAAAGTGGGGCGTGACACTCATCGATAAAAAAACCAATCGCGCTGTAAGAATAACACCAAAAGCTGAGACAATGGCAGCTAACAAAAAGACAGAATTCTTCACCGCATACCGAATGTTGGGTGTTCCTCCCACACAGGTTCCCGATGAAGTTGTTGAACCGCTGGTCACAAAACTCATGGCTGCCCCCGATGATAAAATCATGCTTATTTCAGAGGTGTTTAACTATGACTGGCCAAAGGAAAATCAGTCTTTTGACAGTTATGTTTGTGAAGAATGCGGAGAAATGGTAGTTGAGCAATATGGCCGGGTCAAAGGGGATAAAAAAGTATGTCAGGATTGTCTGTAATTACCACGATTGACTCACCCTGCAGCATGCTAAGGGATCCATCGATTCAATCTTTGCCAAGATTCATATTGATCAATAAAAAATGGATGAGATTCACAAGGATCTCATCCATCTATTTCAAACCTTAACTTAATCTGTGAACTATTAGGGCATCGGATATGGCATAAACCCATTTTGGGGAAACTCCCAATCAATACCCGGTGTAACTGAGTGTAAATAAGGTGGAATTTTTCCATTTTGACCCTTTGGACCCCTGTCTAAAGTGAAGCTGGTAACAGCTGTATGCTTTAACCAGGGAATCTTGGTCGGATGAGGCGTTCCA
>Ga0190293_1000902_pt1 | contig 10582 bp, 7 predicted proteins | sample 48693001_MG_FD_161671 | JGI IMG/M metagenome (GOLD analysis project Ga0190293, IMG submission 161671) | Hydrothermal vent microbial mat bacterial communities from Southern Trench, Guaymas Basin, Mexico - 4869-30-0-1_MG | ecosystem: Environmental > Aquatic > Marine > Hydrothermal vents > Microbial... | reverse complement strand
TTCATCACTTAATTTATTTTTTGTGGGTGTACCGGTTTCGTAAAACGGTAGATCTAAAAAATGAATATTCTTATCAGGAATTCCAAGATATCTGTTAGCGGCTATAGATTCTTTACGACGAATAACGCTCTTCAGCTTTCTTACTTCCAAATTATCAATATCGTATTCTTTTTTGCTATTGAGGCTTTCAATAAGCTTTGTTACAACTGGATTTCCTTCGTTTAATGCAAGAGTTACTTCCGCAAATTTCATAGCTTCTTCATCAGAAACTGCTATATTACCTGAAGTTTGGTAGGCAATATGAACTTCATGACCTTGCTCAACCAAGCGGTCAATAGTGCCTCCCATTGAAATTACATCATCACCGGGATGCGGACTAAATACAATAACTCTTTTTTGGGCAGGATCTTTTCTTTCCGGACGATTGGTGTCATCGGCATTTGGTTTTCCTCCCGGCCATCCAGTTATTGTATGCTGTAATTTGTTAAATAAAATGATATTTAAATTATAGGCTGAATTATGTTCTACCAATAAATTGGACATACCATTGTTATTATAATCTGTATCAGTAAGCTTTAATATTGATTTTTGTTTAAGGTCACTTAACCAAACCGCAGCCTTTAAGGTTAATTCTTCATTCCATTTACATGGTTTTACAAGCCAAGGCGTTTTAACTCTTATCAATTCCTGAGACGCACCTTCATCTAAAACAAAAGTACAGTTATCATGATTTTGCAAATAAGATGATGGAATTTCAGAAGTGATCTCTCCTTCGATAGCTTTTTTAACAACAGCAGCTTTATTAAGGCCCCATGCCAATAAAACAATACGTTTTGCTTTTCGTATTGTGCTAATTCCCATGGTAATAGCCACTCTTGGAACATTGTCAATTCCCAAAAACGAAGGGGCAGCATCTACGCGTGTAATATGATCTAATGTAATATTTCTGGTTCCTGAGTTATAATGTGATCCCGGTTCATTGAATCCAATATGCCCGGTTCTACCAATGCCCAGCAACTGAAAATCCAAACCGCCTGCATCAATGATCTTCATATCGTAATCAATACAAAACTGTTTTACTTCATCAGGTTCAATCATTCCGTCAGGGATATTAATATTTTCAGGAATTATATCAATATGGTTAAACAGATGTTCATGCATAAAATACCAGTAACTCTGGATATTTTCTTTTTCCATTGGGTAGTATTCATCCAAATTGAAAGTAATCACATTTTTAAAGCTTAATCCTTCTTCGTTATGCATTCTTACTAATTCCTCATAAACATCAATTGGTGAAGACCCGGTAGCGAGTCCAAGGATACAATTTTTCTTTTGCTTTGCTTTTTCTTTTATCAGATCAGCAATTTCATGTGCTACGATTTTTGAAGCTTCTAAAGAATCGTCAAAAACAACGTTGTGAATTTTTTCAAATCGAGTATCTTCAAATTGACCGGCTCCAGCATGTTTTATTATATCTATATTCATAAGTTAATGTTTAAGAAATTTGGATCTATTTTTTAAGTGTGATGTTTTGTGCATCAAAAAAAAGTGCAACAGCCCCAAAGATAGCTGTTTCGGATTGTTGAGAGGGGATTATTTTTAATTTTTTTAAGCTGTGTTTGTAAATAAATGTTTTAACTCTGTTAAGCATTGTTGTTTCAAAAAACGGAAATGCTTTTGCAATTGTTCCTCCTAAAATAATAATTTCCGGATCGGTTGTGTATAAAATGGTTTTGATTAGATTTCCCAGGTCTAAACCATATTGTTCAAATATTGCCAAAGCAATTTTGTCTTTTTTTAAAGCTCTTTTGAGTAGTAACTCGAACTTCATACCGTATTTTAGTTCAAAATAGCTTTTAGAACAGTAATGTTCAAAATCATAATCTCTGTATGGCAGAGATCCTAATTCACCGGCACCACAGTTGGTTCCCGAATATAGATGACCCTTGAAAATTATTCCTGCTCCAACACCAGTGCCAATAATCAGGCCTATAACATTTTCGTAATTTTTGGCATTACCAAAATATTTTTCACCAATGGCAAAGCAATTTGCATCATTATTCACATAAACCTTTACTCCGAATTGATTTTCTAGAATATCTTTTAAGTGAACTTCTCTCCATGCAGGTATTTTTTGAACATTATAAACAATGCCTTTTTGTACGTCAACCAAACTTGGAACTCCAATTCCTATTCCTGTTACATCATCATTAAAAACTTCAGAAATGACACCTATCAGATCAGTTAAAATTTCCTCTTCACTGCCTTTACTGTAAATTTTTTTCGAAATAGATTTAACAAGTTTACCATTATGTACCTTTCCGCATAAAATAGTGTTTCCGCTAAGCGATACACCGATGATTGCTTTACTGGGATTATTTGCCATTTTAAAGAGGTTATGGTTGTGTTGTTCTGTCAAAATATAAGGATGCAGCCCCTAAAATAGCAATATTTGCTGTATTTGTAAATTTAACTTTTAAGTTGTTTACAGATTCTTTATAGGGAAAATTGTTTAAAGACCTATGCATAGATTCTGTAAAAAAATCTTTAGAATTTGCAATAGAACCCCCAATTATTATTTTTTTAGGATCAACAGAAAACATAATAGTTTTGATTGTATTTCCAAGATGAAATCCAAATTCTTCATAAGCTTTTAAGGCTTCCAGATCTCCTTTTTTAGCTTGTTTAAAAATTTCCTCTCCTGTTTTGTTATAATGTGTTTTAAAGAATTTTCCACTGCAATAATCCTCATAGATTCCATCAAGGTACGGGATAGAGCCAAATTCACCAGATCCACAATTAGCATCATTTAATAAATGACCTTTTGAAATAATTCCAGAACCCATTCCGGTACCCAAAGTAATTCCAACAAAATCCTCATCTCCTTTTCCTGCTCCAAATCGATACTCTCCTAAGGCAAAACAGTTTGCATCGTTATCTAAATAAACCGGTAAATTATAATGATTTTCTAAACTGGCTTTTAGATGGATCTTTCGCCATGATGGAATATTTTGGACACTGTACACTATTCCTTTTTCACGATCAACCAAACTGGGGATTCCAATTCCAATTCCTTCAACATCTTTTGTGTAAACACTATCAATAACTTCAATGATTGTATCAATGATGTCTTGCTCATTTTCAGATTGATTGGGTATCAGACTGTATTTTTGTTTTATAATTTTTGATCCATTAACCAGACCTGCAGCAACTTTTGTTCCTCCAAGGTCAACTCCTATTAATGTAATCTTTTTAGAAGATTTCATTTTTTCTTTTTTAGATCAATGGTTTTATTATTGATAAGTGGTTTTGCCCAAAATCCAATGCTTAGTATGTATGCAAGAAGGATGAAATTAAAGAACATTCCTACTTTTAGAGATGTTAGATCGCTAATAAAACCTATTAAAAGTTGTACTACAGCGCCTCCCATTATTCCACTTACCAAAACACCTGCAAAAGCACCATGGTGTTTGCTTAGGGAATTTAACGCCAGAGAGAATATAACAGGATACATTACAGATAAAAAGAAACCACTTGCCTGAAAAGCATAAAGTGAAATGTTTGCAGGACCTAATAATGCAAATCCCAGGCTGATTATTGCCAGTAAAGTGAATAGTTTTATTACAAGTTTGCTATCTAAAAATTTCAATAAAACCAATCCAAATAGGCCTCCAATGGTCATTAGTCCCCAAAAGTTTGCAACTGCAACAGCGCCAATGGTTTCATAATCATAACCATGATATGTTTGTAAGAATTTTGACATCCAGTAGGAGATACCCTGTTCAACTCCTACATAGGCGAAGATTCCAAAAAAGAATAGAATTACTGTTTTATTTTTAAATAGAGCTAAATAGCTGTCTTTTGTTCCAACCTTTTCATCTTCATTGAGCTCTACCTTAGGAAATTTTATTAAAAATATCAATGCAATCATCATAAGACTGAATAGAGCAAAGATCCAGTAAATGGAAATCCATGACATATCAACAGGTGTAACACGTGTTAAGAAATTAATTAGAGGATTAGTATTTTCATCATTTCCTATGTTTGTTACCAGCCAAGAGTAAACCAAAGGACTTACAAAGGAAGCTGCACCAAAAATCAATTGCGCTATTACTGAAGTAAAAGCATAATTCTCTTTACCCCCTGATTCTCTTAACAATGGATTTATTACTACTTGTAAAATAGCCATTCCCGAACCAATAGTAAATAAAGAGAACAGGAAAACTCCAAAAGATGGAACTCCAACAAATAGTAAGGATGCGGCAAAAGCCAAAATAAATCCAAAAAGCATCATTTTTTTTTCACCATATTTTTCGGTCATGAACCCGGCTGGGATCGACATTACTCCATAGGCTATAAAAAAGGAAAATGGTAAAAAACCAGCCATTGTTTCACTTAGGTCATATGTTGAAGAAACGCTAGGATTTAAGGCCCCCAGAATATTTGTTAAAAATGATATTACGAAAAATGCCAATAGTATTAATGCGACTAAAATATAATTTTTTTTCATTTTTATTGATTTAGTATTGTTTGTAAATGTTTTTTGATATTGTTTAATATTTTATCAAAGCTGTTGATAACAAATAATTCTTCAAAAGTATTAATAATTAATGTATGTGCAAAATGTTGCGCTGTTAAATTATATTATATTTTGAATGATATACCTTTTTATAGTTCTTTAAATAGCGTAAAGTAAACTGTTTTTAAATGTTTTTATTTTCATAATAAATAAAAGTATAATAAAAATGGGATAAATTGCATAATAAATTTATTTAATATAATTTTATATGCATAATATTGCATTAGTAATTTTGATTTTCAATAATAGGATTTTAACTCAAAAATCGGGTTTGTGCAAAAAAAACTATTATCGAAACAGTTGGAGATGACAAAATGGTTATTCCGGATGTTACTGTTATATTTAAATATTCTAGGGATCATTTTTTTGATTCTCTTTTCATAACTTTAGCATTTGATTACAAAATGTAAAACAATAATTTAGTTTCATAATTAAATTTACAGTGATATGATACATATACAATTAGGTGCCATGCTGGTATTAACACTTTTATTTACAAAAACTTCTTATTCCCAGAATAACACAAATATGGTGTTAGTCAACCATGTAGGTTATGAACAATATGGTGAGAAAAAGGTGATTTTTCAAACAGCTTCTAATGTAAATCCTAAGGCATTTAATGTGGTTGATCATTCTGGAAAAATTGTTTTTAAAGGTAATTTTAAAGTTGGAGGTAGAGTAGATAGCTGGCATACCGGAAATGTTTTTGCAGGTTTGTTTGATAAAGTTGAAAAACCAGGTAAATATTTCGTTGAAATTGATTTGGATGGAAAGAAATTTAAATCTTCAGTATTTGAAATTAAAAAAGGACAATTTGTTGACAAAACAATGCCTTTAATACTTAAAGGTTTTCAATCTATTCATCCTGCTGAAAAATATGAGAAATGGGATTCAAATATATCTTTTTATGGAACAAAGAAAGATAAGAGGGATGTTCACGGAGGGTGGTATGATGCTTCAGGCGACTTCAGTAAATATTTAAGTCATTTATGCTATACAAATTATATGGCTCCACAGCAAACACCAATGATTGTTTATAATTTATTGGTTTCTGCGAATAATATTTCTAAAGGGTATGCGGAATTATCTAAAGAAATGATCAAAGAATCTGCATGGGGTGCAGACTTTTTAGTTCGTATGCAGGATCCTGAAGGGTATTTTTACACTATAGTTTTTGATACCTGGACCAAAGACGAAACAAAAAGAGAAATATGTGTATATGAAACAGAACATGGAAATCGTACAGAAGATTATAAGGCTGCATTTCGCGAAGGGGCAGGTATTAGTATTGCTGCTTTAGCTCGTTTAAGTGCTGAAAAAGTTTCTGGAGAATATAGTTCTGCAGTTTATCTTAAGAAAGCCGAAAAAGGTTTTGCTCATTTGTTACAGAATAATTTGAAATATTGTGATGATAACAAGGAAAATATTATTGATGATTATTGCGCTTTAATGGCAGCAACAGAATTATATAATGCTACTCATAAAGAAAATTATCTTGACCATGCACGATTACGGGCACAAAATTTAGCAAACAGAATTAGTGAAGATAAAAATTTTAAAGGATGGTTTAGAGCAGATAATGGTAATCGTCCTTACTTTCATGCTGCAGAAGCAGGATATCCTTTAATTGCTTTAAGCAGATATTTAGATGTTGAAAAAGATAAAGCTAAAAGAAATATTGCTATAGCAACTATTAGACAGTCTGTTGAATTTCAACTTAATATAACTGAAGAGGTGAATAATCCTTTTGGTTACCCAAGGCAATATGTAAAAGCTCTTGATGAAAGTACGAATAAAAGTTCATTCTTTGTTCCTCATAAAAATGAATCAGGTTATTGGTATCAGGGAGAAAATGCACGACTAGCTTCTTTAGCCTCTGGATTTAATTATAGCAAGAAATATATGTTGCCTAAACAACAAAAGGAAGTAGGTGGTTTTGTGCAAGATCAGATCAATTGGATCTTAGGTCTTAATCCCTATGATATGAGTATGCTTGATGGGCTGGGTAGAAATAATCCTGAATATTTAGAACCTCATAACTGGAACTATAAAGGTGGTATTGCTAATGGTATTACCGCAGGTGTAAATGACGAATCTGATATAGCTTTTTTACCAATTCCGCAAGATCAGGATCCAGCTCAGAGATGGAGGTGGCCTGAACAATGGATACCTCATACAGGATGGTTTATGTTGATGGTGTCATCCATGGGAAAGTAGATTTTTAAAAAAAATCAAAAGATAAATTTTCACTTTAGTTTTAGTGATGAACTTTTAATGATGAACTTAGGAGGAACAATCACAGTTTCGTCAATTATCTCCCCTTTTTTAATTTGATAAAATAATTTTTTTGCTGCTATTTTGCCAATTTCAGAACCAGAGAATTGTATAACAGATAGTGTAGAAGATGTAATAGTATTATTTTCATCACTACTAAAACTAACTATTAAAACATCTTTAGGCACAAATAGGTTGTTTTGTGATAGCCAGTATATAATCTGATTGGCAACAATAGTACTAGGGGTTAGAATTGCATCTGGAAATTTATTTTTTTTTAAAAGTTTCTCCAAACGATTAAACAATTTTTCCTGTTGGAGCGTGCCAGAAAATATATTTACCTTATTGTTGAGTTTTGCTTCTAACATGGCATCTGAATAACCGTCAATAATATCAGCATAATAGTGATTATTTAAATCGCCTGCAAAGACTGCAATATCTTTACATTTCATTGATATTAAATGGTTTACAGCCTTATAAGATCCATAAGAGATATCCGGAATTATTTTACATGAATCAGGAGTATGATCTGTTTTATTTATAAAAACTGTTGGGATATTTTGATTTAAAAACTGGTTTAAGTGACTGGTGTCAGAGCTTTTATCAAACAAAGCTATAATTACCCCCTTTATATTTAGATCAACCAATGAACTGGCATACATTTTTTCAATTTCGAGTGAATTATCTGTAAAAGCTATATATAAATTATATCCTTTTTTTAAATAAAATTCCTGAATAGTTTTGATGGCATCTCGGTAAAATGGTGTGTTCAGGTCAGGAACCATAAAACAAATGGTTTTTGTTTTATCAGGGTTCATATAGGCCGGTATGTTAGGTTGGTAGCCTAGTTTTTTAGCAGCTTCCCATACTAGTTCTTTCGTTTTTTGGCTTATTTTCGGATGATTATTTAATGCGCGAGAAACTGTTGAAGCAGAAATGGAGACAGAATTTGCTATGTCTTGAACAGTTGGTTTTTTCTTATTATAATTTTTCAAATGCTATTTTGTTTTAATCATAAACTTTTTCCCCATTTAGCCAGGTCTCAGAGACTTTAACATTTGGAATTTTATCTAGATCAATTTCCATAATATCCTGATCAAAAATAACAAAGTCTGCAAATTTACCCGATTCAATACTCCCTTTTTCATTTTCTTCAAAATTGGAAAAGGCGGCCCAAATAGTCATTCCTTTTAAGGTTTCTTCTCTTGTCAATCCGTTTTCTATTTCGAACCCTTCTTTGGGATAACCTTTAGTATCTTTTCTGGCAACAGCAGCATAAAATGTCAGCATCGGATTTACTTTTTCAACAGGAAAATCAGTTCCTAATGCAACTTTTCCATTGATTTCCAAAAGTTTTTTATAAGCATAGGCATTTTTAATTCGTTCACTTCCCAGTCTGTCTTCTGCCCAATACATGTCACTTGTAGCATGGGTTGGTTGAATAGATGGAATGATCTCTGTAAAATAGTAAAAATCAGCAGGAGCAATTATTTGTGCATGTTCTGCTCTCCATCTTCTGTCGGTTTGGCTTTTAAGAACATCTGCATAGGTTTTTAAAATGAAAGCATTAGCAGAATCGCCAATAGCATGTGTATTCATTTGAAAATTTGAATTGGCAATTAGTTTGGCTATTTTTTTAAGAGTATCTGTACTTGTTACCATTATGCCATAGTGATTCTCTCTGTCGCTATAAGGTTCTTTTAATGAAGCACCTCTTGAGCCTAAGGCGCCGTCCGCATAAACCTTAAAGGAGCGAACATTCAAACGATCTGATTTGAAAATACCATTTTTTAAGTAATAATCTAAATTACTTTTGCTGGCAGTAACCATGGCATAAATTCTCATTTTTAACTCATTAGCTTGTTGCAGATTGTCAATAAGATCAATGGTTTCTCTATCTAAACCTGCATCATCAACAGTTGTTAAACCATAACTAAAGCAGTATTTTTCGGCATCTTTTAACGCCTGGACAGCCTCTTTTTCACTTTCTGTTGGAATTATTTTTGATACGAGGTCCATGGCATTGTCAATTAAAACTCCTGTGATCTTACCATTCTTTTTGATGATTTCTCCTCCAGTTATTTTTGTTTCTTCATTTATACCAGCCAAATCTAATGCTGCCTGATTAGCGAGCATGGCGTGACCATCTATTCTTTTCACCGCAACTGGTATTTTAGGAAATAATTTATCAAGTTTATCTTTTGTTGGGTATTCTTTGATCTCCCAGTCATTTTGATCCCATCCTCTCCCAAAAATAAAATTGCTATTTTTTTCTTTTTGAAAAGTCTTGATTCTCTCCAGCACTTCGTCAAAACTTTTTGTTCCTGCAAGATCAACTTTTTGCATATAAATTCCCAGTCCATAAAAATGGCAATGCGCATCTATCAATCCTGGATATATAATTTTTCCCTTTGCATCATATACTTTTGCAGCTTTGAATTTTGATTTGATCTCCTTTGTTGAACCAACAAAAACAAATCTTCCATTGGTTACAGCAAATGCTTCAGCTGTGCTGAAATTCTCATCTACGGTATAGATCTTGGCGTTTTTTACGATTAAATCAGCGTGCTGTTTTTCGGTACAGGAAAATATAGGCAACAACAAAACTAAGTATATAAGGGATTTATACATGGTTTTAAAATATTAAAAAATTAATTTGCAGTGTAAATATAAGGATTATTATACTATAAATACTACTTTGTGCTTTGCTTCTTAAAGAGTAACTTTGCAAACTTTAAGAATTTAGCAAAAAATGAAATACAACTTCAACGAAATAGAGGCCAAATGGCAAAAATATTGGGCAGAAAATCAAACTTTCAAAGCTGAAAATAAAAGTGATAAACCAAAGTTTTATGTGCTGGATATGTTTCCATATCCAAGTGGTGCCGGTTTACATGTAGGCCATCCGCTGGGTTATATTGCCAGTGATATTTATGCAAGGTATAAAAGGCATAAAGGTTTTAATGTTTTGCACCCCATGGGTTATGACTCTTTTGGTTTACCAGCTGAGCAATATGCCATCCAAACAGGTCAGCATCCTGCAAAAACTACCAATGAAAATATTAAAACATATCGCCGACAATTAGATCAAATTGGATTTTCATTTGACTGGAGCAGGGAAGTACGTACTTCTAGTTCAGATTATTATAAATGGACGCAATGGATATTCATCCAGCTTTTTGAATCGTATTATTGTAATGATGCGAATCAGGCACGCCCAATTAAAGAGTTAACGGAAGTTTTTAGTATTGAAGGAAATAAGAATATTAATGCTGTTGCAGATGATGATATAGAATTTTTTACTGCAGAAGAATGGAACAATTATTCCAATGAAATACAGCAGGGAATTCTGGCAAAATACCGATTAACATTTTTATCAGAAACAGAAGTGAACTGGTGTCCTGATCTAGGTACCGTTTTGGCGAATGATGAAATTGTTAATGGAGTTTCGGAAAGAGGAGGTCATCCTGTTGTTCGAAAAAAAATGAAACAATGGTCTATGCGTATAACAGCTTATGCACAAAGGCTTTTAGATGGTTTAGAAACGATTGACTGGCCACAACCCCTTAAAGACTCACAAATTAACTGGATTGGAAGATCGGAGGGAGCAATGGTTGGGTTTAAAGTCCTATCCCCAGCCCTTTCCAAAGGAAAGGGAGTTCGTGACGCTGGTTATTTAACTGGAAACCCAGAAATAGCGAGTGTTTTGTTAGAAAAGGCAAAAGAGAT
>Ga0190293_1000901_pt1 | contig 10583 bp, 7 predicted proteins | sample 48693001_MG_FD_161671 | JGI IMG/M metagenome (GOLD analysis project Ga0190293, IMG submission 161671) | Hydrothermal vent microbial mat bacterial communities from Southern Trench, Guaymas Basin, Mexico - 4869-30-0-1_MG | ecosystem: Environmental > Aquatic > Marine > Hydrothermal vents > Microbial... | reverse complement strand
TTTCCATCGATAACCACGTGACAAATGACTTAAAAACCCAAAGAAAACACCAAGAGCGATCCAACTAAAATCAGCTTTTTTAAAATATGGAATAATCTCAGAAACAGGTAATTTAGAAAACGTATACCATCCGAAAAAAACAGCTAATAACAGTGGTATACAAATTCTAAGAAGGTTTTTAGTTGAAATATTCAAATGTTTATTTTAATAAGTTATTACTTTCGTTTGGAAATACTAAAGATGGTTTAAAAACTTTAGCCTCTTCAATATCCATAAATGCATACGTAATTAGTATAAGCGTATCTCCAACTGCTACTTTTCTAGCAGCAGCACCATTTAATGTAATCTCACCACTATTGCGAGGTCCAGGAATCGCATAGGTTTCAAGACGTTCACCATTATTGTTATTTACAATCTGAACGCGTTCGCCTTCAATAATATTTGCAGCATTCATTAGGTCTTCATCAATAGTAATGCTACCTATATAATTTAATTCTGCTCCAGTAACTTTTACTCTGTGTATTTTCGATTTTACAACTTGTATTTGCATCTGGCAAATGTAATTAATTTAGTGCTATATTATCAATTAATCTTATATCACCTGCATAAACTGCTATAAATCCACGATAGGTTTTTGAGTCCGATTTTCGTTTTACAGACCTAAGAGTTTCAACATCTGCAATTATAAAATATTCTAATTCTAAAATATCATGTTCGGCAAATTGACCTATAACCCAATCCGTTACTTTTTTTGCACTTTCAGTATTAAATTTTTCTTTCGCAAGGTTTAAAGTTTTAAAAATAAAAGGAGCTACATTCTGATATTCTGGATTTAGTCTTTCATTACGGGAACTCATCGCTAAACCATTAGCTTCTCTATAAATTTCACAGCCAATTATCTTCACTGGAATATTATGTTTGTCAACAAGCTTTTTAATAATCATTAACTGTTGAAAATCTTTCTCACCAAAATAAGCATTGTTTGGTTTAATAATTTCAAAAAGGCGTTTTACGATAGTTCCAACACCATCAAAATGACCTTTACGAAACTTTCCCTCCATTTCGTGTTCTAGACCATCAAAACTATAATGTTCTGCTACAGTATTCCCATTATAAATATCATTAACAGAAGGTGCATAAATTAAAATATCCTTAGACACTGTTTTTAATAAGCTTGCATCTCTATCTAAAGTTCTTGGGTATTTTTTTAGGTCTTTAGCGCTATCAAATTGTATTGGATTAACAAAAATACTTACTATAACACAATCATTATTTTCTATTGCTTGTCTAACTAAAGACAAGTGCCCTTCGTGTAATGCTCCCATAGTTGGAACAAAACCAATGCTTAACTGTTTAGCTTTAATTTGCTTTACAGCATTTTGAATTTCTCTCTTTTTTGAAAAGATTCTCATTTTTAATAAAAAATTAACGCTTGCAAACTTAATATTTTACAATGAATCTGCATAAATTTTTGTATTTTTGCGTGTTTTTTATTTTGAATTCTTTTAAGCAACATAACATATGAAAGATAAGAAGATATTATATGTATCATCTGAAGTAATGCCTTATTTACCAGAAACTGAAATTTCTTCAATGTCCTTTGAAACGCCTAGAATGGTGAATCAACAAGGTGGTCAAATAAGAATATTCATGCCTAGATATGGAAATATTAATGAAAGAAGGCATCAATTACATGAGGTTATTCGTCTTTCGGGCATTAATTTAGTGATTAATGATTTAGATATGCCACTTATAATTAAAGTAGCATCTATTCCGAAAGAACGTATACAAGTCTATTTTATAGATAATGATGAATATTTTAAAAGAAAAGCGACTTTAACAGATGAAGATGGAAAATTATTTTCAGATAACGACGAACGCGCTATTTTCTTTGCAAAAGGTGTCATTGAAACTGTTAAAAAATTAAACTGGTCGCCAGATATAATTCATGTTCATGGATGGTTAGCTGCGCTACTCCCTTTATATTTAAAAGAATATTATAGAGACGAACCTTTATTTAGCGAAAGTAAAATTGTAACATCTATATACAATCAAAGCTTTGAAGGAACGTTAAATAAAGGCATGATTAATAAAATCAAATTTGATAATATAGATCAAGACACTATAAAAACTCTAAAAGAACCAACTTATAATAACTTAATGAAAATTGCGATTGATTATTCGGACGCTTTAATCATTGGCTCTGAAGAAATACCAGAAGAATTAGAAAATCATTTAAATGAATCTAATAAACCTGTTTTAGATTATAAAAGCAAAGATGAATTTGGTGAAGCCTATACTAATTTTTATAATACTGAAGTTTTAAACTAGTATTTATTCATCAAAAAACAACTATGAAAAAGATGTTAAAGCCCTTTAAATTGATAAGTATATTAATGTTATTTATAACAACATTTATTGCTTGTGATAAAGATTTTTCAACAATAGAAAGTGATATTGAAGGTTTGCAAAATTTCACTACACATTTAGAAAACTATCCCCTAACTGCATTTGGCAAAAAACTAGATCCTGTACAAACTAATAATTTACCTTCTAATTTATTAGGTGTTTACAAAGACCTCACTTTAGATGGAATTACAACCGCAAATGTTGTAACACAAGTTGTACCAACTATTTTTGATCCAGATTTTGGGACTGACCCACAATTAGAATCTGTATTTTTAACCATCCCTTATTACGTCTCTACTGGTGAGACAGATGAAGATGGTAATGCAACATATTCTATAGATTCACTTTTTGGATCTGCGCCAATTAAATTATCTATTTATCAAAATAATTATTTTTTAAGAGATATTGATCCAAATGATATTGAAGAAGCTCAAAATTATTATTCAAACTCTAATCAAACAATAAATTTTGACAACCATGTTGGTGAATTATTATTTGAATATCTTATTGAGCCTGATGACCCTGGTTTTATACCAAGTCCTGAAGAACATCTAATTTATGAAGATGATGAAGAAACTGGAGAGCCTGTTTTAGTTGCGAGAATAACTCCTGGTTTAAGAGTAGAACTATTAAACCCTGATTCATTTTGGGAAAATTTATTATTTGCCCATGAAGGTATGCCTGAGTTAAGTAATTCTAATAATTTTAAAGACCATTTTAGAGGCTTATATTTTAAAGTTGAAAATATAAATAATGATGGTAATATGCTCATGTTAAATTTTGGACTTGCCGCTGCAAATATAACTGTTAACTATACTTATGAAGATGTAGATGAAGATGATTTGATAATAAGAACTGATGCTGTATATGTCATGAATTTTATTGGAAATCGTGTTAATACACTAGAAAATAATTTTAACATCCCATTAATTGATGGTGATTCCACTAATGGCGATGAAAAACTTTTTTTAAAAGGAGGGGAAGGCTCAATATCTGTTATAAAATTCTTTAATGGCGATGATATTGATGATGATTTTTCAACAGATAATCTTTTTGAAACATTCAAAAAACAATATGTTGAAGTGGATGAAGAAGGACATTTTATAAAATCTAAACGGCTGATTAATGAAGTTAACCTGATTTTTTATGTAAATCAAGATGACGCACTTGGAGGAGAACCTGATAGAATAATGGTTTATGATTTAAAAAATAACACTCCAGTTGTCGATTACTTTTTTGATAGTACAACTAATAATGCAGACCCTTTACATTCTAAAATTAATCATTCTACAATTCTAGAAAGAGTAGATGACGTGCAAACAGGTGATGGTATAAAATATAAAATCAGACTAACAGAACATTTTAATAATATCCTTCTAAAAGATTCAACAAATGTAGAACTTGGATTAACTGTTTCTACCAATGTAAATGATTTGCAAAATGCAAAAATTTTAGATAATGAAGATGTTGAAATTGCAGTTGGATCTGTATTATCGCCTAGAGGAACCGTTTTATTTGGTAGTCATCAAAATGTGGCTGAAGAGAATAGAGTGCAATTAGAAATCTATTATACAGAACCTGATAATTAATATTTATGTGTGGCATTGTAGGATACATAGGACATCGAGAAGCTTACCCAATAATTATTGAAGGGCTAAAACGCTTAGAGTATCGTGGATATGATAGTGCCGGAATAGCCTTATTTGATGGAGAACAATTAAAAGTATCTAAAACAAAAGGGAAGGTTGCCGATTTAGAAAGCTCAATTAAAAATACTATTTCAATAAATGGTAATATTGGAATAGGTCATACACGTTGGGCAACTCATGGAGTTCCAAATGATATTAATGCACATCCTCATTATTCTAATTCAGAAGATTTAGTTATTATTCACAATGGGATTATTGAAAATTATGATTCACTTCGTAAAGAATTAATAAAAAGAGGCTATACTTTTAAATCAGATACAGATACTGAAGTTTTAATTAATCTAATTGAAGACGTTAAACAAAAAGAAAATGTAAAATTAGGTAAAGCAGTTCAAATTGCATTAAATCAGGTTGTTGGAGCCTATTCTATTGCTGTTTTTGATAAAACTAACCCTACCGAAATTGTTATTGCTCGTTTAGGCAGCCCAATAGCTATTGGTGTTGGAGAGAATGAGTTTTTTATTGCTAGTGATGCTTCTCCATTTTTAGAATATACAAAAAATGCTATTTATTTAGAAGATGAAGAAATGGCAATAATAAGAATTAATAAAGAAATCATCATTAGAAAAATTAAAGATGATTCTTTAGTAGATCCTTATATTCAAGAACTACAAATGAACCTTGAGCAAATTGAGAAAGGTGGTTATGAACATTTCATGCTTAAAGAAATTCACGAACAACCTAATGCTATTAAAGATACTTATAGAGGACGGCTAATTGCAAAAAAAGGAATCATTAGAATGTCTGGCATAGATGATAATATTGACAGATTCCTAAATGCAGATAGAATTATTGTAGTTGCCTGTGGCACTTCATGGCATGCTGGATTAGTATCAGAATATATATTTGAAGACTTAGCCAGAATACCTGTCGAAGTAGAATATGCCTCAGAATTTAGATACAGAAACCCAGTGATTACTAATAAAGATATTGTAATAGCTATTTCTCAATCTGGTGAGACTGCAGATACCTTAGCCGCTATAAAATTAGCAAAATCTAAAGGCGCATTTGTATTTGGAGTTTGTAATGTTGTTGGGTCCTCAATTGCAAGAGAAACTCATGCTGGAGCTTATACTCATGCAGGTCCAGAAATTGGAGTCGCATCAACAAAAGCCTTTACTACACAAATTACTGTATTAACACTTATTGCTTTAAAATTAGCAAAAGCTAAAGGAAATATATCAAGTTCTAATTACCATTACCACCTTCAAGAATTAGAATTAATTCCTGGGAAAGTAAAAAAAGCGTTACAATCTGATTCACATATTAAAGCCGTTGCCGAAATTTATAAAAATGCTAGTAATTGCCTTTACCTAGGAAGAGGGTATAATTTCCCTGTTGCTTTAGAAGGCGCATTAAAACTTAAAGAGATTTCATACATCCATGCTGAAGGATATCCTGCAGCCGAAATGAAACATGGTCCAATTGCTTTAATAGATGAACAAATGCCAGTTGTTGTCATTGCTACAAAAAAAGGGCATTATGAAAAAGTTGTAAGTAACATACAAGAAATTAAATCTAGAAGTGGTAAGATTATTGGTATCGTTACTGAAGGTGATATAGATGTTAAAGAATTAGCAGATCATGTGATTGAAGTTCCTGAAACTCTAGAATCTTTATCTCCTTTATTAACCACAATTCCTTTGCAGTTATTCTCTTATCATATTGCTTTAATGCTTGGAAAAAATGTAGATCAACCTCGTAATTTAGCCAAAGCAGTAACTGTAGAATAGCACTTTTTAAATGTTAGTGGCAACTAACATTTATATACTAATAATTCAACTCACCTTTTACTTATTTTGTTTTTCAAAAGCAAGATTTCTCATTCCTTTAGTATCAAAACAGTATTATTCGTATATAACTTTCAAGGAAAACGCTCTAAAGTTTTAGTTTAATTAATTATATTGGCTATGTAATTTAACTAAAACTAAAAAATGAAAACAATTCTCTCTATTTTATTGTTGTTTTTTTGTGGATTAACATATGCACAAACAACTATTTCAGGAACTGTATTAGATGACAGTAGCCTACCAATTCCAGGGGCTAATGTTATTGTTGTTGGCACTACTAGTGGAACAATTACTGATTTTGATGGTAATTTCACACTTACAATTGACCAAAACCCTCCATTTTCTGTTCAAGCCAGTAGTGTTGGTTTTGAAACGATAGTCGTAGAAGTTACAACTAATAATCAAACTATTAGTTTTGTACTTAATGAAGGTACAGCTCTAGATGAAGTTATAATTTCAGCTTCTCGTACTCCAGAACGTATTTTCGAATCTCCAGTAACTGTAGAACGTTTTGGCCTTAAAGAAATAAAAAATACAGCATCTGCTGATTTTTATGATGGGCTCGAAAATCTTAAAGGGGTCGATATAAACACAAATAGTTTAACTTTTAAATCCATAAATACAAGAGGTTTTGCAACATTTGCAAATACGCGTTTTATGCAATTAGTAGATGGCATGGACAATTCTTCTCCTGCGCTTAATTTCCCAATAGGAAATTTAGTAGGAATGATAGAGACCGATGTACTTAGCGTTGAATTACTTCCTGGTGCTTCTTCAGCATTATATGGTGCAAATGCCTTTAATGGAATTTTATTTATGCGTAGTAAAAACCCTTTTGACCACCAAGGTATTAGTGGATATGTCAAAAAAGGTCTTACCTCTCAAGAAGCTGGTGGTGATAATGATTATACAGATTTAGGCGTGAGAATGGCTTATAAATTTTCTGAGCATTTTGCTGCAAAAGTAAATTTCGGCTATTTAAAAGGAACCGACTGGGTCGCTAATAATGAAAGTGATAAACTACACAGAGGACTTACTCGTGCAGATTTAGATTATGATGGTGTAAATATTTATGGTGATGAAGTTTATACAAATATACGTGCTGCTGCTGGTGGATTAGGTATTATTCCTGATGTTGTAGTTAGTAGAACCGGTTATGCGGAAAGTGAATTAACCGATTATGATGCAGAGAGTATTAAAACAGATTGGGGACTATACTTAAGACCTTGGGCTGATGATTTTGAAATTTCTTATGTAGGCAAATTTGGCTCTGGATCAACAATTTATCAAGGAACAAATAGATATAATATTGATGAATTCTCACAACAACAACACAAATTAGAAGTAAGAAATGACAACTTCTTTTTAAGAGGGTATGTTGTTTCTGATGATGCAGGAGATTCTTATGATATGGTATTTACAGGAATTAATATTAACAGAGCTTGGAAAAGTGATGAAGCTTGGTTTGGTGATTATATTGGAGAATATGCTAGAATTACACTTGGAGGTGGAACAGAATCTCAAGCGCATGCAGCAGCTAGAACAGTTGCAGAAACAGGTAGATTTGAACCAGGGTCGCCACAATTTATAGCTGCTTTTAATAAAAGTGTTAGCAATCCTGATTTATCAAAAGGGTCTAAATTTCAAGATGAATCAAAATATTATCATTCTGATGCAAATTATAATTTTAGTCACCTATGGGATCTTATCGATATCCAAGCTGGTGGTTCTTATAGACAATATGAACTAAATTCCTCAGGAACTATTTATACAGATGGCGATGGTCCAATAAATTATTATGAATATGGTTTTTATGCTCAACTTCAAAAAAGTTTTGATATAAATGAGGATATGGAATTAAAATTAACTGGTTCTGCTCGTTATGACGAATCTGAATTATTTGATGGCTTCTTGTCACCAAGATTATCTGCTGGTTTAACTATGAATAAAAATCACAATATTAGAGCTTCTGCTCAAACTGGATTTAGAAATCCAACAACTCAAGATTTATTTATAGGCTTAGATGCTGGTCGAGCAATATTGGTTGGTTCTGCGCCTACAAATTTAGATCGATATTCAAGAAATTTCTCTGTAAGTGAAGCTGGGCAATTACTAGGTAACCCTAGATCTATAACACAAACAGGAGCTGCAGCATATAACAATTCTTATACACTAAATTCTGTTCAAGCATTTGCCGCATCAAGTAATCCTGCATTACTTGAAGTAGGAAATCCTGATTTAGTAAAACCTGAGAAAGTTACCTCTTTTGAAATTGGTTATAGAGGGAAGTTTAATAAGCTTATAGTAGACTTTAGTACGTATTATAATAATTACCAAGATTTTATTTCGCAGGAAGTTGTAATCGCTCCTTATTATGGTACAGTAGGAGATAATTCATTATCAGTTGCAGCTATTGCAAATGGAGATACCCAAGCATATAGTGCTTATACGAATTCTGAAGCAGATGTAAATTCTTATGGTGCATCAATAGCAGTTTCAACCAAAATACTTAATGATTTTGATATTAGTCTTAATTACACCTTTACTAAAGAAGATTTTGATAATGAAGCCTTTCCAGATTTTCAAACCAATTTCAATACGCCAGAACATAAAGTAAAAGCCTCTTTTGGGAAAACTGAATTATTTGAAAATTTTGGCTTTAACTTAGCATGGAGATGGAGTGACGATTATTTCTGGGAAGCCACTTTTGGAACTGGAGATATTCCAGCATATCATACTATAGATGCTCAAATTAATTATAGAATTCCAAGTTTGAAATCAACATTTAAAGTAGGCGCTACCAACCTTTTAGGTGATGAGTACGCATCTGCTTTTGGAACTGGTTTTATAGGCTCTATGTATTACGCTTCTTTAACAATTAATAACTTATAATAATATGAAAAAGAATATTATACAAACAAAATATATCTGGCTACTTATAATCTTTATTGGATTTACTGCCTGTGAAAGTGATGATGATTCATCAATGACCGCTACACCTATTCCAGCACTTACGCCTGGAACTGCCGATTTTTCAAATTACGTGGCTTTAGGTAATTCTACAACGTCTGGAATGACAGATGGCGCATTATTTATAGCTGGTCAGCAAAATTCTTTTCCTAATCTTTTATCTCAACAATTCACTTTAGTAGGTGGTGGTAATTTTACACAACCTTTGATGAGTGATAATACTGGTGGACTTTTATTAGGTGGCAATCAAATAGCACCTAACAGATTGGTGACAACTGGAGGAGCTCCTTTATCGCTTGAAGATGTTATAGGACCTGTTACTCCTACTACCGATTTATTAGTAAATAATCCAACAGGACCTTTTAATAATATGGGTGTTCCGCTTGCAAAAGCTGTTCATCTTATAGCACCAGGTTACGGTGATTTAAGTGGCTTATTTGTAAGTCCTGCAACTGCAAATCCGTTTTATGTAAGAATGGCATCGAGCCCAACTTCAAGTGTCCTTGGCGATGCCATGGCTCAAAACCCATCTTTTTTTACATTATGGATTGGCGCTAACGACTTGCAAGGTTATGCAGGAACTGGTGGCGATGGTACTAACCCAATTACAGACCAACCAACATTCGATTTCGCTATAGGCACGCTAATTTCAACTTTAACGTCAGGTGGAGCACAAGGCGTAGTAGTTAATCTTCCATATTTCAGTAATCAGGCTCATTATACAGCAGTTGATTGGAATGCTTTAGATCCTATTACCAATGAAGCTTATGCAGCTCAAATTCCTCTGTTAAATGCAAGTTTTTCTGCTTTAAATCAGGCCTTTGAGTTTTTAGGTGTTCCCGAACGTTCTGTAGTGTTTTCTGAAGATGAATTAAGTGGTGTAGTTATCCATGATGAAGATTTACCAAATATTGCCGCTACACTAGCTGTTGTTTTACAAGGCGGCGGACTAGATCCTTTAACTGCTGGTTTATTAGCAAACCAATATGGCCAATCTAGGCAAGCAACAGAAGATGATTTCTTAGTATTGCCATGCGGAGGTATTATTGGTGAAGTTAATATTGATTATTACACGCTCTTGGTCACCAATGGTGTTCCTGCAGAAACTGCTGGTCAACTCTCTGTTAATGGGTTGACATATCCATTACAAGACGAATGTGTTCTTGTCGAGAGTGAGCAGATAGCATTATATTCGGCAACTGATGCATTTAACAGTACACTTCAAACTGCTGCTAATCAAGCTGGATTGGCGTTTGTTGATGCTAATGCAATTGCTCAAGAAATATCTGATACCGGATATTCGATTGGCAACTTTGTTTTAACCGATAATCTAGTCACAGGAGGTGTTTTCTCTTTAGATGGTCTTCATGGAACAGCAAGAGGTAACGTTATAATAGCAAATGAAATTATGAAAGCTATAGATGCTACTTATGGTTCAAATTTTGAAGCTGCTGGTAAGTTGCTAGATGTTGGCGATTATCCAACAAACTATTCTCCTTTATTACAGTAAATTCACTAACAAAATAACGTACTAAACGCCTTCAAATCGAAGGCGTTTTTTTATATATAAAAAAGCTGAAAAAACAAGTTTCATTTTAAATTAAAACTCATATATTTGCACGCGAAAACCAATAGTGTTTTTTATCAATTAAACGCATAATATTAAATAGATAAGTAATGTCAAAAGTTACAGGTAAAGTTGCAC
>Ga0190293_1000899_pt1 | contig 10590 bp, 7 predicted proteins | sample 48693001_MG_FD_161671 | JGI IMG/M metagenome (GOLD analysis project Ga0190293, IMG submission 161671) | Hydrothermal vent microbial mat bacterial communities from Southern Trench, Guaymas Basin, Mexico - 4869-30-0-1_MG | ecosystem: Environmental > Aquatic > Marine > Hydrothermal vents > Microbial... | reverse complement strand
TCATTATCCTTCCAAAAGTGTTGAATAGAGGAGTGTTGTATGATCTTTGTAAAATCTTTATAATAATAAGTTTCTTTTTGCCTAGACTTGGATGCATGTAAATGAAGTTTAAATATATGATCAAAAAGATCTGAAAGCGGAATATTTTGAAGCTCGTATCCCATGGTTATATTTACTTTATCAACTTCTTTAGGGAGAGAATTTATTAAAACAGGTAATAATTTCTCATTCCCTAAGATTACAGCTGTATTTTGAATCTTATTTTCTTTAGCGAGTTTTTGTAAAATAGCACCTACTTTTTTTATTTGAGAGATATTTTTTGGAACGGTGTCAATTTCAATAATTTTAGGTGTATTTATTGAATTATTTTGCCATTTAAATTTATGCATTTTATAGTATGACCAACTTTGTATGTATTTTTTAAAATATTTTCCGGCGGCAATACTATTTTCCTCATAAAAGATATCGTTATCCCAGTAAATTTCAGCTCTGTTCATTAATAAAAACTCATTAATAATGTTTTCTTCGGCAATATTCAAAGCATTGAAACCTGCAAAAATAAAGTGTTCACTTTTGTTATTGGATAAATAATGATTAGTATTTTCAAATGCCTTTCGGTATAACATACCCTGATAACCAAAATATTTATTCAAAAGATGTGATTTTAACTTTGAATAATAGTCTTCAATATGATTAAAAAAGGCTAAATATTTGTTGGTGAGATCTGTTTGATTTTCTTCTAAATTCCAATTCTCTAACTGCCTGCTTTCATTTATATATTTCAAAAGTTTATGAGCATCAAATAGATTACTGTCAATTTCATTAAAATCCTGTAACAATTGTGAGCTCCATTTTGAAAAAGTTTCAAATGAATCAAGTTTAGTGGGTGGTGTAACTTCCTTATAAATACTGTAAAACTCAAAAGTTAATGAAATTGGATCCATTTGATTTAATCCGGATAGATTTTGAATAAAATCTTCAATGCTTATAATGTTGGGTAAAATGGAAGCTTTGCTTAATTGTTTTTTTATTTCTGTTGTAAGAAATAATCTGGCTCTTTTACTTGGCAGTACAAAGGTAAGTTGTGAAGTGTCTTTGTGTTTCTTTAAAACTGTTGTTGATACTTTTGAAAGGAATGATTGCATATAACAAATCTACAAAAAAGCGCATAAAAAAAGCCATCACAATTATGTGATGGCTTTAAATTTATTTTAAAAGAAAATTAGTCTCTTTTTGCATTTTCAGAGAAGATATCAACTCTTCTGTTTGCTTGTCTACATTTTCTAGTTTTAGTAGGACAGATTGGTCTTTCTTCACCAAATCCAATTGCTTGGATCTTATCAGCTGGGAATCCATTCTCAATTAAGTAATCTCTAACTGCTTCAGCACGTTTTTGAGATAATTTCTTGTTGTATTCTGCACTACCTGTATCATCCGTATGACCTTCAACTGTAAAGTTGATAGTTTTGTAACCATCTAAGATAGAACTAATTTTATGAAGTCTAACTTGAGTTTCTTCAGTAAAAGTGAACTTGTTCACGTTAAAGAAGATAGCTCTTGCAAGATCTAATAATTCTTTTTGAACATCTTCAGTTACAATTGGGCAACCGTTGTTAGAAGCTGGACCTGCAATGTTAGGACAGTTATCATCTTTGTCTAATACACCGTCTCCGTCAGCATCTGGCCAAGGACAACCGTTATTTTCAGCTGGACCTGCTACATCTGGACAATTATCATCTTTGTCAGCGATACCATCACCATCTCTATCAGGACATCCGTTAGTAGAAGCAGGACCTGCTTCCGTTGGACATGCATCATCTTTGTCAATGATTCCGTCACCGTCAGTATCAGGACAACCATTAAATTCAGCTAAACCTGGAGTGTTAGGACATGCATCTTCAGAATCTTTGATACCGTCTAAATCAGAATCAGGACAACCGTTGAAAGCTTCTAAACCAGCAACCTCAGGACAGTCATCATATTTGTCATAGATACCATCACCGTCAGTATCTTTTCCTCCAAATTTGAAGTTAAGACCTAAAGCATGTTGGAAATGAGGAAGTGTCTCAATTGCAGCATCATCAAATGAGTGCTTGTACATAGATTGTACGTTAGCTCCGATAAAATCGTTGAACCAGAAGTTAATACCTAAACCACCGTTTACAGTACCGTTACCTGCTTCATCAATCCAAGTGTAACCACCACCTACTAATAGGTACGGGTCAAACCATCCGTGAAGTGGTGCCCATCTGATATCTAAATCAGTAGCAAAATAAGAAAGATCTGAAGCTTCATAATCTCCTATTTTATCAATTTTGTTAAAAGAACCAGCTAATCCAATTCCAAATCCAGCACCGATATAACGGCCAACTCTAATTCTTGAAATTACGGAAGCAGTGTTCCAGTGGTCATTTACATTGAAGAAATCTTCTCCAAAACCTCCTAAATAAGGATTTCCTGAATCTTCAGGGATACCAGCAAATGGCAATGGCCAGTCAGCTCCAGTTGGATAAAAATCAACCGCATTGGTACCTATCTCGATAGACCATGGGTTATCTTCGTCTTGTGCATTAACGTTGTTGAAAGCAACAATCACTAATAGAATTAATAAACCTTTTTTTAAATGTTTCATTGTAATCAATTTTAATTTATAATGTTTGTGTTAAATGTAATTCTAGCTTAAAATTTAAGTAATTTTTAACAAATATATAAAAACTTCATAAAAAACACTCTTTAAGCCAATTTTTTTTATAGAATCAATGGCAAAAATACAAAATTAGATGATATGGTTAACTATTTTTAATAAAAATAAGCTCTGTTATCTTCAATTTCTGCATTTTCTTTAATAGCATTATATATTTGAACATTGCGATTTTGCAAGGTTCTTTCAATATTTTTCTTATTAGAACTGTAATTTTTAATATCAGCAGGTAAATTTTTCTTGGTAACTTTTGCAAAAAGAACACCTGAACGACCTTTGATATTTTTAGTCAACTGATTTTCTTCTAAAGAAGTTACTACTCCTGCTATTTCAGGAAATCTACCCTGACCTGCAAATACAGGGCTGGAACTAGACACCGCCTTAGCTGATCTGACAGAAGTATTATTTTGTTTTGCAATTTCGTCTAAAGTATCACCTGATGATCTTTCTTTGATCAGTGCAGTTTTCTTTTCATTTAAAATGATCTGGCGAACATTTTTACCTCTAATTGCTAATTCGGCTTTGTTCTTTTTGCTTAATTTAATTACTGCATATCCATTATCAATATCAAATCGCTTGATATCACCTTCATTTGTACCTTCTTCAAATGCCCATCTAACAATAGGTCTTTGAGATCCTAATTGAGCAATATTGTCATCTATAGCCTCTATATATTGAACAGGTCTTACAACATAATTTTTTTCTTTTCCGGTTTCTGCAAAATCTTTACCAGATGAAACATCTGAAGCAAATGTCTCTGCTTTTTCAAAAACATCATTTTCTGTTTTCTCTGAAGGTAAAATTTTATGTGAAAAAGTAGCAATTTGAACATTCTTTTGATGATTTTTCTGACCATCAATTTTTATAATATGAAATCCAAATTGAGATTTTACAACAGCTATGTCACCAACTTTATTTTCAAAAACATAATCTCTGAACTCAGGTATCATTCTTGTGTATGTAAACCATCCAAGATCACCACCTTTGGCACCACTTCCCTTATCAACAGAAATTTCTTTTGCAAGTGTTTCAAATTTAGATTTATTTGCTTTGACTACTGTTAAAATACTATCAGCATAAATTTTAGCCTGAGCTTCTGTTTTAGTAACAGTAGGATCTGCTGTAGAAGTACCTATAAAAGGAATCAAGATATGGCTTGCTTTTACAGAATCAGGCATTTGTTTTACATTCACAATTTTAGATAATTTATAAAACCCATTTTCTTTATATGGACCATATACTTCATGGATCTCTTTATCTAAAAGATTTTCAGATAAAATTTTCGAAATACTATTTTTTGTGTGATAATTTTCATCATAAGGAGAATCAGAACCATAATCAGAAAAGAATTCTTTTATGTTATTAGCATTTTTAAATCCAATTAAATTCACTTTAGATTTTGCGGCATTGCTATACTCTTCTCTATCATTGATTAATTGAGCCATTTTAGTTTCAATCTCCTTTTCATCTTCAGGAGTTGCTTTAATGTCAAACATAACGTACTCAATATCTCTTGATTCATCCACTTTAAAATCTTTGGCATGTGATTTTACATAGGTTTTAATTTCATCTTTTGAAACAGTAATCAAACTGTCAGAGATACTGGTAAAAGGCACATATACATAATCAAGATTGACATTGGTATTTTGAAAGTAGTAGTTGTTTTTACCTTCGTTCAATGTACTTCCCAAACCTGCATTTATCAATGAGTTGTAATTTGTACGCTCTAAATTTGTTTTGATATTTTTCTCAAAATTCAACCAATTAAGCCATTCTGCTTTTGATTGTTCACTTTCCTCAGCGTTATCTTGTAGGGTAGCGATATATTCTTTTAATTTTTCCTGATCAAAAGTTCCAATTTCATTTAAAAATTGTGGATTGTTATATTGAGAAACTTGCTGAACAATTGCATCCCAAATATCTTTTTCACCAACTACAATTCCCGATTTTTCCAATTGGGTTTTATATAGTTTTTCACTTACCAGATTATCCCATGCATTTTTTACATTTTGCATATTAGATGATCTTCCGTTGGATCTTGTTCTGTAAGACTCTACTTGTTGTGCAAATTCTTCACGGTTAATAGGTTCACCGTTAACTTCTCCAATATTTGTTTTATTTTTATTAAAAAGATTTCCGTCAAAAAGACCACTAAGTACAAATGAAAATAATGCTAATGCAATTATAATGATAAGGAATAGTGATCGTTCTCTAATTTTCGATAGTACTGCCATTTTCTTTTCTTTTAAATTTCAGGGTGCGAAAGTACAATTTACCTTTTAATAATGAAAGGAGTTTAGAAGTATTTTTTCATCTAAAAAATAAGGTATTAATCTTTAGATAAAAGTTTTAAGTAAACTTCTTCAATTTTTGAAGTCGATTCTTTTAAGATGGTAAATTGAAAATGATCAATTTCAATAACTTCACCAGCTGCAGGTATATTTTCAGTATGATCCATAATAAGACCGCCCAATGTTTCATAAGCATTGTCTTCTTTTAAATTCAATTGATATGTTTCATTTAAATAATCAACTTCTAATCGTGTGGAAAAATTAAATTCACGATCATTTAATTTTTCTTCAAGTAAAGTGAAAGAGTCGTGCTCATCTTCAATTTCGCCAAACAATTCTTCAATAATATCTTCAATTGTAATTAAACCACTGGTACCTCCATATTCATCTAATACAATTGCAGCACTTTTACTTTTTTTAATGAGATCATTTAAAATATCATGGATCATCATTGTTTCAGGAACAATTTCAATAGGAAGTAAAATAGAACGAATACTCTTTGGTTTTTTAAAAAGTTCAAAAACATGCACATATCCAATAATATCATCCAATGAATTAGTATATACCATTATTTTTGATAATCCTGTATCTACGAATAATTGTTTTAAATTTTTTAATGACTCATGCACATCAACAGCAATGATCTCCGTTCTTGGAATCATGGCTTCTCTTGCTTTTACATCATGAAAATCAAGTGCGTTTTGAAATATCTGAATTTCAGAGTCCACTTTATCATCAATAGTTTTTAATTGTTCTGAAATATAATTCCCCAATTCAACCTTGCTGAAGGCCAGTTGCACCTGATCTTCTTTGGTGTTAAAAAAGACCTTTAAAAAGAAATCGGTAATCCAAATGATAAATTGAGAAAGGATATAGAAAAGAATAAAAAATATATATGCAGGTATGGCAAATATATTCAATGTTTCATTGGCATAAATTCGAAAAATTGCCTTGGGTAAAAATTCAGCTGTTACTAATATAATAAGTGTCGATATCAATGTTTGAATCAGTAATAATGCAAAAGCATTTGGAATAGAAGGAGATAAAAACCTCATCAATAATTCCCCCATAAAATAGCCGTAAATCACAAGTGTAATATTGTTTCCAACCAGCATGGTGGTGATGAATTTGGAAGGTTTTTGTGTAAGTTTAGAAAGAATTTTAGCTAAAAAAGTATTTTTTTTCTTTTCTAATTCAATATGTATTTTATTTGCAGAAACGAAAGCAATTTCCATTCCTGAAAAAAAAGCAGAGAATATTATGGACGCTAATATGATTAAAATGTTAGATATCATTTTCCCTGATTTTCATATTTTTTTCTATGCTTTTTTCTGAAAAAGTACATAAAAACTGCTAATCCTGAAAAAGCCAGATAAATATATGCTTTTTGCCGGTTTAAACTCCAGTTCAATACGGTTTCAACAATAAAAACTATTGCTATAACCAGATAGGCATATTCGAAAAACTTAAAATATTTTACCATAATTTACTGGTTCTCTTTAACGTATATTTGGGAATCGTGAATAGATTTCATATTTACTTTTGACAGATCTTCATTCGATTCAAATCCAATTCCTTTGATTGTATCAGCGTTTGAAATTAAAATAAATTTCTTTTCCGTATAAATATAGTGCTCATTTGCATCCCAAAAAAGCTGATCGGTCATTAATTTTGAACCATCGGTTTCGTTGACTACAACCACGTTATTTTTAACTTCCGAAATACTGGTTTTATTAAAAGAGATAGAATAATCTGCAGTTAAAATTACAGAATCTCCTTTTTTGTCAAAAGAGACAATTTTTATACCATTAGGAAACTCTGAATAGGGATGTTCTTTTCTGTTTGAAAAGTCTAACATTAACGGTGCGATCAACTTGGTATTTATTCTTCCTGAATCTGTATGGATCAAATAAACATTTTTGACTTCCCCTATTGGCAGATTTTTATCAGCTAAAAAATCTTCCACCTCTTTTATTTTATTTCCACAAGAAAAAAACATTGCTACTAAAAAGATAGCAGCAATGTTTGATAAAATATTTGAGTTGTTCTTTCGCATTATTAATTTAAGGGATCCGTACTGTCTCTCCAATCCAGCAACCAATTTTAAAAGCTGTACCAGATTTTAAACCTTCCTGGAAAATAAGTTTTTTAGAAGGTGCACTTGCCATATAACTTTTGATGTATTTATTAGCTGTAGAAGTAATACCCGGGTCAACAGATTTTGCTTTTCTGGCTTTATCTGCTGCTGCAACATACACCATACGTTTTGAAATTTCATCGGTACCACAAGAATTTGCACTGGCAGCATATAAATTAGCTATTAATAAATAAGCATGACCCATACTTGGTCTTTCTTTTAAAGCTAAACGGGCATATTCTCTTGATTTACTTCTCGCACCTCTCTTTTTAAAGACATTGGCAATTCTGTAATAATATTTTGCTTTTTTATATGCATCCTGCTCAAGATTAATCGCTTTTTTAAAGTATTCAACGGCTTTATTAGTTTCGTTTTTTTCCATTAATAAACCGGCATAAAAAACAAATGCATCTGATGATGGTGCAGCATTTACATATGCTTCAACCATTTTAGGATAAATATCAGCTTCGGTACATCCTTTTTGATTTAATCTGGAAACAGCTCTTTTTAACCATTTTGCATCAGATTTGTTCTTTTCAAAACTGTCCTTATATAATGGTATTAGTCTATCACAGGTTGCAACTTCACTTAGGGTATTATCTAAAAGTCCTTCAACCTGACCTAAAGCAATAAGGTTTACTTCACGGGCGTGTTTTCTTTTCTTTTCTTTAGAAGTTAATGTTTTACCTGATTCTACCTTAGCCTGACAAACATCCAAATCTTTTGAATAGGTATCCATTTTTGTACCTACAGCTTCTGTTATATCGTCATACATATCAAAAACCTTCTGTGGATTGGTATCTTTGTGATGAACAGTAAATACTTTAAAATAGTGTCCTAGATTTTTAACACTCATGCCCGTTGGATCTGCTTTAAATGATTTTCCTAATTTATCAAAAATGGCATCTCTTTGAGGAATTCCTTCAACAATAGCTTTTTTGAATAAAAAATTCGCCCAGTCACTATAAACTTTTCCTAGATTATCTGGAAAATATTTGATTCGTTGTGTATAAATACCTTCAATTTGTTTTCCAAGCTTTGCTAATTCAGCCTTATTTGCTTTCGAAATATCGAAGTATTGTCTACCAATTCTATAAATATCGTCATTGGTTTGAACTTTTTGACCTTTTGGTGGCATAAAAACACCGGCTGCAGCATCATATTTTGATTCATAAATTTTGATACCATCACTGTATAGAACTTTTGATGATTTAGGACAATTATCATAACACCATAGCCATGGATCAATAGCGGCTGCATAATTTTTCATCTTTGCTGCTTCATGGAAAAGAGAAAGGTTCGTTTTACATTTATCAGGATCACTTCCATACTTGTCTTGTGCCTTCATTGATACAGACATTCCTAAAAATAGAAACATACTAATTATCAATACCGTCTTTTTTGTTCTCATATTTAAGATTTGTTAATATTAATAAATTTTGCGTTTTTTAAACCATTTATCATTCAGTGACAAACTTACTCTAAAATTATAAAAATTTTCTTGAATTAAGTTATTTTTATTTGTCCCTCTTTTACCAAACTCAAATCCAATATTAGCATTTGATATTCGGAGACCCAGTGGTAAACTAGCACCAAAAGATATGCCATATTCTTCAATATCAGTATCATTTATTACCAATCCAAGATTTTTATAGTTAAATCCTGCCCTGTACGTAACTCTGTGCCAGTAACTTGCTATTGAATTAAACTTCGGAATATAATATCCACCAAATCCAATTGCGTTTGATTTATCATAATAATAATTGGTAATATCATCATAAATACCACCGTTAAAATCAATACCATCCTGAAATGTATATTCGGCGCCTACAAACCATTTGTTATCTTTTCCTATTCCGGCACTTAAAACTGACTTAATAGGTGATTCTATTTGAGCTGAATAATTTGATATGGTATCTATGTCAATTATATTACCTCCACCTTCACTATTTTCTACAGTTAATAAATAAAGATCTCCTTTTTCATCCAGGGTATTACTCATTGTAGCGGAAACTCCAATTTTGAGTTTCAGGTTATTTTTTAGATCATGGATATACTGTGCTCCAAGCTTATAAGAAAACCCTTTGACATAAGCATCTGATTTGCTTTTAGTAGCTAATTGAACACCAAGTCTTCTGTTCAATATACTATTTTCAATACCACCAAAAATATATGCAGCTTCCAGTCCTAGATTTAGGTTGAAAGGAAAGTGATAGCCATAACCAAGAAAGACTTTGTTAGTTCCTCCTTCACCAGTTAATTTTGTTGTTTCAACCAAAGTGTTTTCGCCGTCAATATCTTCATATTGTGAATCCAATAAAGAATATCCAACTGCAGTATTTAACTGCAATCCAAATGCAAGTCCTTGATTGGTTCTTATCGGAATTCCCAGTGCGATATACGTCAATGAAGTAGCAGAACTTGTTTGTTTATTAACTCCGTCATCAATTGTAATACCTTTCGTCCCACCGGAAAAAACATAGGTTGTCCATTTTAATTCTGAAAAAGAGGCAGGATTTGTTAGGTTTAAATGGTATTCACTATTTAGCGCTCCACCAATTTGCCCCATGGATAGTTCTTCAACCGATTTTAATTTCGCATGATCACCAATACCAAAAAATGAATATGGTGAAGAACTTGTTTTTTGTGAAAAACTATATATGGTGTTTATGAGAAAAGTAAAAAGTATTATTTTCTTTATCATTCGTCTTTATTATATATCAAAATACTGTTTAATCCTTCCAATAAAAAATTTGGATTGGCAAATATGGTACTTTTTATGTTTTTTGCCAAGAAAATTGTGTCTCCACCTGTTAAAACTATTGTTAATTTTGAATATTTAGCCTTATATTGCTCAATTACACCCTCAATTTCTTGAATTGTTCCATTTTCAACTCCTAAATGGATGGCATTTTTAGTGGAGTTTCCGGTTTTTGGAATTTCATCAGATATGGTTAATTTTGGTAAATTAACAGTAAAAGCATGAATGGCCTTGTATCTCATTTCAATACCGGGAGAAATTGCACCACCATCATATTCTTTATTATTATTTACGAAATCAAAAGTAATACACGAACCTGCATCAATAATGAGCACATTTTCATTTGGAAATGCATTTACTGCAGCAGCAACCAATGCAATTCTATCTACCCCAAGAGTTTCTGGTGTCGCATAATTATTGATAAAAGGTAATTTTGTTTTATCATTTAAAACTAATGGATCAAATAGTTCTTGAAGAGTACTTATTTCCTCTTGGTTTAATTTTCCAACACTTGACAATATAGTATGCTCAATATTATATTTTTTTGAAATCTTTTTTAAGATGGGAAAAAGATCTTTTTTTGAAAAGGATTTTTTTTCTAACAGTTCAATATTCTTAAAAATTGCAGTTTTAATCTGTGTATTGCCTATGTCAATTATGAGATTCATTCAATTAAAATTGAATTGCAAAAGTACAATAG
>Ga0190293_1000897_pt1 | contig 10605 bp, 5 predicted proteins | sample 48693001_MG_FD_161671 | JGI IMG/M metagenome (GOLD analysis project Ga0190293, IMG submission 161671) | Hydrothermal vent microbial mat bacterial communities from Southern Trench, Guaymas Basin, Mexico - 4869-30-0-1_MG | ecosystem: Environmental > Aquatic > Marine > Hydrothermal vents > Microbial... | reverse complement strand
TTCTTCAATAAATATTTTTATTCGTTTAGTTTTGGTTAGTTGATTTTATAGTCTTATGTAAAATTAGAACGAGGTGATTTAAACGGCATGTATTATATTTTCAAAAAATAGGTGTAGTTGGTCATTTCTTAAAAAGACTTGTACTATTTATGCAAAATGGGAAGCGATAATAGAATTAAAGAAGTTGTAATCAATTACTTAGATATTGCACTGGGGCTAAAGCCGAATTCTTCCTTAAAAGCACGACTAAACCAGGAAGGGTCGTTAAATCCTACATCATATGCAATTTCAGAAATGGTTTTATTAGTGGTTTGAATCAATTCTTTTGCATGCTGTAATCTTACAGACCGAATAAAAACAGCAGTTGATTTACCTGTTATCGCTTTTAATTTTCGGTAGATCTGTGATTCACTTAAATGCATCTTATGGGAAATGTGAACGGATGATCCAAAAGAATGATTGCTTATCTCTTCATGAATGATCTTAATTATTTTTTGAAGGAATTTAGTTTCGGGATTCTCCGCTTTTACCGTCAAAAACTTACTAAAACTATCATTTTCTATTTTTTGCATCATTCTTTTTCGCAATAAGATCAATTGATCCAGGCGAGTGAATAATTCAGCTTTTACAAAGGGTTTGGTCAAGTAGGCATCTGCACCACTTGAAAGGCCGGTGAGCCTGTCTTTCATAGATACTTTGGCGGTAAGCATGATGATAGGTATATGATCGGTTCGTTCGTCTGACTTTAGCTCTGCACAAGTTTCAAATCCATCTTTAACAGGCATCATCACATCGCAGATTATTATATCCGGTACTTTTTCGAATGCTGTTTCAATTCCAATCTTTCCGTTCAATGCATGAATGGTTTGATACTTACCCGTCAAACATGTTTTAAGATAGTGAGCGACATCTTTGTTGTCTTCAATGATCAGTGCAAGCGGTAATTCTGATTTCTCATCTGGAATATTAGGATCGGTTTCAATTTTATTATCAGATCTTATTAGATCTGGTTCTATTTGTGATTCAGCATTTCTTGTCTGGTTTGCATTGTTGGATATGGGTAGTTGAATGATAAACTCACTACCATTCCCTGGTGAGCTTTTTACGGTAATATTTCCCTTCATCAGTTCCACAAAATCTTTGGTTAGGGCCAGGCCTATTCCGGTACCTTCATTTTTTCGTGATGAAGTATTGTCTACTTGATAGAACCGGTTGAATATGTTGGCTATTTCCTTTTTAGAGATCCCTAAACCATTGTCCTTTATTTTTATAAAAAAGAAGGCTTTGTCGCTTTTTATTATTTTCTTTAAGTGAACTATTATTTTTCCGTTGGCAGAAGTAAATTTGATCGCATTGGAAAGAACATTTGACATAATGGATGTCATTTTACCCGGATCAAAATCCATAAGCAACTCATCAACTTCAGAATATACGGTTAAATTAATTTTCTTTTCCTGTGCCAATGAATGAAAACTTTCACTCAGGTATTTTACAAATGGAATAACATCTGCCTGGATCAATTGTAATTCCATATTTCCACTTTCAAGTTTAGACAGATCGAGCATTTCATTAACCAATCGCAACAGATTTTTACCATTGCGTTCGATCATTTCAAGAGATTCTTCAGCTTGATCCAATTGCTTATTTGCTACATTCGATTTTAAAGAATCTGCCATTCCGAGAATTACGGTAAGAGGCGTTCTAAACTCATGTGTAATATTAGTATATAAACTATTTTTTAAATGATTTACCTCTTTAAGGCGATTGCTTTCTGCTACAGCCAATTTTTTGGATAGCTGGAAGCGATAAAACCGGTCGGCAAAAGCAATGGCAATAGCAAGATAAATAATGTATGCCCACCATGTCGCCCACCAGGGTGGTAAAATTTTAAGATTCATCTCCAAGGGAGTTTGATCCCATTCAACCCCTCTTGAAAAGCCATTTACCTGAAGGGTATAACTGCCAGAAGGCAGATTTAAAAATTGAATTTCAGGATCTTTCAACAGATTCCATTTTTCATCTGTTGGAAGAAGTTTGTATGCATATGTAACGTTTTTATTCAATCGAAAATCGATCGATGAAAATTGTAAGTAAAAAGGAAATTGATTGTATTTAAATTTGAGTTGTTTTGTTTTAAAAAGTGATCTATCTAATATTTTAGCCAGTGAATTAGTTGGATTAATTATTTGATCTTTAACCTGTAATTGAGAAAAATATATTTGTTTGGGTTGGTCTATTTTTTCCAGGTCTGCAGGCTGAAAACAGGTAACTCCTGCAATTCCACCCAAATAGATCTTGCCATCTTCGTCACGAAACTTTGCATGAATATCAAATTCTTTGCTTTGGATACCATCTTCTATTCCAAAATGTTTGAAACTTCTGTTTTCAGTGTCAAATCTAACAATTCCATTGTTTGTGCCAAGCCATAGATTGCCGGCTTCATCATCTTGAATACTGTATACAACTGCATTTGGAAAATGTCTTTGTTCGGTCCAGGAATCAAATTCATTGTTTCCCAAAAACAGGTTAAGCCCATTTCGGGTAGCCACCCAAACCCTGTTTTGCCTGTCCAGTAAAATATCATATACAGAATTGTGAGAAAGAGGCTTGACAGAATTTTCATCTCTGTAATAATTGGTAAAAACGGGATCTTTATAATTATTGTTGTTAAAATATAGTTTTGATAAACCTCCCTGTGTACCAATCCATATATTGTTTTCTTTATCAATTTGAATACACTGGGTTATATTATTTTTTAATGAATTAAGATTGTCACTTTGATTTTTATACCTCGTTATTCGCACTTCATTTTGCCGGGACATTTCAAGACGAAATATACCATGCCCAAAGGTGGCACCCCAAACATTGTTGTTGTTGTCTAAGGCGATACCCTTTAGAAAATCCATATTGATCGTATTAATATCGTTTGGATCGTGTTGAAAGACTATGAATTTCGGGTTATTTGGGTCAAAATTGTTCAGATCGATCATGCTTAATCCACGAGTAGTTGCCAGCCACAACCTGTTGTTTACTTCGTCTTTAACAATACCCCTTATCACAGTGCTTGAAATACTTGTTGTGTCATTTTGATCTTCCTTAAAATAATAGGTTTTTTTATTTCTAATTAAATTTAGCCCACCATCTGAGGTTCCAATCCATAAGTTCTCATTTTCTTTATAAATAGAAAAGACAACATTGTCATTGAGTAAATGTTTACCCAATTGGTCTTTTGAGATATTCTTGAAATAAGGCTCAGAAAAGTCAATTAAATTGAGCTGATTTGAAGTGCCAACCAGTATTTGATCAGAAGTTAATTGAAGTAATGACAGTACGGTATTGTTGCTTAATCCATTTGCTCTATTTTCAAAGTATTCTATTTTTTTTAGTACTTTCATTTGAATCCAGTCAAACAGGAAAATCCCGCTTCCACTTCCTACCCATACTGCATTATTACCCGCTTCCAAAAATGAGGATACATAAAGAATTTTACTTTCTCCTGTTTCGTCAAGTTCGAAAAAATCAATCTTTTTGGTCGTGAAGTTGTACATATAAAAGCCTAGATCACTACCAATAAGAAGGTGTTCATCTGTATAAAAAAAACTTCTTATCTGTCCTCCTATATTTACTACAGGATTAATTTGAAGATCTGAGTTTTCTCTTGTGTCAATCTGAAATATTTGTCCATTGAAATCACCAATCCAAAGAATTTGATCATTGTCAAGAAATAATGAGCTAATTGAATTATTAGGGATGAAATTCTTTTGTGAGTAAGCACCATTTTCATCTATTTGAAGCCTGTGTAAGCCTGATTTCTTTGATGCTACCCAAATGGCACCATCTTGAGATATCAAAATATCGGAAATTAATTCATTTTGATCTTTAGAATAATTCAGTTTGAATCTATGAAAAACATTGAACTTCCTATCATAGTAGTTCAAACCTTTTCCATTTGTTCCTACCCAAATATTACCGGCTTTATCTTCTGTTAATTTAGTTATTTGATTTCCTGAAATACTGAGTGAATCTGTGGCGCTGTGCATAAAATGTTTAAACTCTCTCCCATCAAATCTGTTCAAACCATCTTCTGTAGCAATCCAAACAAAACCAGAACTGTCTTTTAACAGATCGTTACTCGATACTTGTGAAAGACCATCTTCCAGGCCAAAATACGCAATCCTTAAATGGTCATATTGGGCAAAAATATTACATGTAAATACAAGGAGATATAGAAAGATACACCAAGGCAGAAATATTCTTAGTGGAATACATTTTTGTTTGAACTTCATTTATTGTTAAATATTAATTTTAACTATTTAGAAATTTCAAACTAATTCTGTTTCAAGCTTTTTTTAAAACGTTTTTTTTTAGTGTAATAATTAAAGTAAAGTTAACAAATATTTTAAGTAAGTGTGTAGCGTGCTATAATTTTTCTAAAAACCATTTAATATTTGAACAATTGTCACATACATAACAATGGGCTTTTTTATTGGCAAAATCAAGATCAAAAAAGGAAGCTAGCCTTGTGTTTAATTGTGATTCACGGTAAACAAACATATCGTGATTGCAAACATTGCAATTGAGTTTTTTACCTTTTACAAATACTTGTTCTGCAGGTGTTTCTTTTGAAAATAATCCCATAATTTGATTTAATGATTTAATGATTTAATGATTTAATGATTTAATGATGCAATGATTCAATGTCCAAAAGGGTTTTATTCTTAAAACAATCCTCCTTGAATATCTCCTTTTTGTTTTCCTAAATGTTTATAAGCCAATTCAGTAACTTCTCTTCCTCTGGGAGTTCGCATGATAAAACCTTCCTGAATTAAAAAAGGTTCATACACCTCTTCAATGGTCTCTGTGTTTTCGCCAACGGCCGTAGCAATCGTGCTTATACCAACAGGGCCGCCTTTAAATTTATCAATGATGGTTGTAAGGATCTTGTTGTCCATCTCATCCAGGCCATGTGTGTCGACATGTAAGGCATTCAGGGCATATTTGGCAATTTTAATATCAATATTGCCATCTCCTTTTATTTGTGCAAAATCCCTTACTCTTCTCAATAAGGCATTGGCAATTCTCGGAGTTCCTCTGCTTCGTCCTGCAATTTCAATCGCTGCTTCCATGGTATTTGATACATCTAAGATGTTGGAGCTGCGCTGAACAATATGTGTAAGTATTTCGGTTTTATAGTATTGCAAACGACTGCTTATCCCAAACCTTGCTCTCATGGGAGCAGTTAACAATCCCGAACGGGTTGTTGCACCTATTAAGGTAAAAGGTTCTAAATTGATTTGAACCGTACGTGCATTCGGTCCAGATTCGATCATGATGTCAATCTTGTAATCTTCCATGGCAGAATACAGATACTCTTCTATAACCGGACTTAATCTGTGTATCTCATCGATGAACAAAACATCTCTTTCACTTAAATTGGTCAATAAACCCGCAAGGTCTCCGGGTTTGTCAAGAACCGGTCCTGAAGTTACTTTGATGTTGGTATTTAATTCATTTGCCAGAATATGGGCAAGGGTTGTTTTGCCTAGTCCCGGAGGTCCATGAAAAAGTGTGTGGTCTAAAGCTTCACCCCTTAGGTTAGCTGCCTGAACAAAAATCTTTAAATTATCAAGAACCTGCTCTTGTCCTGTGAAATCATCAAATGTAAGGGGACGTAATTTTTTTTCTACATCAATTTCTTCTGAATTGAAATCTTTATTCGTTGCATCTAAATTTTCGTTCATAAAAGCAAAGGTAAAAGAAAATGCAATATAAAATTAGTCCATGTCAATTTCGGTAGCGAGAATAATTGCTGATGGATATTTTTGTTTTATATCAACCAGGGTCTTATCGGCTTCCAATCTGGTTTCAAAATTTCCAACCTGGACTTTCCATTGTGGTGAGCTAAAGATTATAGAAGTAGATATATCTGGAAATTGTTTTTTAAACTCATCCTTTATTTTATAGGATTCTTTTTCACTGCCATAAAACAATTGAATTTTATACCCTTTAATTGTTTTTAAGCTTTTATTGTATTGTTTTTTTTGAGCTATAACTTCATCGATCCTTGCACTCGTTTCTATTTTTACTTCCCCTTCTTTTTGCTGGGCGTAATTTGAGAAAATAAAAAAGGCTATAAAACATATACTTAACAAGTGATTTTTATTAATTTCAAATAGCATAGTTGTTTTTTTTTTACAAATCTAAAAGAATGTTTTTAAGAACAGTAAATAATTTGTTATTTAGAATGAATATAAATTAACTTTAACATAATATTTACACTTTTTCTATAAGCAAGAAAATGTATTTTTGCACAATATTTTTATATTAAATGATTTTTATCATAGAATATAATTTTGATAAATTTTACACTTTAGTGTTCAGTTTTAATAAAACTTAAATCACATAAATGAAATTTGTAATGCAAAGCAAAACATTTAGAAAACTATTAACCGGCCTTTCTTTTCTTTTTTTAATATCATTTAGTATATCAGCGCAACAAGGCGATCCGGTAAACGGAAAGAAGCTGTATAATGCCAATTGTGCAGCATGTCATAAGTTGGATAAAAAATTAATTGGTCCGCCTTTGAAAGGTATTAGTGAAAAAAGAAATACTGAATGGTTACACGCCTGGATTAGAGATAACAATGCGTTACGTGCAAGCGGTGATCAGGATGCAATAGATATTTTTGAAGAATACAATGGTATGCCAATGATTGCATATCCTCAGTTCTCTGATCAGGAAATTGATGATATAATAGCGTATACCGATGATAAACCTGTTGCAACTGAAGCAGTTGCAGAAGTAGCTCAGGAAGTTGATCCCAGAGTTGCAGTAGGTAAAAAATTATTTCAAACCAATTGTGCCGCTTGTCATAAACTGGATAAAAAACTTATCGGACCGGCACTTGGTAATATTGCAGATAAAAGAGACGCAGAATGGTTGATATCCTGGATTAAAGACAACAATGCATTAAGAGCAAGTGGTGATCAGGATGCAATTGATGTCTTTAATGAGTATAATGGTATGCCGATGACTGCTTTCCCGCAGTTGTCTGATGAAGATATTGATGCTATTATTGTTTATACAACAGCAGGTGATGTAAAAAAAATAGCAAGTGCTGATGCCGCAGAAACCGACAATTTAGCCAAGCCACAAGGTTCTACAGAATGGATGAGCTATATTGTGGTGTTTGTTATACTTATTGTTGTTGCGTGGATTTATTTTCAAAGTAAAAATGGATTCCTGAAAATTGTTGCAACTATTTTTGTTATGCTTTTAGGTACTTATATGTTATTTGATTGGTTAATGGATATTGGTATTGATCAAGATTATCAACCTATTCAACCTATTGCATTTTCTCATAAAATACATTCGGGAGATAATAAAATTGATTGTCAATATTGTCATTCATCTGCAAAACACAGTAAAACTTCAGGTATTCCATCTGTAAATGTTTGCATGAACTGTCATAAAAGTATTACTGAATATACAGGTCCAACAACCTCAGATAAAGACAAGGCATTTTACGACACTGAGATCAATAAGATATACGAGGCTATTGGCTGGGATCCTGAAAAATTAGCCTATATAGAAAACTACGAACAAAAGCCTATCAAATGGGTTAAAGTTCACAATTTACCTGATTTTGTATACTACAACCATTCACAACACGTAACTGTTGCAGGAATAGATTGTCAAAAATGTCACGGACCGGTTGAAGAAATGGATGAATTATATCAATATTCACCTTTAACAATGAATTGGTGTCTTAGCTGTCACGAAGATACCAATGTTGACCTGAAGGGCAATGGGTATTATGCGAATATTCACAAGGAATTTGCTAAGAAATACGGTGTTGAAAAAGTCACTATTGCTCAATTGGGAGGTAAAGAATGTGGAAAATGTCACTATTAAAAAGTAATTAAAAAATTAAAAGGATTTAAAAATTAAAATCTTTAAATCTTTAAATCATTAAATAAAAATTATAAATGGCATCTAACAAGAAATACTGGAAAAGTGTTGAAGAACTTAACGAAAACAGTTCTATTGTTGAAAAGCTGAGTAAAACTGAGTTTGTTGAAGAAATACCAACAGGTGAATTTTTAGGTGATAAAGAAACTCTGGAAAAGAGTGATACATCACGAAGAGACTTTTTAAAATATGTTGGATTCTCTACGGCAGTTGCTTCTTTAGCAGCTTGTGAGGGTCCGGTGATCAACTCTATTCCTTATGTAGTTAAACCAAATGATATAGTCCCCGGGGTTGCAGATTATTATGCAACTACCATGGCTGACGGTTATGATTTTGCCAATATTTTGGTTAAGGTTCGTGAAGGTAGACCTGTAAAAATTGAACCCAATAAAGATTCTGTAAACGGAACAACGAATGCAAGAGTTCAGGCTTCGGTTCTTTCTTTATATGACAATAACCGTTTAAGAGGTCCTCTTGCCAAAGGTTCGGCTACTAATTACAAAACCTTGGATGCTGAAGTTCTGGCAAAATTAAATGAATTAAAGGAAAATGGCGAAAAAATAGTATTCCTTACAGGAACCTGTGCCAGTCCTACTACTAAAACATTAATCAATAGTTTTTCTGAAACTTATGGTAATGCTGATCATATAATCTATGATTCTGTATCGGAAAGTGCAGCCTTGAATGCAGCCGAAAAAGTATACGGAAATAGAGCCTTACCAGATTATGATTTCTCAAAAGCAGATGTAATTGTTTCTGTTGGAGCTGATTTCCTGGGAGATTGGCAAGGAGGGAATTTTGAAGTTGGTTATTCGAAAGGAAGAGTTCCTCAAAAAGGTAAAATGTCGCGTCATATTCAATTTGAATCAAATATGACCCTTACCGGAGGGAATGCTGATAAACGTATTATTGTTAAGCCTTCTCAACAAGCTTTGGTCATGATAAAACTTTATCAGGCTGTAGTAAAAGGAATCGCAACCCGTGAGGCATCTCCAATAAATGATGCCGTTCAAAAAGCAGCAGTACAGATTAAAAAAGCTGGTAAGAATGCGGTTGTTGTTACAGGTATGCAAAATGAAAATGCACAAATATTGGCTTTAGCTATAAACAATCATATTCAAAGTAGTGTAATTGACACTGTAGCAACAAGAAATGTGCGTCATGGAAATGATGCTAAGGTTTCTCAATTAATTAAAGAAATGAAAGCGGGTAGCATAGGCGCAATTTTGATGTACGATACAAATCCTGTTTATACTTTACCAACGGGTTCAGCTTTTGGTGAAGCCTTAAAAAAAGTTAAATTATCTGTTACATTTGCAATGACAGCCAATGAGACTGCAAACGCATCACAATATGTGATCGCTACACCTCATTATTTAGAGGCATGGGGCGATGTTGTGATTAAAAAAGGTGAGTATAGTTTAATGCAACCTACTATCAACAAGTTATTTGATACGAGACAGGTTCAGGAAACATTATTGAAATGGCTGGGAAATTCAGAATCCTACTATGACTATTTAAAACATTTTTGGCAAACCAATGTGTTAAAAGGTAAATCATGGAATAAAACCTTACATGACGGTACTTTTAGCGCTTCTATACCAGAAGGTGAGATTACTATTAATGAGGTTGATATAGATGCAGCAGCTTCTGCTTTATCAAAAACAAAAGGAAGTGATCTGGAGTTATCTGTTTATACAAAAATCGGATTAGGTGATGGCCAACAAGCCAATAATCCATGGTTACAGGAATTACCAGACCCTATTACAAGAACATCATGGGATAACTACTTGTTAATTTCTCGCTTGGATGCGGAGAAGTTTGGTTTAAAGAACTGGACAGTTGACAATGGAGCTCTTAATGGTGATATGGTAAATATAACTGCCAATGGTGTTACTTTGAATAATGTACCTGCTTATATTCAACCAGGTCAGGCTCAGGGGTCAGTTGCTTTGGCATTGGGATATGGAAGAAAAGATCTGAAAAATGAAATGAATGTTGGTGTAAATGCCTATCCATTTTCAAGTGGTGCTTTTCAAAATGTTAGTATAGAAAAAGTAGCAGGTGAACATAAATTTGCCTGTGTGCAATTGCAACATACCATAATGGGTAGAGAAGGAGAAATTACCAAAGAAACAACTTTGGCTGATTTTGTTTCAAAACCAAAAGAAGAATGGAATCAAGAACCATTATTTTCATTGGACCATCAGGAAGTAACCCAAGACAAGGTTGATTTATGGGAAAAATTCGATGATTCTGTTGGTGTTAAGTTCAATTTATCAATTGATCTGGCATCTTGTACAGGATGTTCGGCCTGTGTTATAGCCTGTCATGCAGAAAATAACGTACCGGTTGTTGGTAAGCCTGAGATTAGAATGAGTAGAGATATGCACTGGTTGCGTATTGACAGATATTACTCTAGTGATATGACTGTTGAAAAGGGTAAAGAAGAAGGTATTTTCGGTACGGGAGATTTTTTCAATGCCCAGACACATCCGTCTGATGACCCTGAAGTTTCTTTCCAGCCTGTAATGTGTCAACACTGTAATCACGCACCTTGCGAAACAGTTTGTCCGGTTGCAGCAACTTCTCACGGTCGTCAAGGTCAAAACCAAATGGCATATAACCGTTGT
>Ga0190293_1000896_pt1 | contig 10607 bp, 6 predicted proteins | sample 48693001_MG_FD_161671 | JGI IMG/M metagenome (GOLD analysis project Ga0190293, IMG submission 161671) | Hydrothermal vent microbial mat bacterial communities from Southern Trench, Guaymas Basin, Mexico - 4869-30-0-1_MG | ecosystem: Environmental > Aquatic > Marine > Hydrothermal vents > Microbial... | reverse complement strand
AAGTTTGCAAAAAAATTATATTTGCTTTTTTATTCTTATTCATGCCTTTTAAAATACTTTCTATCACATTATTTTTGCTCTCATTTTTATTTAAAATGAATGCTCAAAATATTGAAATAACCGATTTCAAAGAATATGAGTTAAATAATGTCAGCATAAGAGCTATCGAAATTGTGAATGATTCCATTTTGTGGTTTGCCGGAAACAATGGGAAATTTGGGCGCATAAAAAATAACTCCATTGAGTTAGATTCTACCCAAAAAATTAATTCGGGGAAATTACATTTCAGATCAATTGCCTTTAACGGAGAATTTCTTTTTTTACTCAGCATTGAAAATCCTGCAATCCTTTTAAGGCTTAACCCTTTCGGGAAAGAAATAGGCAAACCTATCATTGTATATGAAGAGCAACATGAAAAGGTGTTTTATGATTCGATGAAATTTTTTGACAAAAAGAATGGTATTGCCATGGGAGATCCTACCGATAAATGTTTATCCATTATTTTAACAAATGATGGTGGCAATACCTGGAACAAAATATCCTGTGAAAATTTACCAAACATATTTAATGGAGAAGCTGCATTTGCGGCTAGTAATACCAATATTGCAATTGTAAAAAATACTGTATGGATCGTTACAGGAGGAAAAAGATCCAGAGTTTTCAAAAGTGCTGATAAAGGGATTTCCTGGAAAGTTTATAACACTCCTATCATCCAGGGGAAAACTATGACAGGTGCCTTTACTACCGATTTTTATGATAAAAATAACGGAATTATAATGGGTGGAAACTGGGAAACAAAACAAAGCTTTCAAAATACAAAAGCTATTACCCAAAATGGTGGAAAAACCTGGGATCTTATTGCCAATAATAGTGCACCCGGGTATATAAGCTGCGTGCAATACATTCCACAAACCAAAGGAAAAGAGATGATGGCAGTTTCTACGGAAGGGATCTATTACTCAAATAACAAAGGTAAAACCTGGAAAAAAATTAGTGATAAGTCATTTTATACTATTAAATTCGCCAATAATAACACTGCCTGGCTTGCGGGAAATAATAAAATCGCTAAAATTAAACTACAATTTCATTAATTAAATTTTGTGATAAAAATGAAATATTTTTCTATACTTATCATCTCATTATTTCTTTTTTCAGGATGTCAGAACAATGATCTTGGAGAAAAATTTGAATGTGATACTCCAATACATTTTACAAATACAAAAAAATATAAAGATGTTTTGAGTAAGTTTAAGATCAGTCTTCCAAAATATTGGAAAACACAACTTTATTATGATGAGTTCCAATCAGATCTGTATAGTGCAGATACCACAAAACAGCTATCCGAAACTTATTTAATTGATATCACCTGGCACCAGGGAGAATTAAATTTTGACGAAGAATTTAAGTCGAACATCTCCAAAGATCTAAAAAGCAAAGGACTTTTAAAAGTGGTCCATTCTGGATTTGTCAAATTTAAAAAACATAACAGTTATTATAACTTATCTACCGGAAAAAGTGCAGATCTCACTTATCATTTCCTACAAGTGTATTTGCAGTATAAACCGGATGAGTACTATACTTTTACTTCGAAAATTTATGGTAATGATTTTGTAGATGAAAGAGTATGCTCTTCTATTTCAATATTTAACAATATTAAATTCATAAGATAAACTAATATCATTCGACTTTAATTGATTCTAAATTTTTTACACTTTAAAATTTAAATTAAGTTAAATGTATCCGAATTGTACGGGATAATTGTTATCGGTTTTTCCATATTTTTTCAGTATTTTTGATAAAAAATTTAACCATGCAAAATATAACAGATAGATTTCTTAGATATATCAGTATTGATACACAGTCAGATCCAAACAACCCTGCATTTCCAAGTACGGAAAAACAATGGGATCTTGCCAATTTATTGGTAAAAGAATTGAAAGAAATAGGCATGAAAGATGTCACTATTGATGAAAACGCCTATGTAATGGCAACGCTGCCAGCTAATATTGCATACGAGGTACCAACTATTGGATTTCTGGCTCATTTTGATACAAGTCCTGATTTTACTGCTGAAAATGTAAATCCACAAATTCATAAGAATTACGATGGAAAAGAAATTGTTTTAAATGAAAAAGAAAATATTATTCTTTCACCAGATTATTTTGATGATCTGCTGTTATACAAAGGGCAGACTTTGATTACAACGGATGGAAATACACTTCTTGGTGCTGATGATAAAGCAGGAATAGCAGAGATCATATCGGCTATGGAATACTTAATTCAAAATCCTGATATCAAACATGGAACTATCAAAGTTGGGTTCACACCAGATGAAGAAGTAGGAAAAGGAGCTCATAAATTTGATGTTGAAAAATTTGGTGCCGATTGGGCATATACAATGGATGGCAGCCAGGTTGGCGAACTGGAATATGAAAATTTTAATGCTGCCGGAGCAAAAGTTACAATTTCAGGAACTATTGTACACCCTGGCTATGCCAAAGGGAAAATGGTCAATTCTATGCTAATTGCAGCTGATTTTATAAAAGCTTTACCTGCAAATGAAGTACCAGAAAAAACGGAGGGCTATGAAGGTTTTTTCCATTTACATGGAATGAATGGGGAGGTTGAAAAAACCGAACTGGAATACATCATCCGTGATCATGATATGGAAATATTTCAGAATAGAAAAAAACTTTTTCAGGAAATTGCAGATCAAATGAATAAAGACCTTGGTTCAGACCTGATCGATGTTGAAATTAAAGATCAATATTTCAATATGCGAGAAAAAGTTGAACCCGTAATGCATATTGTAGATATCGCCGAAGAAGCGATGAAGCAACTGGATATTAAACCTTTGATCAAGGCAATTAGAGGTGGAACGGATGGCTCTCAATTATCTTATAAAGGTCTTCCTTGTCCGAATATTTTTGCCGGTGGTCATAATTTTCATGGCAGATACGAATATGTTGCCATAGAATCGATGGAAAAAGCAAGAGATGTAATTATCAAAATTGCTGAGATTACAACTAAAAAATATTCTAAGAAATAAAAAACTAATATTAATTTGTAGGGCATGACCTTTACTTAAAATAACGTTATACTTCTTTTTACTAATAATTGTTGTCATATTTTTTCAAAATATTGAAATGATTTTATCTATTAACTAGTAATTTTTAATTGACTCAAAATCCATGTAAATAATCTAATTATTATTTTTACTTTTGAAGTCTCATAATATCACTAACGCCTTTAAAATGGAGAACAAATTCTTAATTTCCCTGACAAAAAAATACGAAAGCCCTTTATATGTATATGATGCAGAAAAGATCATATCACAATATAACAGGTTGATCAATGCTTTTTCATCTGTAAAAAAATTGAAGATCAATTATGCAGTGAAAGCACTTTCTAATATTAGTATCTTAAAAATATTCAAGTCATTGAATGCCGGTTTAGATACTGTTTCCGTCCAGGAAGTTCAACTAGGTTTAAAAGCAGGTTTTGCACCTCATGATATTATTTTCACTCCTAATGGTGTCTCATTGGAAGAAATTGAGCAGGCAATGGGATTAGGTGTACAGATCAATATTGATAACCTTTCTATATTAGAACAATTCGGACAAAAATATCCAAAAGTACCTGTTTGTATTCGTATGAATCCGCACATCATGGCAGGTGGTAACAGTAAAATTTCAGTAGGGCACATTGATTCTAAATTTGGAATTTCAATACACCAACTTCCTCTGATTCATAGAGTTGTAAAGAATACAGGTATGTTGATAAACGGAATTCATATGCACACCGGTTCTGATATTTACGATATTGATGCTTTTATAAGGGCTACTGAGATATTGTTTGATTCGGCTCGTGATCTTCAAGATCTGGAATACATAGATTTTGGAAGTGGGTTTAAAGTGTCATATAAAGAAGGTGATGTTGAAACCGATATTGAGGAGTTAGGAATTAAGCTGTCCAAAAAGTTTAATGACTATATCAAATCAACCGGAAAAGATCTTACTTTAATGTTTGAACCTGGGAAATTTTTGGTTAGTGAAGCCGGGAAATTATTGACTAGTGTGAATGTTGTAAAACAAACAACCTCCACTGTTTTTGCAAGTGTTGATAGCGGATTAAATCATTTGATCCGCCCTATGTTTTATGATGCTTATCACCACATTGAAAATATTTCTAATCCCGGAGGTAAAGAACGTTTTTATACGGTAGTAGGTTATATTTGCGAAACAGATACTTTTGGAAGTAACAGACAAATTAATGAAATAAAAGAAGGTGATGTTTTATGTATTAACAATGCGGGAGCTTATGCCTTTTCTATGGCCTCTAACTATAATTCTCGCTATCGTCCGGCAGAAGTTTTAGTGTACCAGGGTAAAGATTATTTGATAAGAGAAAGAGAAACTATTGAAGATCTTGTCTATAAACAAGTTGAAGTAGATATTGATTTGTAAACAAGTTTACATGATAGCATTTTCATCAAAATTATCTTCAACAATTTTTTTCACTGTTTCATTCAAATTATTCATTGATCTGTAATTTGAATGCTCTAATGTTATAATTGTGATTTCAGAATCAGTGTACTGTTTTATAGATGTACTAAATCCATTCCATTTTCCGTAATGGTATATGACTTTCTCTTCATTTTTATCATCAATTCTAAAACCAAAACCATATGGTACTTTTTTACCATATTTTGTTATTCCTTTGGTATACATTTGATCCAAAGTATTCTTTGAAATAATTTTACCGGCATTCAATCCATTGATCCATTTGAAAAGATCATCAACTGTTGAATACACATTTTTATCACCGGTTATCGCATCATTTACTGTCCCCGGAATTTTAATATGCTTCCAACCTCGGTAAAGTCTGTAACCATATAACTGATCTTCATCAATAGTATCATATCCAAATCTGTAGACATAACTATTTGACATTCCTAAGGGTTCGAAAATATTTTCCTCCACAAAATCTGCATAATTTTTATTTGAAATTTTTTCAACCAAAGATGCCAAAACAAAATAACCGGTATTTGAATAATCAAATCTGGAACCCGATTTAAAATAATGCAGTAATTTGTACTCAGCCATCATTTTCATCATTTCAGCATTTACAGGAGCCTTCTCCTTTTTCCATTCCTTTTCAGCAAGATAGAAGTATTGTGGTAAACCGGATGTATGATTCAATAAGTGCTTAATCGTAACATCTTCATATGGAAAATCAGGATAATACTTAGTTACTTTGTCATCCAGTTTTAAAAGCCCTTTTTCAAATAAAATAAGAATGGAAGTTGCAGTAAATTGTTTACTTACCGAAGCAAGTTGAAATGTAGAATTGTTGTCAAGTTTTACTTTTTTCCCAAAATTGGCATAACCATATTGATTACTAAAGATCATTTTCCCATTTTTTGCAACTAAAACGCTACCATGAAAATCATGTCTCTTATTAAATCTTTTAAAAACTGAATCTAATTTTTTAGATACATTACTTGTTAATGATTCCGGATATATCGGATTGGTGAAATTTACATTATCCTTTGTTTTAACTTCCTTTTTAATATAATCATATTCATGGAATTTCACAGTTGAAACTCCATATGTATTAAAAAACAAAAAAATTATTAATGCAAAATATTTTATAGTCTTACTATTTCTAAAGGTCATTATGTACTGTTATTGTTAAATAGAAACAAGAAAATTAAAACTAAAGAATTCCCCTTCTTTTTATTAATTAACTTTCATCTCAAAAAGAGATTATTATACTTTCTTTTGTCGCAAATCTAAATAAATTATTCTTAATTATTTCAACATTTATTACGTTCACATTGAATAAACGATTTTTTCACTATATTATTTCATCCAATTATTCATCACTCAGGATATTCAATTCTTAAATGATATATATTATTTAATTTCTTTTTGATCACTTTTTTTATGATTTGAATTTCCTTAAAAGTAATGTTTGCATTCATAAACTGGCCTTTACTCATTTGGCCGCTTATGATCTTTTCAACCAAATCACCAATTAATATTGCAGAAGGCTCCTTGATACTTTTAGAAGCAGCCTCACATGCGTCACACATCATTAAAATAGCTGTCTCTTTTGAAAATGGAATTGGCCCCGGATAAGTGAATTTTTTCATATCTACCTCTCCCGGTGTAAGATCTTCCTGCATTTTATAAAAAAAATATACTGAACTTGTTCCGTGATGTGTTCTTATAAAATCAATTACCCTATCTGGTAAACCATTCTTTTTTGCTAATTCTATCCCCTGCAAAACATGATTTATAATGATCTTTGCAGATTCTTCCGGTGGCAGATCATTGTGTGGATTTACACTTGTTGTTTGATTTTCAGTAAAGTACATTGGATTATTCATTTTTCCAATATCATGATACAATGCTCCTGTTCTAACCAACATTGCATTGGCACCAATTTCGTTCGCAGAAGCTTCTGCAATATTAGCTACCTGCATGGAGTGCTGAAAAGTTCCCGGGGCTTTTTCGTTCAACGCAATCAATAATTTTGAATTTGTATCTGATAATTCTAATAAAGAAACATCAGAAACCAAATTAAAGGTTTTCTCATAAATCAAAATCAGGAACAAGGATAAAAAGGAGAGTATTCCATTTAATACAAACAGTAAAAAATAACCCCATTTTATATGCTGCGCATTTCCTTCCTGAATAATTGAAAAAGCAAAATATGCTAAAATATAAACCGCTATTATCTTTATGATCGATAAAAAAAGATTGGCTCGGCGATGTAATTCCGATACGGTTAAAATAGTTACAAGTCCTGCAATGATCTGTAAAAAAACAAATTCAAAACTATTAGCCACAATAAATCCTAAAATTAGAATGGTAACTACATGGGTAAATAAAGCCAGCCTGGCATCAAAAAATGCTTTTAATACAATTGGCAAAATAACAATTGGAACCACATAAATATAACCTGACCAATATTTTTGAACAATGGTAACCATAAAAATAATCAGTAAAATATTGAAAAATATAAAGGTCAACTTTGTATTATTATCAAAAGTTAAATGCCTGTATTCATACAAAAATAGCATCAACATAAATAATATCAGTGCGACTAATATAGTATAGCCAAAAACGATCCAGTTATAGTTAGATTTACTCCATAATTGAGAATCATACTCACTTTTTAATGACATCAGCATTTCATAATTCTTTCCTTCCACCACATCACCTTTTGCTATAATCCGCTCATTTTCAGTAATCAATCCTTTCGTGGCAGTAATGCCTTTTATTTCTTCATCAACAAATTTCTTTGTTAATTCTTCATCATAAAAAACATTGGGTGATAAAATTTCAAAGAATAAAGTTGTGAATTTTTCTTCAAGAGGCTTATATCTGCTACCCTTAAAATGTTGTTGAATAGAAGGAACCAACATTACAGTTGTAAATAAATTATCAGATAAAACATCCTTCACTTCATTACCAATACGAAGAGAAATCAAAGTGTTCTTTATTATTTTATCATTATCTGATTTATTTAAAAACCCGGTTTTATAAACTTTATCAATAAATTTTAATCCAAATTTCTTAACTCTATTTTTGTTAAATCCTATTGCAACCGAATCTTCAATTACCAATTGGATCTGTCTTTGATAAATTTCTTTTACTTTATCATAAACATCTGTCTTCTCAATAAAATAGAGTTGTTTACTAACTTCAATCTCCTCCGTTTCCTTCTTTATTTCACTTTCTGTTTTTAGGATAGCAAAATCAAAAGGCGCATATAAATTCTCATACTGCCATGGTTTTCCTTTTTGAATATTATACTTAAACTGACCTCCTTTAGGAAAAAGATAAACAATGGCAACAGTAGTTACTATAAAAAGAACAACTTTATAAATTAAAGCATGATTTTGATATATTTTATTAAGAAAGTCTTTCATGAAGTTGCAATTGAAGATTCAAATATAAAGAATTTAATTTCTAATAATTGCATTATTTTCTATTCATGTGTTTTACCATTTTTCATTTTTTTCATTTGTTACAAATAACATACAGTTTTGTCATTTTTTGTAACAAATTACTCCTTACGTTTATTCTATATTTTCCAACCTAACAGGGGTTTTTGTACGAATCCATTCCTGATAATTACCATACCCTACTTTTTCCTGATAGGCCTTGGTTCTATCACTAATATTTTGAAATACTGAATCAGACATGCTATCCTTTGCTAAGATTTCATTTTCAATTTCACAAACCTGTTCCATCACGTCTTCCTCAATACCTTCATTATAAACACTCAACCATTCTTCAAAAAAATCACTCGTTTTCATATGATCATCAATAATTTTATTGGTCATCAAAACACCGTGTTTTTTGGATTCTCGAATGTTTCCTTTCCCGGTAACAGCATTTCCAATGGCAAATACATTTGGAAAACCATCAACCTGATAGCCATTTTTACCAACCATTTTTAATAATGAATTTTGATAAGTCAATCCATTTATCATTTCAGGCAAGCTACCTATTGATGATATTAACATTGGCGTTTCTAAAACAAATGTATCTTCTTTTTTAGTTTGTAATTTACCGTTGATTATCTCATTTTTCTGAAAAACAATCCCTTTCAATTTGCCATTCTCTTCTACTTTATCAATTGGTGAACTCAATGGAATAAAATGAAACAAAAAATTCTCAGCGTATTTTTTTAGCAACTTATCAGAAACCTCTCTTGCTTTATTAATATTTTCCTCTGTATTATCTTTCGGACTTTTCAAAGGCATATCCGTTGCATTTCTTCTGTATACTAAGGTCATTCCGTAAAGGTTTAAATCCTTTAATGTCAAACCAATTTCATTTAAAACTTTGGCAATTCCTTTCTTCTCAAAGGTGAACATATCAATATCAATACCTTTCTCTTTTTTCAATGCATTTTGCACCAATTCGATCATTCCCAACTTCATCACATCTAATGATGATAAACCTCCTCCAATTACAATTGATCTGTCTTTCAATTCAAATTTTAACCCTTTGTAATCAGGTTCGTGCTTATGATTATACCAATACAATAGGGTATTTTGATAAACCAATCCATTATTGATGAATTTGTCAATTCCTTCAATTGGCAAAGCTCTGTCTTTCCATGCTCCATTGGCAAAAATAATAATAGAAAACCCCCAGTCATTTAGGATTTCTTCAAATTCAATATCTCTTCCAATTTTTGCTCTTGGTACAAAATAAATATTTGGATGAGACAGTTTTTGATCAATACTCTTCTCTTGTTTATCTCTTAAATTCACATGCCATTTTGGCAAACCATCTTCAATCTTACCATAAGGGAGATCATTCATTTCAAATACAACTACGCTATACCCTTTTTCAGCTAAAATATTCGCTGCCTGAGAACCAGAAACGGATCCTCCAATAACGGCAACATAATTCTTTTTAAAATTATTTTCCATCATAAAATTCATTTAGATTACAAGATAATCATCCTTTTTAATATTCAAAAGAATATTCTTATTAATTAATATTCTTTATCGGTCAAATCAATAAATTCACCAAAATTAATTACTTTCGTAAATGCTAAGAATTAATAATTAAACATAGATTGTAATGCATAAAAAAGTTGTAATTGTATCGGCAGTAAGAACTCCAATAGGTAGTTTTTTAGGTAGTTTATCTAGTATTCCAGCTCCAAAATTAGGAGCCATTGCTATCAAAGGGGCAATGAATAAAATTGAACTTGATCCTAATCTGGTGGATGAAGTTTATATGGGAAATGTTGCACAAGCAGGAGTTGGACAGGCACCCGCCAAACAAGCTGCACTTTTTGCAGGCATACCAAGCACAGTTCCTTGTACAACAATAAATAAGGTATGTGCCTCTGGCATGAAATCCATGATGCTGGCTGCACAGGCAATTCAATGTAATGATGCTGATATTGTTGTAGCGGGAGGTATGGAGAATATGAGTATGATTCCACATTATATGCAGGCAAGAAAAGGACAAAAATTTGGTGATCTCAAAATTGAAGATGGATTATTAAAAGATGGACTGGTAAACGTTTACGATGGGAAACACATGGGAACCTGCGGAGATGCCTGTGCTACAGAATATAATTTCTCACGTGAGCAACAGGATAGTTTTGCTATCAGTTCTTATAAAAGGTCGGCTAAAGCATGGAAAGATGGGAAATTTGATAATGAAATAGTTCCTGTTGAAATTCCACAAAGAAAAGGAGATCCAATCCTATTCAAAGAAGATGAAGAGTTTAAGAATGTTAAAATGGCTAAAATTCCAAATTTACGCCCGGCATTTAACAAAGATGGTACAGTTACCGCTGCCAATGCTTCAACCCTGAATGATGGAGCCGCAGCATTGATCTTGATGAGTGAGGAAAAAGCAAATGAACTAAACCTTCAGCCATTGGCGGTAATAAGTGGTTATGCAGATGCTTCTCAGGAACCTGAATGGTTTACTACATCACCTGCAAAAGCAATACCAAAAGCACTAAAAAAAGCCAATATCAATGCTGATCTGGTTGATTATTATGAACTGAATGAGGCTTTTTCAGTAGTTGGACTTGTAAATATCAAATTAATGAAT
>Ga0190293_1000895_pt1 | contig 10609 bp, 9 predicted proteins | sample 48693001_MG_FD_161671 | JGI IMG/M metagenome (GOLD analysis project Ga0190293, IMG submission 161671) | Hydrothermal vent microbial mat bacterial communities from Southern Trench, Guaymas Basin, Mexico - 4869-30-0-1_MG | ecosystem: Environmental > Aquatic > Marine > Hydrothermal vents > Microbial... | reverse complement strand
GTTGGTGAATCAAGCAGGCCGTCAAGGTCGTTATATAAAGTAACTTTGGTGACTTTTGATCTGCCGGCGGCGATCAGATTAAGATCATCCTTGTTCAAAATATATATTCCACGCTCGGCGATCATCCAGAGTCTCCTCTCTCCATCTTCTAAAACCTGAAAAATTGCATTTTCAGGGAGGCCGTTCATTTCTGAATAATTGAAAAACCTTTTCCGGTCATATCTTGATAGTCCTTTTGATGTGGAGATCCACATTATACTATCTGAATCCTCATAGATACGGAAAATGATATTTGAAGCCAGCCCATCCCTGGTGTCGAGGGTTCTGAATGTGCCATCCTTTAATATTGATATACCTCCCCCGTTTGTTGCAATATACAAATTTCTCCGGGAATCCTCAAAAATGCTAAGAATATAATTATCTGACAATCCGTCACTCTTAGTAAATGTTCTTATTTTTGAACCATTTTCAATCAAGTTCAGGCCGTTTGATGTTCCAATCCAAATATTACCCTTGTGATCTTCAATTGAAACTCTGCATCTCTCACCCGAAAGTCCATTTTCAGAAGTATAATTCTTAATTATTCCGTTTTTGAATGTTACAATGCCCAGATCGCTATAGGTGCTGATCCAGATTTTCCCGCCTGAATCTTTATTAATATGACGGATCCTCACACCTTCCAGGTGGTCAGTGATGTTAAGTTTTTCAAAACTTCCATTGTTTAATATAGAAAGCCCTCCATCTGTACCAATCCAATACACATTTTTTTCTACCTGAAGAATGGAGTTCACCTTGTCATGAATTAATCCCTGTTTTGAAGTTAAGGCCGTGAATTTCCCTTCACTTAATTTATTAAGTCCTCCTCTGGCAGTAGCGATCCAGATGCTCCCCTCTTTGTCTTCCAGTATTTTTGACACCTGATTATTGCTTAATCCATTTTCTTCTGAATATCGATGGAACTCATTATCGTAATATCTGAACAATCCGGAATCGGTGCTGATCCATACACATCCGTGAGCTCCCTGCAGAATAGAGGTTATTGTTTTTGCTTTAAAACCTTTGTGCTCTTTAAAGTTGGTCAACATTCCGTCTTTTACCAAAAAGAGGCTGTGATTTTTTGTACCGATCCATATATTTTTATTATTATCTTTTAATATGGAAGTGATAATATTCTTATCAATTTTGTTCAGGGCCGGTGTTTTTTGTATACTTTCTTCATAAAATACCGTTACCCCTCCTTCCGGGGTTGATATCCATAGCTGACCTTCCGGATCATGATAGATCATTTCAATACTCTTCCCATTGAATAACCCGTTTAACGGGATTGAAGTGAGTCCATTTTTATCTGATATTAACAATCCGTTTCCCGTACCTATCCATAAATCTCCGGTATTGTCCATTGAAAGAGATCTTATAACCTTGTCTTTCAGATCGGAGTTATTGAACATAGTGAATTTATTATTGGAATATCTCGCAATTCCCTCACCATTTGTTCCGATCCATAAGTCCCCATTGGTGCCTTCACGAAGGACTGTAACAGAATTACTTTCAAATCCGTGTTCTTCATATTTTGAAAAAGTAATGAAATTTATCCCGTCGAACCTTACAAGGCCGTTAAATGTTCCTATCCATATGTATCCGGACCTGTCTTGAATTATGTCGTTTATCGAATCTGACGGGAGCCCCTCTTTGGCTGTCCAGACCGTATGCATGCTCTGCTGGAGAGGGGTTTTAAGATTCAACCCTGTTAAGGGGAAACTGAAAAGAAGAAGACTCATCAAATAAGTAAAAATCCGCACATAAATATTATATATGATTTATCCTGTTTTTAATAATTTTAGAATAATGATGAGCAGTTATCTCCCTGATCATCCATCAGGTGTAAAGTTTAATTTCTGCTGAAAGTAAAAGGTGTCGTCCGTTTTACAGTATAACTCCCACCACTATCATCATAAATTATCATTTCAACTTCAACTGAATCCGGGATCATTCCGTTAAAAATATCGCCCTCGATCGGATTTTCTGATTCTATTGCAACCCAGAGGTAATCCATTTGATCTATTGCTACGTTGAGGTGGATATCTCCAAGGATTTGCTCGATACTAAATCGGGTTATTTCAAAAACAAGCTGATCTCCTGAATAAACACGATAACTCCAGTTCGCAACTGATGCATACATAAAATATGTTGAATCAACAGAACTGGATGGGTTTATATTAATTGATGACTGGTTAATCTCAACCCATGCATTCAGTTTAAGGTAGCTGGTATTATTTTCAGTTGAATAGTTACCCTCTGCCTCGAAAAGGAACCATTCGAAATCCAGCGAAGGATCTTTGCAGCTTTGTGCAAATATCGTTGTAAGAAATATAATAATTATAATTTTGGTAATCTTTGACATTTTTATCTCCGAATCAACTATGCACATTTAATTCCATATCTATCGCAGCTAATTTGAATTAAATGTCCCACTTTTTTTAGTGTTAAGGAAAATTTGACCCATAATTGAAACATCTATAATTAAAATATCAGGAGAAATAGTGTCTGATATAGTCTGAGTACAATTTATACAAATAGATTTTTTCTTTTGAGATCACCCTGAAATTATGATTTGACCTTGAGACGAGCTGGTAAATCTCTTCGGGGGTGCTATTTGCCTCAAACCCCCTGAATTTTTTTGTATGCCCCTTCAGCTTTTCAAGAACTGATCTTATTTTATTGTGAATTGATGCCATGTCCCCCTTATTCTCTTTTACAGCATCAAGAAATGCAGTGCTGACAATATTAACCGGAAGGATCTTAACAAGATCAAGGCATTTTCCCCTCATTAATACAGCTATATCTTTCCTGCTCTTTTCGAGGTTTTCAGAAACTTTTACGGGAGATCCAAAAGATATATACACATCCTTTATATGTTTCAACATTTTCAAAGAGTCTAAAATCTTTAAAGTTCTCGGTTTGTCGGAATCAAAATCCACCAGTTCACTCGCCTCCCGGATTACCGAGTAATCGCAGTTGAACGGGATGATATATGTATCGATCTTTTCAACATCCTTGATATTTTTATCAATTGTATTTTTTCTCTTCTCATATTCAAGCAGTGCATCAAATGCTGTAGGGAAGAACCCCCCATACTCACCTGTTCTCGGAATATTTGTCCGTGTCCCTTCGGGAAAGAGGAGGACATCCTTTCCATACGCCATAAAACTATACATATTTCTTTTAAGCTCTCTGGCTGACTCAACTATCTCCCTTCTTGATTTTCCCCTTTTTACAAGAAAAATACTTGTATTTTTTGCTAGAGTTACAAAAAGTTTTCCTTTTATAAGATTGTCCCCCATCCCGACGACCGGTATTTGAAGTCCGTTCTTATCAAGAGCGGAGAGCATTCCCGAGGTTTCCCACAGGCTTCTATGAAAGCCAGTATAGAGGAATGCCGATCCACGGTTTTTCAGGTCGGTCAGGTTTTGAGCGAACTCTACATGTGCTTTGGTCAGATTTTTATATCCCCAATTAGAAATTGATCTTGCTAAAAAGAAAGTAAATCCCCTCCTTTTTAGAATTTCTCGCTTAGGTAAAATTTCCATTATGATCCCTCTAAATTTAATTATAGCATCTTTATTTATCTAATGTAAAACAGATATTATTATTGAATTTAGTATGAATTGGGAGTATAAAGAGGTAATGAAAGATAAAAATATGCTCCTTTACTCACATGGTGCCTGCAACGAAGTTACCGGTTCAAAACATTTTATTGAATATAACGGAAAAACGATCCAGATCGATTCCGGAATGTTCCAGGGGAAACGAGCGGAATCCTATGAGAAGAATCACAACCTTCCATTTGATCCGTCAAAAACAGATTGCATCCTTTTGACCCACGGACATTTTGATCACTCCGGAGCATTGCCTGTTATGGTAAATAATGGGTTTTCAGGAAATATTTACTCTACTCCGGCAACAAGAGATATAGCTAATATTATTTTGTTCGATAGTGCATACATTCAGCAAAAGGACAGCGAATATTTAAGAGAAAAATCTTTGAAATATCCTGAACGGAATCTGAAAGTTTACAAACCCCTCTATGATTCAGCAGATGTTATTAAAACACTTCAACATTTTGTCACTATTAATCACAGAAGAGAATTCATTCCTGTTGACGGTTTTAAAGCGGAGTTTTTTGATGCAGGCCATATTCTCGGTTCATCAATGATTTGTTTAACTGTTGGAGACGGACTCAGGATCGGCTATTCAGGGGATCTCGGGCGAAAAAATCTGCCGATTTTAAAAGATCCCGAAACAATGTATGATCTGGACTATCTTGTTCTTGAAGGTACATATGGTGACAGGCTTCACGAATCGGTCGAATCTGGAGGCGAAAGGCTTGAAGGCATTGTAAAAAAAATTGTAAAGACAGGCGGAAAGATCATAATCCCGGCATTCACAATCGAGAGAACTCAGGAGATCATATACATTCTTCATCTTCTCCAATTAGAAAATCGGATACCGAGCATACCGATCTATGTCGATTCTCCGATGGCTGTAAATGCAACTTCCATATTCAAGATACATTCGGAATGTTTTGATAAAGAGACCTATGAAGATTTTATTTCCAACAACATCAACCCTTTCGGATTCGATAATATAAACTATGTTCAGTCTGTAAGAGAATCAAAGGAAATAAATTCAAAAAAAGGGCCTATGATAATTATTTCAGCCAGCGGCATGGCAGAAAATGGCCGTATTCTTCACCATCTTAAAAATAATATTGAAGATAAAAGAGCAATAATAACAATTGTCGGTTTTATGGCTGCTCATACGCTTGGGCGGAAGTTAGTGGAAGGAGATAAGACTATTAAGATCTTCGGAAAGAACTATACTGTAAATGCCGAAATTGAAAAACTGAATGCATTCTCTGCTCATGCAGATTATAACGAGATCAAAGAGTGGGTGTCTGGTTACGATCTAAAAAGACTTAAAAAAATATTTCTTGTTCATGGCGAGAACAAAAGTTTGGTGAACTTAAGAGCAGAACTACTCTCTATCGGAGTTAATAGTGTAGAAATAGTTGAGAGTGGAAAAACTTATGAAATAAATTCCTAAATAGGAGAAAAATGTTAGAGAATCTGAGCGGAAGGTTCAATAAGGTATTCAAATATTTAAAAGGTGAAGTAAAGATCACCGAGGAAAATATTGAGAAAGCGCTGAAAGAGATCAAGTTGTCGCTTCTCGAAGCAGATGTAAATTTCAGAGTTGTTAAAGAGTTTATCGGTAAAATAAAAGAAGAAGCACTTGGAGAAAAGGTTCAGGAGAGCCTCAATCCTTATCAGCAGATCATCAAGATTGTACGAAAGGAACTTGAAAATATACTTGGCACAGGAACCAGTGAACTTAATAAAACCTCTGAAAAGCCTGCAATAATAATGTTGACCGGGCTTCAGGGAACAGGTAAAACCACTTCGGCCGGAAAGCTAGCGCTCTTTCTTAAGGAAAAAGGGAAATCATCGGTTCTATGTTCATTTGATCTTAAAAGGATGGCTGCAGGCGAACAACTTAAAATCATAGCTGATCAGATCGGAGTCAACTTTTTTGAATCTGAATATAAGGATCCGAAAAAGATCGCAAAAAATCTCCTTAAAAAATCGAAAGAGCTTGGATATGATTATATAATTGCCGATACAGCAGGAAGACTTCATATTGATGAAGATCTGATGAAAGAATTAATGCTTATTAAATCAATCCTGAATCCTGTCGAAACAATTTTTGTTGCAGATTCAATGACCGGACAGGATGCGGTTAATTCAGCTCTTAGTTTTTCGAAGGAGATCGGGATTGATTCGGTTTTACTTACAAAGATAGATTCTGACACAAGAGGAGGAGCGGCATTATCCATTGTGAAAGTCACAGGCAAGCCCATCAAATTTATCGGAACAGGAGAAAAATACAGCGATTTTCAACAATTTTTTCCTGACCGGATTGCATCAAAGATCCTCGGAATGGGAGATGTTCTCACTCTTATAGAAAAAGCTGAAAAAGAGTTTGATGAGAATGAGTCAGAGAAAATGGCAAAGAGGATGATGAGAAATGAGTTCACCCTTGATGATTTTCTTTCACAATTGAAACAAATCCAGAAGTTGGGTTCTGTTTCGGATATTATGGGGATGATGCCCAATATGGGGATGCCTGCAGGCCGGAATGTTGAAGCTGATGATAAAAAAATAACACACACAATTGCAATTATTAATTCAATGAACGGAGCGGAGAAGGAGAGGCCTAAAATAATAAACGGGAAAAGGCGGTACAGAATTGCAAAAGGATCCGGCAGGACCGTTCAGGAAGTCAACCAATTGTTAAAACAATACTTCGAGATGAAGAAATTCATGAAGAAACCCTTTTTTAGAAAAATGCTGCAAAAATTTGACTTTTCATCTAAAATGGGATAGATTTACCCTTATTAAACAGGGAGTTTTACTATGGTTGTAATTAGATTAACACGCATGGGAACAAAACACAAACCGTTCTATAGGGTAGTTGCAGTTGACAAAAGGAAACCGCGGGAATCCAGATATATTGAAAGGATAGGTATATATAATCCTCTTCCGGAAAAGCCCGAGGTGAAGATTGACATGGAAAAATATAATAAGTGGATAAAGTTGGGAGCAAAGCCATCTGCTACAGTTAAGTCTTTGTTAAAGAAGGCCAATACTGAAAACTAAGGAGGGACAATGAAACAACTCGTTGAGACAGTTTGTAAGGCATTAGTGGATAACCCTGATGAAGTTAAGGTTACTCAGATCGATGGAGAGCAGACGACCATACTTGAATTAAGAGTTGACCAGTCTGACCTAGGTAAAGTTATTGGAAAACAGGGACGAACTGCAAGAGCTATCAGGACCATCCTTGCAGCATCAGGAATGAAGCAGAGGCGGAGATTTAATCTCGAAATTATTGAAAATTTCGATAGAGAAGAAAAATAGTTATTGGTTTTTTTAGGTAAAATATCTAAAAGTCGGGGAAATAAGGGAGAGGTAATTTGCAAGGTCTCTCCTGATATAGATTTTTCAAATATAGATTTTTCCGGAGAATTCGAATTAAAATCAAAAAAGCATACTAAAACATCTAAAATGGAATCATATTCTGAAAGAGGATCATCCTTGATAATAAAATTTGATATTTCAAATTCAATTAATGATGCACTCGGACTTGTAGGTTATGATGTTTACTCCGGAGAATTAACATCAGATACTTATTCTCACAATATGGAAGGATACTCAGTTTTCGATATCAATGGTTTAGGCTGGGGAAAGGTTTGTAAAGTTGATCTGGCAGGGCCGAACAAGATTATAGAAACCTTTGACGGTACAGAGTTCAAAATGATCCCGTTTGATAATTCAATTATACTGAAAATTAACTCATTGAAAAAAACAATACTTATTGACCCTCCTGACGGTCTGAAGAGCCTGAATAAATAATGCACTTCTCAATAGTCTCGATATTTCCGGAAATGATCAGTGGTATTACCGGATCGGGATTGCTCAAAAAAGCTGTCGATAATGAAATTATCAGTATTGATGTTTATGATCTGAGAGATTATACCGATAACAAACATCGAAAAACCGATGACCGTCCTTATGGTGGCGGGGCGGGTATGGTTATGACTCCCGAACCCCTCCGAAATGTTGTTGATCATATTAAAAGGATAAGGAGCGGAGATGTTATTCTGTTTTCTGCTTATGCAGAAAAACTTACACAAAAGAGAGTAAAGGAATACTCGAAAAAAGATCATTATATTCTGATATGCGGCAGATACGAAGGTATTGATCAGAGGTTTATTGATAAATATGTAGATGCGGAGATATCGATCGGTGACTACGTGATGATGGGTGGAGAACTTGCTGCAGGAGTTTTTATGGAAAGTGTGGGACGGATGATAGAAGGGGTGATTGGAAACAGAGAATCTGTTGAGACAGATTCATTTTATATAGAGAACCAGTATGGATATCCTCAATATACAATGCCCAGAGATTTTGATGGCATGGGTGTTCCGGATGTGCTTCTCTCCGGCGATCATAAAAAAATTTATGAGTGGAGAGAAAAAAATCGGAAATCAAGGGATTAATTATAATAATCAGGAGTAATAATGGAAAAAATCATTGAATGTGTTCCAAATTTTTCAGAAGGAAGAGATATGGTGTTGATCGGTAAGATTACCGATGAGATCCGTAATGTTGAAGGGGTTGTTCTGTTGGATGTTGATCCGGGCAAGGATACGAACAGAACGGTTGTTACTTTTGCCGGAAGTCCGGAGGGTGTGGCAGAGGCTGCATTTCTGGCTATAAAAAAATCTTCTGAACTTATTGATATGTCAAAACATAAAGGTGCTCATGCAAGAATGGGTGCAACTGATGTTTGCCCGTTTGTTCCTGTTTCCGGTGTAACAATGGAAGATTGTATAGATATCTCAAAAAAAGTTGGTAAAAGAGTTGGAGAAGAGCTGGGGATACCTGTATATCTTTATGCAAATTCTGCTTTAACTCCGGAAAGAAAGAGAATGCCGGATATACGTGAAGGAGAATATGAAGCTCTTCCTGAAAAACTGAAAAAGAAAGATTTTGTTCCTGATTTCGGGAAACCGGTATTTAACAGCAGAAGTGGTGCTACGGTTATTGGTGCCAGAGGGTTTTTAATTGCCTACAATATAAATCTTAATACGAAAGAGACAAAAATAGCTAATAAAATAGCAAAAAGGATTCGTGAGAAGGGCAGAATTGTTAAGAACAAAGAGACCGGGACAAAGGAGACCATCCCAGGCCTTTTTAAAGGTGTTCAGGGTATGGGTTGGTATATTGATGAATACAATATGGCTCAGGTAACAGTCAATATTCTTGATTTTAATGAATCTCCGCTTTATAAGATCTTTGATGAGTCTGAACGGTTGGCGAATGAATTCGGGGCAAGGGTGACCGGAAGTGAAATGGTGGGACTTATCCCTCTCAAAGCCCTCCTGGATGCAGGAATTCACTATCTGAAAAAACAGGGCTCTTCAACCGGAGTTTCTGAAAAGGAGATATTAAGAATTGCTGTTCAAAGCCTTGGATTGAACGAAGTGTCAGAGTTCAATATTGACGAAAGAATAATTGAGTACAGATTCAGAAAACCCGGCAGGTTAGTGTCGATGAAGATCGATGAGTTCATAGAAGAGCTTTCCTCAAATTCTCCTGCACCCGGCGGCGGAAGTGTAGCTGCGCTTTGCGGCGCACTCTCTTCTTCACTCAGTGCAATGGTTGGAAATTTAACTGTAGGAAAACTAAAATATAAGAATGTCAAAGAAAAAATGATAACAGTTTCGGAATCCGGACAGGAACTGAACAGGATCTTTATTGATGCGATCGATAAAGATACGATTGCGTTCAATAAGATCATGGATGCATTTTCACTTCCGAAAAAGGATGAAGAGGAAATTAAAGTAAGGGACGAAGCGATCAAAGACGCTACCATTGAGGCAACAATGGTCCCATTCTCGGTTCTGGAGAAATCAAAAGATGCTGCTGGGCTGGCACTTGAAGTGGCCTCTTCCGGAAATACGAACTCACTTTCTGATTCAGGCGTGGCAGGCTTGACTGCAATGGCCGCCGCATCCGGAGCTTACTATAATGTGCTCATTAACCTTGAAGGTATAGATGATCCGGCTTTTGTAGAAAAAACGAAAAAAGATTCATCTGAAATTCTTTCAAATGTAAAAAAAATAACAAATAAAGTTTCTGAGATACTTATAAGTGCTTTAAAGTAGATCTATTTTTTTCTGAAAATAGATCCCCTTTTTATACTTTTAGAAGATTCTTTCTCAATTTCTTTCAATCTTTTTTTTGCGATTGAATTTTCCGGGTTAATTGAAATGGCTTTTCTGAAAAACCCTTCAGCTCTTTTTGTCATATTTTCATTGCGAAAAAGAAGCCCGAGAGCGACAAAAGCCTCAGGACTCCAGGGATCGAGTTCTGCAGCTATGGACAGGTTCTTTTCTGCGGCCCTTGTCATTGCCGGAATATTCATTTGAGACATTCCCAGCAGAAGAAAGTAAGCACCTCTAACGGGATTAAGCCTTATTGCTTCCTCAAGTAATGTAGTGGCTTCCCAATAATTTTTTTGATTAAACAGAGTTTTTGCCTTTCTGTGAAGAAGAGATGCCCGCTCAATTGATTTATCCGGGCCTGACCAGTTGTCACTACCTTTATTTATCTCATCAATGTCATATTGACGTCTCTTCTCGCTATCGCTAAGTGTATCATATGCCCTGTTGATCTCGGAGAATACAAAATTTGCCATTTCATTTAATCCTGGATCAGGAGCGTTTGTTATCCTGTCCGGGTGATATTTCTTCGCAAACTCAAAATATGAATTTCTGATCTCATCTGAAGAGGCATCAGATTTTAAGCTGAATATCTCATAATAATTTGATTTTTCTTCTTTTATTTTATTATATATCCCGACTACTTCTTCTATGTTCCGTCTGTCCTCTTCTTTTAATTCAATAGTATCAAAATCTACTACTCCAAGAAGATAGAGCGGTAGAATACTTACCCAATATTCTTTTTCAGATATTCCCAACTCT
>Ga0190293_1000894_pt1 | contig 10611 bp, 10 predicted proteins | sample 48693001_MG_FD_161671 | JGI IMG/M metagenome (GOLD analysis project Ga0190293, IMG submission 161671) | Hydrothermal vent microbial mat bacterial communities from Southern Trench, Guaymas Basin, Mexico - 4869-30-0-1_MG | ecosystem: Environmental > Aquatic > Marine > Hydrothermal vents >... | reverse complement strand
TCCTTCAAGATTCCACCCTTTGTATTGGTAATACGTATCCAGGAGCTCTTTTTCGAGTTCGGGAAGTCTTTTCTTCCAATGATCTTCGGGTGGCTTCTCATCTTTTCTGCGCATGCCTCTTCGGATATTGATGGCCCTTACTAACGTTCGGTATCGCTTGGCTGCTTGCGTCAGTTTGTCTTCATCCATATCCATCCCGGCACCGGCTGAGATGAATTTCGGGTAATTATGTATATGATAGGGAGGTTTCAGATGAAATGATGACAAACCAGCGCACATGCCGAGGGCATCATCGATGTAGTGCATCCTCTCCATCCAGTCGACAATGTCACACGTCATTTCAACCGTTGGATAATATGGCATCGAGTTTTCTCCCCTTGGTTCCCAGTCCAGGAAATACTGCTTGAATTTATCGTCAGGAACCTGGAACCAATCCTTTACAAACTTTTCTCTGTGCTCTCTTTTCGGAAAGGGCCCCTGGGGGAACTGCCCTTCAATCTGGGTAATATTGATTTTTTCTCCGGTACAATACATCAGGAAATAGATAGGATTCAGCATGCCTAACTTAAGAGGCAGCTGCTCATGCTTTTTGATATTGTTATGCGCGTATGCTTCAGCGCCATTGCCGATTTCTTTGGCAGCCCAATACGTGCCATTGGCTAAAACATCACCGATCCCTTCCCGACGCACAATTTTGTCAAGTAACCAGTAAAATCTCTCCTCGTTATCGGGCGGCATTCCTTCCAGGTCATTATCAGTCAAGATACCCGCTTCATAAAGTTCCAGGGCGAATGCCATCACTTGCGGTGCCGAGTATCCATCCACGCCATACTCTGTAGCACGTTGGGCAATTGACAAACCAAAATCCAGGTTTGACATGGCCGCCATGGTGTAGGTCAATTTTGTGAAGCATTTCATCATGTAAGTTGGAAGCCCCGGCATGGAAAGTGTTGCCCCGCATTTCATCGGACAGTTATAGCAGCTTATCAGCCGCGTCCGCGCATTATCCAAGGTATCCTTCCATTCTTTTGCGATGTCATCGTTCCAATAACCTTTTCTGCGAACACGGGAATTTCCCCAGGAGAAATTTTCGGTGTGCCACTTCTCATCATGGATCGCCATCTCTTGCGGTGATCCAAGTACGGATAAAATGGGTATTACGCCGGGAATTGGATTTTTTTCTCGGAATTTTATATATTCCAACACTTCGTTGCAAAGCTCCAGATATTCAGCTGGTTGGGCAACGTTAATGTCCTTTGTTCCGCGAACAACAACCGCTTTTACCCCCTTGTCTCCCATTACAGCCCCAATTCCGCCGCGGCTGGCACTGGAACGCCCCTGCTCGATGGAAGCAAAATAGACCTTGTTCTCACCGGCCAGACCAATAGCCGCCACCTGTGCTTTGGGCTCTTTCAACTCCTGCCGAATGAGCTCAGCCGTTTCATTAGACCCTTTGCCCTGCAAATGAGAGGCGTCACGTATTTCTACTTTGTCATTATGTATCCACAAATAGACCAGATCAGGGGACTTTCCACGAAGGATCACTTTGTCATACCCGGCATATTTCAATTCGGGTGCCCAAAACCCGCCCATCATTGAAAAGGCCATCAGCCTGGTCTGGGGAGAAATGGTCGTAACAATGGTACGATTACAACCGGTAGCGGGTGTGCCGCATAGTAATCCTGCAGCAAATATAAGTAGATTGTCAGGGGAAAAAGGTTCCACTTCGGGAGGAACCCTGTCCCATAATATCTTGGCACTCGTACCCAGACCTCCCAGGTAAAGCTCGGTGTCTTTCGGGTCCGTTGGGACCCTCTCAATGTTTCCCCGGGTTAGATCAACTTCTAGATTAAACCCTGTCTCTGCGTACCTCATTTTTTTCCCCTTCTAAATTAGCTGGACCCGTAACATCTTTTTTGATTGACTATGATATATCCTTTTGAAAAAAATATGGATTCTCCTCGGTTGAGGGACTTATTCGGAACATATTTATGACAACCCCTTTAATACCGAATCAAAAATCATCTATAGGTGGTTATTAACCTGGCGATAAAATAGCTAACTCCGTCATGCCGGACTTGATCCGGCATCCAGTGTTCTTCTGGATTCCCGCCTTCGCGGGAATGACAATTTTCGGGTATTTATTCGCCGGAGTAATAAGAATAAATTATCAACGATAGTCGGAATAATGTGATTACTAAATAGCTACATCGTATCTACATGTCAAGATTAAAGTGGACTTTCATAAAAAGGCGTTGCTTATTTTAAAAGATCGAATTGTTTTTAAGAAAACAAATATATATCGCCAAAGAGGGTTCCCATATGATAACGTTTATTTTTCTTTGCTCTAATGGTTTAAGAATCATTTGTGTTCAAACGTTGACCAGGTGTAATATTGTTCGCCGGGAATGGAACCCCACGGGTAAACCCGTGGTCCCATTAAAATACCCGTCTTCGGCTTCCGTCTTCGCTCTGCGAGCTACGCCGCGACAAGACGCCGCGGTTATCCGCCTTGCCTTAGGGGTGACATCGCGCCGTAGCAATTAACCTTTGCTTTTGCATTCCTCCACGGGCAAGCCCGTGGTATTCTGCAAAGGCGGATAATGATGTATGAAAATCTTAACTGTTTCAGATCATGTTGAACCAATTCTCAATGATTCGTTTGATGCGAACCGTTTTTCCGGGATCGATCTGATCGTTTCCTGTGGAGACCTTCCACCCGAATACTTGACGGTTATTACCACCCGACTTCAGGCGCCGCTCTTTTTCGTAAAAGGCAACCACGATATCCGTTACGATCTCAAGCCACCCGACGGATGCGTTAACATTCATGGAAAACTGGTTCAATTTCAGGGTTTTAAAATCCTGGGGCTTGAAGGGTCCCGATGGTACAACGGTGGCCCCAATCAATACACCGAGCGGCAAATGCGTCGGATCATTCGTAGTCTAAAGATAGGCCTCTGGTGGAAAGGTGGTATTGATGTGGTTATTTCACACGCCTCGCCAAGACATGTCCACGACGCAGAAGATCGCTGTCACAAGGGGTTTAAAAGTTTTCACTGGCTCATCACCCGCTATGCTCCCAAATATTTTATCCATGGCCATATTCATGCACAATTTGACAATTTTTCAGACAGAGTGACAAACCTGGACAACACAAAGGTCGTTAACAGCTATGGCTATACGATTCTTGAAATCAATATTTAGAAAGAAACGCTCTCCGGATAAATCAGGTCGTCTTTCGACAGCAAAGCCGGAAGATACCAAGAGTTTCAAAGAAAGCCAGATCAAGGAGGGCGCCTTTGACACGGTCAATCGTGGCAGCTTTTCTGTTCCACTAAAACAGATTACGGGCAGCGTTGGACGCTATCATGACTTCGACAACCGCTTTCGGATCAAAAAGAATATTCCATCAGAGCGACTTGAAAATATCAAGGCCACCATGCGAACCGGGAAGCGGCTACCACCGGTCAAACTCTATCAGATCAAGGATGAGTTTTACGTCCTGGACGGCAACCACCGTGTTTCAGCGGCCAACGAATTCGGTCACGACACGATTCCGGCAGATATTGTCGAGTTTATTCCGTCCAAAAACACATTCGAAAACATCCTTTATCGGCAACAATCACTTTTCCTTGAGAATACAGGCCTGCCACGAGCAATCGAGTTAACGGAATTAGGCCAATATGACTATCTGGGCAAACAAATCAAGAAACACCAGGATTATCTCTGGCGAATCACAGGCAGTAAAGTTTCCACGAAAGACTCGGCACAAGATTGGTACAAAACTATTTACAGCCCACTCATCGCCATTATAGAGAAAGGGCAGCTCATTCGACACTTTCGAAATCGAACCGTGTCAGACCTGTATGCCTATATCTCTTTTCATCAATGGGAAAAAAACCAAAAGCGCAAATACGGTATCGGGATCGACAAACTAATCCCCAAGGACATGGAGGCGTTTAGAAATAAAATGGCAAACATGAAAGAGCGTGAGTACCCAGACATGAAACGCGATATCATCGCCTTTGTATTGATCATTGTCAAAGCAAAAAGCGAATATCGTATCATGGACAAATTATTTGTTCACGACGAGGTAAAAGAGCTTCACGGGGTTCATGGGGATGTGGACATCATCGCTAAAATTATTCTGACAAGGGACTTGCTCTCATCTGATGCCGAGATTATCGGGCAGTTCGTTCATGATAACATCAGAGGCATCTCCGGTGTGAGCAGTACCCAGACACTGATTCCGGGATATTCGAAGATTAAATAAATTCGCTTTGCGAATTTATCGAGCACGGCTGTGCCGCTTTTTTATGACGAAAGTATATCAGCCTGGGACTGATTTACATGCCGCGTATAGCTTTCCCGCTTTTACATGGAATCTCACCCTGTTGAAATCGAGTAGAGGGAGGCCTCACGGCCTCCCTCTCTCACACCACCGGGCATACGGTTCACGTACCACGGCGGTTCCTCATGTTAATACCGATCCAAACCTTTGCAGTGTCTTTAGCGCTGAGATAAGCCCTAACAGAAATTTGGCAGTTAAATGAATCGTTTGAGGCATAACCTATAGAAATTACATGAGCCGGACATAGTATACCTCCAAGTGTGTGCGCCCTGCCGGGCGCACACAAAAAAAGCAGGGTCAAAAATGACCCTGCTCATGCTCTTAGATATAAATATAGGCTATTTCTTGAAGATTCTCTTTCTTCCAATAGTTGCAATGCCAATAAGTCCGATACCAATTAGGAAAACAGTTGCTGGTTCTGGGACAGATCGTATACCGTAGAGGGTGACGTGCGAAATGGCTCCGTTCCCTGGCCAAAAATTATCCAAATCAAGGGCATCCATTCCATCCCACCCTAGTCCCGTCAAATAGAAAAGATACCAGGCTGGTTTTTGATTTCCGTCCTTGACGAGCAGGTAGGCAGGAAGACCAACTATGTCACCGCCCACGTACACAATGTCAGCGTCGGCTGGATCGCTCGGTGTATCAGAGAAAGTGGTCTCGTAGCTCCCCTGCAGCGGTCCTGATTCTGTTCCACCCACGTCCATCTTATAAAGTTCGATGAGATCAGGATCAAAGGCAGCCTCAAGAACCGCATCGATTTGAGTTTGACTGGTTTCATTACCGGACAAGGCAATCAGCGTTGTGGCGGGATCAATTAACAAAGCATAAGCTTGTCCTGAAAATAAAAATATTGCCACCGTAAGTATTAAAATAAAACCTTTTTTCATAAATACCTCCAATTATTTTCATTCTACATGAAATTTCTGCGAGTATAGCTTTATGACGAGCAATATATATGCCAATGCATCAATTATAAGATAATGATATAATTACAGTGAGATAACATTTAGCCGTATTGGAAATATGAAATTGGTTACCTATTAATTATGATCTAAACTTCACATTGTGGCATATAAGTACTATCCGACAAGTCACAGGTTATGGTGTGCTCCAAAAAAGGAATAACCCTGTCATTTGCTTGAAATTATATCAGGTAAGAATGTAAGGAATATCTGCCGTTTTATGATATATTTTTAACCTTTATTTACACCAAAGGGTTTTTAGGGACTTTTAATATGCTAATTTAAATATAATTTTAGTTATGTATGGCCGAATTGGAGCATCCCCATAACCGTGTTATAAAGACAAGGGTTCCTTGTTGTTGATCAGTATTCTCTTGTACTGCGACTCTCCACGTAAATAGTTACTCGCACATTATACCCATTTGCCCAACCATAGGAGTTTAGAAACAAGGGGATTTGAGATTCAAACCTTTTTTCAATTGTATCGCACGTTTTCTGTCTTGTGTTTCGCTGTCATAATAAATACCAACACTAACAACCTTGTCTACTACCACAACAGAGTTATCAAGCGCCTTGAACCCATGAACATAATTGCCAACCCTAAATGCTAAATAATCTGATTCAGACAATTTAACAGCCGGTTGGTGGTGTAGGTTCAAAACCAGATGGGCGATTCAACCATAAAAACTGACCTTGGACACCTACGCACACCTCATGAAGGATGTTAATCAAGAGGCTGCAAATCATTTCTGAGAAGCTATTTTTTTCAGGTGATGGTAGCAAAAAGCACAAAAGGGGTCCGCCTATGAAGCGTAACCCCTTGTTTTTACTGGAGGCGGCAACCAGATTCGAACTGGTGAATAGCGGTTTTGCAGACCGCTGCCTTACCACTTGGCTATGCCGCCAAAAAAATGGAGCGGGAAACGGGATTTGAACCCGCGACTTCGACCTTGGCAAGGTCGCACTCTACCACTGAGTTATTCCCGCTCATTTGGTTTGCGTTTTTTAACGGGATATAGATCGTTTGTCAACCTATAATAAATCCGCTGCGCGTATTTATTATAGGTTATTGTTTCAAGAGATGCCGGGCCCGGATAAAATAATCTGCTCCCGACCATATCGTAAAAAAAAGCGCGCCCCACAGAAAAAATGTTCCTATGGCATTCATGCTGATTGTGAAATAATCATAATGGAAAAATAACGGGATGATGGCTGCTATTTGAAACCCTGTTTTATACTTTCCCAGCCAGGAGGCGGACACATCCCCACCGGTTTCGGCAATGATGTTTCTAAGACCCGTCACCGCAAGTTCTCGCCCGATGATAATACAGACCACCCATGCCGGCACCCATCCATGGTATACCAGCATGATAAAAGAAGAAGACACCAGCAGTTTATCTGCAACTGGATCCATGATCTTACCAAAACTGGTAACCTGGTCACGCTGGCGTGCCAGGTAGCCATCCATATAATCCGTTATGGCGGCAGCACTGAAAAATAGCCCGGCAATAAATGTGCAGAGTCGATTCGGATAATACATCAAAAGAATAATAATCGGTATCGCTCCGATTCTGCACATTGTCAGCGTGTTGGGCTTGGTCAGCGTTTCTTTTAGTTTTTTATTGATTGGCATGATGTCTTTGAACTTTCAGTTTGATGTCCGCACGCATCACGTTTCTTTGTGCGTATGAACAAATTTTTCTTTGCATTCTTGACTGCAGAAGAACAATTCTTCACCTTCAAACTGCAGTCCAATGCCATTTCCTTTCGGGAAATAGACACCGCAAACCGGATCCTGGATCATGACATCGTCAATTTCGCCTACAGAAGCAGAGGAAATATTATCCGGCGATGGCCTTCCTGTCATCATCCATTTTTTCAATGCCTGGTAGCAGAAATATCCCACAACCAGAAGAATCAGTAGTTTCATTGAATTTCCACGATCCTTTGTTCCGAATCCTTCAAACCGTCCAGGAGCGATCGCATGTTTTTTCCCAGCAAGGGATGGACCATGGACGGCTCTATATCACAAATAGGTTTTAATACAAAGCGTCTTTTATGCATCCGGGGGTGCGGGATTTCTAATGTGTCTGTTTGGACCACCTGGTCATCGAAGAAAATGATATCAAGATCGAGAACACGCGGCCCGAACCGTACGGTGTTGGCTTTGCGACCAACTGCCTTCTCGACACCCCGTATCTTGTCCAAAAGTTCAAAGGGGCCCAGGGTTGTTTCGATCTTTAGCACCAGATTGACAAACCAGTCCTGATCTTCATAATCCACCGGGCTCGTTCGGTAAAATAAAGAAGACTTGACGAGGGCTGCTCGACCATCTGCCAGCAACCCTTTGGTACCTTTCCGACAGTTTTCGATTTTATCGCCCAGGTTCGACCCAACTGAAATAAATGCCTGATGTATGTTCATCCGTTTAGTTGCTTTGTTCATTGTGTTCTTCGGGTTTATTGTGTTGCTTATGGCCGTCGGTATAGAGTCTTCAACTCGTTTCCGTTTCATCAACTCAATGAACCCAAGAAACTCAACAAGCTCAATGAACCCTATTCCCCTTGACCCCTTCATTCACCTTCCCATGCCTCTTCCCAAAGCGTACCATGGTAGATCACCCGTGCGTCCCCCTCCAAATAAATCCGGGTAAACACTCCTTCCTCAATGGTGTAGTATACACGAAGCATCACATTGCTGCGTGTTTTGACATTGACAGGCGATGCCCACTGGTGTTTCAAACACATCATCAGGGAGGCAGCCACACAGCCTGTGCCACAGGCCAGGGTTTCGTCTTCTACACCACGTTCGTAGGTCCTAACGGCAATGCTATTATCCCCGATGGGTTCCACGAAGTTTACATTCGTACCCGCGGGTGAAAATATCTCGTGATATCGTATAGCACGTCCCAATTCAAGCACATCGATGCCCTCGATATCATCGGTGGATAGCACAACATGCGGCACCCCTGTGTTGATAAAATCATAATGGAAAGTCGTTTCCCCCACAAGGAGTGTTCTGTTCTCTCTAAGATCGATGGGATCGGTCATTCCGATTTTCACCCGGTCATCAATAACTTCTCCCGTCACGAGTCCCACATCGGTTTCAAAAGAAAGTTCCGGTCCGGTTATTCCTGTGATAAAAGCGAAACGACAGGCACAGCGCGCGCCATTTCCACACATCTCCGCCCGGCTGCCGTCGGCGTTATAAAACCGCCATTTAAAATCTGCCCGAGAGCTGTTTTCAATCAGAAGCAACCCGTCTGCACCGGCTGACATTTTTCTTCGGCAGGCGCCTACAACCAGTTGTTTCAGGTATTGATCGTCCACGATGCCATCACGATTGTCGATCATGATAAAATCATTGCCGCTGCCGCTCATTTTGTAGAAGGGTATTTTTTTCATTTCTTTCCTAAGCTAAACATTTGGTCCCTTAATCCTGATCTAAATCCTCCACCTCTGGTGGAGGACCCGGAAAGGTTCTACGGACCCGGTGAAGATTATTACTCCAGCGGCTAAATACCCAACGGTTGTCATTCCCGTGTGCCTGCCCCTTCGTAGGAAGGGGGCGGGAATCCAGAAAGGCACTGGATGCCGGATCAAGTCCGGCATGACGGGGCTGGACTATTTAGTTGTAATATTTATATATTTTGCGACAAAAAAATAAAAGCAATCACGAAAACACGAAAACTGAAAAACACGAAAATTTTCATGGTCTTTTTCGTGTTTTCGACCTTTCGTGATTTCGTGATAAAAGATCTGTTTCATTTCCCCGAAAAGCCGGGATTTACGCTTTGCTCCAACCGGTTTATCCGGGTTGGGTTCCTGTCAGGAAATCCGGTATGGTTTCATTGCGTATCAGATCTTCATAACTCTGGCGCCTGTTCGTAACACTGTATGCGCCTCCTTTAACCATGACTTCGGGAACTTTAGGCCGTGAACAATAGTTTGAAGACATGACAAAGCCATAAGCGCCCGCACTCATAACTGCCAGGAGATCACCCTTCCGGACATCAGTCAATTCCCGATCAACAGCTAAAAAGTCTCCGGACTCACAAATTGGGCCCACCACATCCGCCTTGATCGGATTTCTCTCACTTTTCACCACCGGTTGAATGGCATGAAACGCCTGGTACAACGATGGCCGGATCAGATCGTTCATGCCGGCGTCTGTTATGACAAATTCTTTGTTCTTTCCGGATTTCCGATACAAAACGCTGGTAATGAGGGTGCCGGCGTTGCCTACGATAACACGACCGGGTTCAAGAATTAGGCTATAATCCGTGGGTTTCAATATTTTCTGGATCGCCTTGGCATATTCGTTCGGTTCCGGGGGGGACTCCTCCTGGTAGGTAATACCCAGGCCTCCGCCCATGTCAAGGTAGGTTATCTCAATGCCCTTACGTCTGAGTTCACCCACAAGAGCCAGAATGTTACCCAGGGCATCCTCGAAAGGTTTGGCCTCTGATATCTGTGATCCGATATGACAGTCGATTCCCAGGATCTTCACATGTTGTAATGCGGAAGCCATCTCGTAGGCTTTGATGGCTGTTTCCATGTCGATACCAAATTTATTTTTTTTCAACCCTGTGGAGATATAAGGATGTGTCTTGGGGTCCACATCCGGATTGACCCGAATGGCGATGGAGGCGACTGTACCCAGCAGTGCCGCACGCATATCGATGAGAGCCAGTTCTTCAAGGGATTCCACATTAAACATGAGGATTCCTTCCCGCAAGGCAAAATCGATTTCATCGACACGTTTGCCTACGCCTGAATAGACAATTCGATTAGCCGGAAAGCCGGCTTTCAGGCCTTTATAAAGTTCCCCGCCGGAAACAATATCAAGACCGGCACCCAGTTTTGCCAAAAGCGTCAATATGGCAAGATTGGAATTGGCCTTCGCCGAATAACAGACCAGTCTTTCAACACCATCGAAAGCACCATCAAATATAAGAAAATGCCTTTTGACCGTGGCGTGGCTGTACAGGTAAAACGGTGTTCCCACATCCTCGGCAATATCCATTATGGAAACATTCTCACAAAACAGGGTATCTTCTCGATAATTGAAATGGTGCATTATTTTATCCTCATAAATTCGTTTCACGAATTTATCATACGCGACGTTGTCGCTTCGTAACTATTCAGCCGCCGATCTACGCTGATCATCACTGATGTTTTTTCTTTTATTATCATATACAAATCTTTTAAATTCCGGTTTTCTGCCGAAATTTAATAATAAGCCAACTTCAATATTTGTTGCCTTCAAGTAATTGATTAATTGTGCTTCATG
>Ga0190293_1000893_pt1 | contig 10624 bp, 11 predicted proteins | sample 48693001_MG_FD_161671 | JGI IMG/M metagenome (GOLD analysis project Ga0190293, IMG submission 161671) | Hydrothermal vent microbial mat bacterial communities from Southern Trench, Guaymas Basin, Mexico - 4869-30-0-1_MG | ecosystem: Environmental > Aquatic > Marine > Hydrothermal vents >... | reverse complement strand
AGCAGCATCGTGAGCAGAGAGAGTCTACTGGTCATTATTCCTCCATGCGAAAATCACTACCATGTATTGAAGGTATCCTACAAAGGCCACTCTACCTTGACCATTGAGGTTTTGTTTACAATACTCCGGTCCCTTCAGCGCGGAGAGGTGGCCGAGTTGGTTGAAGGCGTACGCCTGCTAAGCGTATGTGGGGTGTTAAGTCTCACCGAGGGTTCGAATCCCTCCCTCTCCGCCATTCACAATCTCAGGCCGGGCCTCATTTCTTCAATAATCGAAGAATTCAGGCCCGGCCTCATTTCTTGCGTGAGTTTGCCACTTCCCTCTACGTAAGCTAGTGGGCAAGCACCCCGTTGCGTCCCATTTCAGTATGTTCAATCAAATAAATAACTGACCCCGGATAGGTGTTATTCATAACACGTTACCCACTCCGTATAAGTCTAGTATGTTACGCGTCCACAGCAGTAGATCAGCAGTTCAGCTACAGCGGAAGGAGCAGCATGAAGCGAGTGATCATCATCATGGGTTCGAGAAGCGATCTGGAGTGGTCGAAGAGGATCTCCACCGTTCTGGACCAGTTTGGGATCGACTGTGTTCTAAGGATCGCCTCTGCTCATAAGGTGCCTCTCAAGTGCTTTGAGCTGATCAAGGAATACGAGAAGGAGGATGCTGTCTTCATTACCGTTGCAGGAAGAAGTAATGCCCTGAGCGGATTTACCGATGCCCAGACCCACTGCCCTGTTATCGCCTGCCCGCCCTACAGTGACAAATTCGGAGGAGGCGATGTCTACTCCAGTCTGAGAATGCCGTCCGGTGTTGCTCCTCTCGTGGTACTTGAACCGGCGAACGCCGCGTTTGCAGCCGCGAAGATCATAGGCCTCAGTGATCCTGGTGTTCAGGCAAAAGTCAGGGATTATCAGGCGAATTTAAGAGCCAAATTGGAAAAAGACGATCAGGAGATATAGACATGGGCAGCGTAAAGGATCTGGAAGTACTGGAAGCGGCAAATAGCGATAAGCCGGGGAAGGCTCGTTTCATCTACTCAGATCGATATTCCGTATTCGACTGGGGCGAGATGCCTGACAACATCCCTGAAAAAGGCGCAGCCATTACTCTTCTCGGTGCATATTTCTTCGAGAAGCTTGAGAAGATGGGCATCCCCACTCACTATGTAGGTCTTGTTGAGGATGGAGAGGTCAAGCGGCTTTCCGATCTTCATGGAGTGACCAATTCGATGGAGATCGATCTGCTGCCTGTCATACATCCCGGACTGACAGGCGATCAGTACGACTATTCAGCATACAGTGATCTGAAGGGGATGCATCTGATCCCGCTCGAAGTGATTTACAGAAACACACTGCCTCCCGGCAGCAGCGTGTTCAGGCGTTTGAAACAGGGTAAGATAACGCCGCAGGATCTGGGACTGGACAGCCCGCCAACTCCGAACCAGAAGCTGGATGCACCCATCATAGATGTATCCACGAAGCTCGAGATCACTGACAGATACATACCATGGCAGGAAGCAGGACAGATCGCGGGAATGAGCGATTCCGAGATATCTGAACTGAAGAACCTCACGAAAGCCCTGAACAGCTTCATTTCAGATGAATACTCCAGGATCGGACTGGTCAATGAGGACGGGAAGATCGAAGTCGGCTTCGACAGCGAGCGCCATCTTATGCTGGTCGATGTCCTTGGTACGCTGGATGAATGTCGGTTCACTCTGGACGGGATGCCTGTAAGTAAGGAAATAGCACGAGTATACTATAGAAACACTCCCTGGTATCAGGCAGTTGGAGAGGCAAAGCAGGCAGATAGACAGAACTGGAAGAGTATCTGCACTCTTCAGCCCGAACCCCTGCCACCCAGACTGAAGAAGCTGATCTCCCAGGCGTACTGCGCCGTTACAAATGAGATCACAGGAAGAGAGTGGTTCAAAGATGTTCCCCCTCTGAAAGACCTGCTTGAAGAGATCAGGGAATATCTGGAAGACGTTAATTCCTAACACTATGCACAGAGTACCGGGAAGCAGGGACGGAATCCATGACCACATACATCACAGTGATCATCGCGTATTTTGCCTTTGTCATTTTGGTATCTCTTTTCACCAGGAGATTTGCAAGTCGCTCCGCTGCCGACTTCCTCATTGCAGGACGTAATCTCGGCGTAGTTGTTTGCGCTGTAGTAGTTGCAGCGGAGTGGCTTGGCGGAATGAGTACAATCGGTGTAAGTGAAAAGGCATTCACTTCAGGTACTCTGCAGCCGATTCTGTACAATATCGCAACAGCTATCGGTATGATCATCATCGGTTTCACTGTTGCTTCACGCTATAGAAAAGAGAACGTTCATACCGTAAGCGAGATGCTCGAAAACCTCTTCGGGCCAAAGGTTCGGACGATCTCTGCCATATCATTTTTGATAGCCTACATAACACTGGCTTATGTGCAGCTCCAGACATGCTCAAGTGTAATTGCTCCTCTCTTTGGCATCAGCTGGCTGTCTGCCATACTTATCTCCTCCGTTATTATTACGCTGTATACATACATGGGGGGAATGCATGCCCTTGCCGTGACCGGTATCATCCATGTTGTAACGATGTTCGCCGGGATCGGCATCGCGTTGATCATTGGGCTTGAGAAGGTCGGGGGATTGGGATCACTGCAAAGTGATCTGGTTGCATCAGGTTCACCTGCCGATCTCTACAATCCTTTCAGCGCAAATCTCAGTTACGCCTTCAGCCTGCTCCTCGGAGGCATACTGGGAGGCATGGCCGGACAGGCCAGCATTCAGCCGATATTCGCTGCACGGAATCCGCTTACTGCAAGGCGAGCTGCCATCGCATCCAGCCTGATCATTGCTCCATTCGGGATCATGGTCGGGATACTTGGACTTATCGCCAAAACCGGCCACTTCTTCGATACCGCTTCATGCGATCCGAAAATGGCTTTGCCGACACTGCTCACTTCATCAGCGTTCATCCCTCCCATCCTCGGAGGTCTTGCGCTTGCCGGGATTCTTGCGGCGATCCTGTCTACTGTCGGTCCGGTGAATTTCGCTGTTGTGACGATTGCCACAAAAGACATTTATCACGGTTTGATTAACAGAGAAGCGGATGACAGGAGAATCCTTGTCACTGCCCGGAAACTGGTTCTGCTCGTGAATGTGATCACCATACCTTTGGCAGTTCTCCTCAAAGGGGCCATCCTTGATGCAGCATATGTGTCCTACGCCATCAGAGCTATCGGAGCGATAGTCATAGTCCTCGGGATCTACGCCAGAGGCTGGATAACGCCCCTTGGGGCGAAACTTGCTTTCATCGGCGGCACTGTCACTGTGTTCATATGCATCATCGCCGGCAAGCTGGGAATATTCAGTATCGACAAGACATATGGAGCTGTCGGGTCAGCCATTCTGTTCATTGTCATCGGCCATCTATGGACCAGATTCAGGGAGAAGAAATGTCGTTAGAGAATGCCCTTTCTGGATTGAAAGTAATCGAGCTTGCAAGCGTACTCGCCGGCCCAAGTGTCGGCGCCTTCCTGGCAGAGCTGGGGGCAGTCGTTATAAAAATCGAGAACCGCCTTACCCGTGGTGATGTCACGCGCAGCTGGAAACTGCCAACTGAATCAGAGACAATTGATATTTCCTCTTATTTCTCCAGCGTTAACTGGGGCAAATACTCTATTGGATTGGATATCAGGACAGAGCAGGGTCTGGAGATAGTCTACGATCTCATCGCACAGAGCGATATCGTCCTGACAAGCTATAAGCCAGGTGATGCAGAGAAGCTCAGGGTCGATCATGAAACTCTCAGACAGCTCAATCCAGGCTTGATATACGCACATATCACCGGATATGGCTCGAATAGCCATCGACCGGGGTATGATGCGATCATCCAGGCGGAGAGCGGTTTCACATTTATGAACGGTGAATCCGACGGCGGACCGGTCAAGATGCCGGTAGCACTGATGGATGTGCTTGCCGCACATCAGGTGAAGGAGGGGATCCTGCTTGCACTTCTCCGAAGAGAAAGAACTGGCGAAGGGCAGTATCTGGAGGTTTCACTTATCCAATCCGGAGCAGCATCCCTGGTCAATCAGGCCGCAAACTGGTTGGTGGGAGGGACAATCCCGCAGAGAATGGGATCCGATCACCCGAACATTGCACCATACGGAACCATATTTCAGACAGGGGACGGCAAAGAAATCGTACTTGCCGTAGGAACGGACAGGCAGTTCACCAGGTTATGTGAGATCCTGGGAATACCGGAGATCGCTTCAGACACGAGATTCCTTTCCAATACAGACAGAGTGAAGCATCGTGAGGAGTTGAAGAGGACTCTGCAGCAATTCATTGAAAAGCTGCCCAGGGATGAATTCCTCAAGCAGCTGACCGAGAAGAACATCCCTGCGGGCGGGGTATGTGATATGAAGGAGGTTTTCGAGAAATCTGAAGTCCGTGAACTACTGATCGAGGCAACCAGTGCACGAGGTCCTTCTCTGCAGGGTCTCCGGACTGCTGTTTTCATTTCTGACAGCGAATCGGCAGCTAGTGAAGTACTTCCTCCGCCTCATTATGGAGAGCATACTGAAATGATTCTGAGGAGGTATCTGGGACTTCAGGACAGTTCGATTCAGGCGTTGATCAATGAAGGCGTAATTGATGGAATGGGAGAATAGGAAATGATCCTGGCAAATGGCTCGATGCTTATCATTGAGGCACTGGCGGCAGCGGGAGGGGATATCTTCATTGGATACCCGATAACACCTGCTAATGCGTTGTATCAATACGGTATTCATCGCTTTCCAATGTCACTGGCAGCTCCTGATGAAATTACAACCCTCCAGTGGATGGCAGGGTTCTCCGCTACAGGGAAGTTCCCTGTAACTGCGACTTCCTTTCCCGGTCTGGCGCTGATGATTGAATCCATCAATATGGCATACATGATGGAACTGCCAATGGTGATAGTTCTGGTCCAGCGATTCGGTCCTTCAACCGGTACTGCAACATGTGGTGCACAGGGTGATCTTCAATTTGTCAACGGGCTCATATCCGGAGGATACCCGATTCCGACATTCTGCATCTCAAGCATGGATGACTGCTGGGATGTCTCAGCCTCAGCAGCTTCTGCAGCCGTCCGACTTCGCACTCCCGTAATTCTTCTGACATCCAAGGAGATGGTAATGCCTCTGCGGGGTTATGACGTCTCCGGTCTATCAGAGGTCAAGCCCTCTGCCGTTGATATTCCTCCGGATGATGGAGAGTATGCGCCATATCAACCCGGAGACAATCTTGTTCCAGGCTTTCTGCCTGCAGGAAGCAACAGACATCAGACCAGACTGACTGCCTCAACCCATGACCGCAGCGGGCTATTGTGCCATACCACTGAAGAGGCTCTTGCGAATACAACACGCCTTCAGCAGAAGACGCTCGGGAATCTGGCTGAATATACCCTGCATGAACTCGATGAGGAGGACAGCGACACGATCATTGTGTCCTTCGGTATTACTTCTCCTGCTGCCAGGAGAGCGGTGACGACGCTGAGGGAGAATGGAATCAGCGTATCTCATCTGATAGCCAAAACATTGTTCCCCGTGCCATCACTTTACATCGATACGATCGGGAAGTACCGGCGAGTTGTGGTAGCCGAGGAGAATCTTAACGGGCAATTCCGGCAGATACTCTTCGGAGTCTCCAGCAGGGAAGGCGTAACCGGTGTGAATGCTATCGGGAGAATGATAACTCCGGAAGAGATCATCGAGGAGGTGACCGGAAATGGAGAGTAAATACCTTTCGACTTCTGAATTGCCTTACTGCAGAGGCTGTGGACACCATCTCATTGCGCGGAACACGGAAAAAGCTCTTCAAAAGACAGGACTGACCCCTCTCGATGTGGTTCTTGTTACGGATATCGGATGCCACGGAATAATTGACAGGAAGTTCCACACCCATACTGTTCATGGTCTGCATGGCAGGTCGGTCGCGCTTGCATCCGGGGTTACTCTGGGACTCAACGATCCTTCGAAGAAGGTGATAGTCTACATAGGAGATGGCGGTGCGACTATCGGGCTTCAACACATTATTGAAGCAGCGCATCGGAACTTTGACATGACTGTTGTTATTCACAACAACATGCTTTACGGCATGACTGGAGGGCAGGCCAGCGGCCTGACTCCATGCGGATTCAAAACACCGACATCTCCTGAAGGCAAGCCATATTCCGGTTATGACCTTTGCAGAAAAGCCAACAATGTGGGCGCTTCGTATGCAAGAAGGATCATCGGCAGAGGAGATTTCTCAGATCATCTGGTCGAAGCTATTCGAACTGAAGGTTTCTCTCTCCTGGAAGTAATGGAGATATGCCCCAGCTACGGCGTCAAATTCAATCCGGATCGGAAACTAGAAAAGATAATAGATGAGGCCGGCCTGCAGGTGAAGTTGTACACCAATCACACAAGAAAGAGATACAAGGTGCAGCTTCGCGAGGCTCCTGCATCCCTTCTTGAAACTGCGGAAACAATAGAGACCAGATTCAGATCAGAGCTGAAGGCGCCCATCTCAATAGTACTTAGCGGCTCCGCAGGAGGTGGTGTTCAGGTTGCGGCTGAGCTTTTTTTACAGGCAGCCATCGCGTCCGGTCTCGAAGTCTCGAAAAAGGGTAATTATCCCGTAACGGTGGGTACTGGTTTCTCCAGCTCACAGATCATCATCTCCCCCGATCAAATCCTTTTCACGGGGATCACGGCTCCCGATGCCGTGATAATTGTTTCGGAGGAGGGTCTGGAACACAGCAGGGCTACTGTTGAGCAGATGAAGGATGGATTGCTTGTAATTGATGATAGTATCGATATTCCCATTACCGGAGCAGAAGTCCTAAAGAGCGATTTCCTTGCCAGAGCAGGAAGCAGAAGTGCCGCTCTCTCTGCGCTTTTCTTCTATCTGCGCGATCATCCAGTCATCCCAGTTGATGCGCTGATGAGTACTCTCAAGGGAAGCAGGATATCCGACAAGGTTGATCTGGACGCTATACAGGGGTAATAGAGCACTGCGCAGAGATCGCGGTGAACTCAAAGCAGAATTTCCTCTTCAGGTCATCGACCTTCATCATGCCCCACCTCGACGACGTCCATGCACAGAGTGTGTTCGTCTCTCCGATGCATACCGTGCAAGGGCTTATCCCTGGAGACTTCTGCCAGACCTCACAGTGCACCTTGCCTTGACATTGATAGAATCATCTATATATTCGGAATCGTAATGAATATGAATAGAGGGAATATGAACAATGCACACCCGAGAAGGATGACCCAGCAGCGGCGGGCCATACTGGATGCGGTCGCAAGACTCGGCTGTCATCCTACCGCGGATCAGGTCTTCGAGATGGTCCGCAGGGAGATGCCGAAGGTCAGCCTTAGTACGGTTTACAGGAACCTCGGGATTCTTGCCGAGCAGGGCGATATCCTTCCAGTCCGCGGATACGGCGATGAAGTGCATTACGATCACAACACTCATGAGCACTATCATGGCATATGCAGGATATGCGGACGGATGATCGACCTTCCTGCCGATACCGTCAAAGCCAGTGCAATGTCAGATGAATGGAGAGAGCGGGATGGTTTTGAAGCTGAGGAGATAGTAGTTACGGTAACAGGAATATGCTCAGGATGCTTGAACGCAACTCAGAAAGGGTAGGACGGGAAATGAGTATCAAGGGAACAGAGACCGAGAAGAACATTCTCAAGGCATTTGCAGGGGAGTCCCAGGCAAGGAACAGGTATACTTATTTTGCATCACAGGCGAAGAAAGAGGGTTATGTCCAGATCTCCAGAATATTCACTGAGACTGCAGATCAGGAGAAGGAGCATGCCAAGAGGCTTTTCAAGCTCCTTAAGGGCGGCGAGCTGGAGATAACGGCCGGTTTTCCCGCTGGTGTCATAGGCACCACCGAGGAGAACCTCGAGGCATCAGCCGGTGGTGAGAACTGGGAGTACACTGAAATGTATCCTTCCTTTGCCAGAACTGCCCGAGAAGAGGGATTTGATGGCATTGCCACGATATTCGAATCCATTGCGGTAGCTGAGAAACAGCACGAGAAGCGCTACCTTGAACTGGTGAAGAACCTTCGCGATGGAGCGGTCTTCAAAAAGGATGGTATCGTGATCTGGCGATGCATCAACTGCGGCTACGTTCACGAGGGTATCGATGCTCCCGAGGTCTGCCCCGCATGTGCACATCCACAGGCCTACTTCGAGATCCTTGGCGAGAACTGGTAGAACTGACACCTGTTGTCTGAGATTGACTACGATAAGCATAATGACATAAGGCTTAGGAGGAATGAGATGACAAAGAGAAGTCAGGTGTACAAATGCAGTCTCTGCGGGAACATCGTTGAGATGGTTCATGGTGGTGCGGGTGCTCTGGTCTGCTGCAACGAGCCAATGCAGCTCATGGATGAACAGGCTGCTGACAGCTCTGTCGAGAAGCATGTCCCTATCGTGGAGAAAACAGACAAGGGGTGGAAGGTCACCGTTGGTTCAATACCTCATCCGATGGAGGCTCAGCATTACATCGAGTGGATCGAGCTTACAGCAGAGGGCAGGGTATGCAGGAAGTACCTCAAGCCAGGAGACGCTCCTTCCGCGGAATTCTTCACACCTGCTGATGAGGTTGGGGCAAGGGAGTACTGCAGCGTTCACGGTCTCTGGAAGAGCTAGGTGTCTCCATGTTCAGCGAGAAGATGGAAGCAGCCATAAATAGCCAGATCAACGCAGAACTCTATTCATCATATCTGTATGCGGCGATGGGCATGTATTTTGAAGCCATCGACATGAGCGGTGCAGGCAAATGGATGGATGCACAGGTCCAGGAAGAACTCATGCATGCAGGCAAGTTCATGAGCTATGTCAACGAGAGAGGTGGAAGGGTTATCCTCGACACCATCGAGAAACCTCCTGTCGAATGGTCCTCCTGTCTGGCGGCATTTGAGGCTGCCCTGGAGCATGAGAAGAAAGTATCGGCTTTGATCAACGAGCTTGTCACCATGGCAAGGGATGAGCAGGATCACATGACCGACAACTTTCTTCAGTGGTTCATTGCGGAGCAGGTCGAAGAGGAGGCCTCAGTTGGTGAGGTTACACGGAAGCTCAGGCTGGTCGGTACTTCAGGAGGAGGTCTCTTCATGATGGACAGGGAGCTCAGCGCAAGAGTTTTCACTCCACCTGCAAAAGAGGAATAGGAGGTAGGTCATGGGTACTGATTTCAATGCCGATGAAGTTCTGGCGATGGCAGAGCGTATTGAACGAAATGGACAGGGATTCTACCTCCAGGCTTCCAGAGTAGTTGACCGTGCCGATGTCTCGAAGCTGCTGGCGGACCTTGGTGTGTGGGAGAAAGGTCACGAGGCGCTTTTCATTGATATGAGGTCTAAGCTCTCAGAGGAGGAGCGCAGGCAGACCGCAATTGATCCTTATAACGAAGCGGCTCTCTACCTCGCCGCGGTGGCGGACAGTCATGTGTTCTCCAGAGAGGATCTCGATCCTGCTGGTATGCTCAGGGAAGGTATTTCAACTGGAGAGATCATCGATCTGGCCCTTCAGTTCGAAAAAGACTCCATACTCTTCTTCCTCGGGCTTCAGCGGATGGTTCCGGAGAGTCTCGGGATGAATAAAGTACAGAAGATCATCGATGAGGAAGTCAGCCACATGGCCTTCCTTGAAAAGATGCGCAGGGAGCTTGCGGTCGAGTAGAATTAACGCCTTTCCATCCCTGGAGGGAGAACCGTTGAGCGCTTTCAACGCAGTCAAGCTTACAGACAGGGTCTACTGGGTAGGGGCCATCGACTGGGCGATAAGAAACTTCCACGGTTATCAGACGAGCCGGGGGACAACCTATAACGCCTTCCTGATACTGGACGACAAGATCACCCTGATAGACACCGTGAAGAAGCCGTTCCTCTCTGAGATGATGTCCAGGATATCCTCTGTCGTCGACCCGGAGAAGATCGATTACATCGTCAGCAATCACTCAGAAATGGACCATACCGGCGCCCTCCCAGAAGCCATGACGATCATCCGCCCGGAGAAGGTCTACGCATCACCCAACGGGAAGAAGGCGCTTCAGAAGCACTTCCACTGGGACCCTGAAACCATCACTACGGTCAAGACCGGAGAAAGCCTTCCACTTGGTGAGACAACCCTGAGCTTCATCGAGACCCGTATGCTTCACTGGCCTGACAGCATGGTCTCGTACCTCGCGGAGGAGAAGATCCTTTTCAGCCAGGATGGTTTCGGCATGCATCTGGCGTCAACGGAGAGGTTCGATGATGAACTTTCCCTCCACACGCTGGACGAGGAAGCCGAGAAATACTTCGCCAATATCCTCATGCCTTTCTCTCCGCTGGTCACCAGACTCATGTCGCAGCTCAAGGAGCTTGACCTTGATGTGGAACTGCTCTGTCCGGATCACGGTCCGGTGTGGCGGTCTCATATCGGGCGCATCCTGGGCAAGTGGTCCGAATGGGCTCAGCAGAGGCCAACGCGCAAAGCTATCGTCATTTATGACACAATGTGGAAGAGCACGGCCTCGATGGCCGATGCCATATGCAATGGACTCTCCTCTCTCGGGATCTCCG
>Ga0190293_1000892_pt1 | contig 10640 bp, 12 predicted proteins | sample 48693001_MG_FD_161671 | JGI IMG/M metagenome (GOLD analysis project Ga0190293, IMG submission 161671) | Hydrothermal vent microbial mat bacterial communities from Southern Trench, Guaymas Basin, Mexico - 4869-30-0-1_MG | ecosystem: Environmental > Aquatic > Marine > Hydrothermal vents >... | reverse complement strand
GAATCAGTATAAATCGGGTTAGTAACTCTGCTAAAATCAATGGTGACTTCTACAAAAACAAAAATACTATCCTTTGATAAAATATCAATATTCTCAAAAGATCTGCCGGTAACACCATCGACACTCAATCTATAAAAAGATTGTTCTCCCCTACCTAATTTAACCGTAGGAATAGTAATATTATGATTGCTTTTATTATAAATCTTTAGCATACGGGTACTGCTGCTAATATTTGTAAAAACAGTATCTAAAAAAACGGTATCACGTGAAAATTTTAAATTTCCTGAACTTCTTGTTGTTTCAAAAGCATCATCATTACATGAATAAAACAAAAAAGAAACAATAGAAAATACGTAAAATATATTTTTCAACATGAATTACTATTTATTTACCAGTTTAATTTCAAAAACCTTGGCCCATTTTTTCCCTGTAACAAACAATCGATCATTCTCTTCGTCGTAGGCAATTCCGTTTAAAACATTATCCTCTCCTTTTTGTCCAGCTTTACTTTGCAAGCCTTTTAGATTTACTATCCCTTCGATAGCTCCACTTGTAGGATCAACGATAAGAATAGAATTTTTTTGCCAAAGATTTGCATATATTTTACCATTTACAAATTCTAATTCATTCAGGTTTTCTGCCTTACGGCTATTGGTGTAGGTCTCAATATAAGATACTTCTTTTAAAGTTTCTGGGTCTAAAAACCACATTCTTTCTGTACCATCCGTTTTGATCAGGTTTTTGTTATTATGGGTAAGCCCCCATCCTTCTTTACTTTGTTCATAAGCAAAAGTCTTTTCTAACTTAAATGTTTCCAGATCATAAACAAATCCTTTATTTTTTCTCCAGGTAAGCTGATAGATCTTATCCTTAAAAATAGTCATCCCCTCAGCAAAATATTGCTTATCAATATCTATTTTTTTAATTATTTTTCCAGTTTCAACTTCCACTTTTCTTAATGATGATTGTCCGTACTGCCCTGTACTTTCATAGAAAAAGCCATTGTAATATTCAAAACCCTGTGTAAAAGCTTTTTTATCATGAGGATATTCATTTATAATTTCATAATTATAAACTACAGGGGGTTTGATTGCCATAAAGTAAATTGTATTGTTAATCTTTCGCTGTTCGCCCATATAAAAAACCGTTGCCGAAAGTGCTTGTTTTCCTAATTTAAAGTCGCTAATATCAACGGCATTATGATCTGCAATCAACCGGCCATTGATAAAGTACTGAACAGAATCAATTGGCTTATCGTTTTTCTCTTTAACAGAGATTTTTAAAGATTTATTAACTTGAATTGTCTTCGGACTATGAAGCTCTAATTTGTATTTATTACCACAAGAGTTTAATAAAAATATCCCCAAAATGGCAACTAATGAAAATAATCTGTTCATATTCTATTTTTTTTGCAAAATAACGAAATAAATGTTTGAGATTTAAAAATATTGCTTAAATTTGCACTCTCAAAATCAGCAGGTGCTGAATCTTCTTTTAAAGAAGCGAAAGTATAAAAATTAAATGAGTTTACGATGAGAAAAGGAATACATCCAGAAAATTACAGAATGGTAGCATTTAAAGATATGTCAAATGGTGATGTGTTTTTAACAAGATCAACTGCAAATTCAAAAGAAACACTAGATGTGGAAGGCGTGGAGTACCCATTAATCAAATTAGAGATTTCTAGAACTTCTCACCCATATTATACTGGTAAAATGAAATTGGTTGATACCGCAGGTCGTATTGATAAATTCAAATCTAAATACGCAAAATTTAAAAAATAATTTATTCGTATTTACGATTTAACAAACTTAAAAGTCCTTTTAAAGAAATTTAAAAGGACTTTTTTTAATGGAAAACCATGATTTTCATCCCCTTATATAGGTATTTTAACAAGATTTTATAGTTTAATCATATATTTTTTTATAAGTTTGTAGAGAATCAGGAAGTTATGTATAACTTAAATTGATTCATCCCCTCATAATATCTCCCCTCAGATTACGTTATTGTATAAATGGTTGACGCTTTTATAGTCGATTATTTTGATTGTTTTACCAGAATCAAAAAAGAAATGGAGAATCTAGAGGTTAAAATTAGAAATGAATTTTTTGTGTCTGCTTTATTTGTTGAAAGCAGTTTAAGCACTTTTTTATCGGAAAAACATAATATAAACAGTTTCAATGATTCTGATAATACAGAATTCAAATTGGGCTTCGATCAAAAAATGGAATTGTTACTTGATTCCAACATTCTTTCTATCATTGATAAAAGCAAACTATCTGTGTATAGAGAAATTAGAAATGAATTTTTATTAAATAAAAATGCATGTACTATTGAGGAATGTTTTACATCTCCTAATAGTAATGATGATTTTTTATTAATTCTTTATCCGCAAAGCGAATATTTACCAAGAGAGGAAAAACTTACAAATGCATGTTATCAATTAATTGGAGAAGTATCTCAATTAGTTTCAACAGCAACGAACAAAACAGAAGTTAAAATGAAAAAGAACAGAAGTTTTTTCAATTTAAACACTTCAGCATTTAGTAGAATGGCAATATTTGTTTCTTTCCTGTTTCTTAGATAAGAAGTTCACAAATAATATTAAATACAAATGGCTGATTTTTCAGCCATTTTTTTTATCTTTTAGTTTTATTCACCATATCATGAAAATATACAGACAGGCTGTAATGGCAATTATAGTCAATGATGAAAATAAAGTTCTGTTCGGATATTCACCCAGAGACATAAGTTATAAATTTCCTCAAGGAGGACTGGAAAAAGAGGAAGATATCATTACAGGAATAAAAAGAGAACTTTTAGAAGAATTGGATTATCATCTTGAAAATCAATATATATTAGAAGTTTGTAATGAAAAAATAAGATACTCTTTCCCTCCAGATGTACATCCGGTATTTATGGGGCAGGAACTTAGTATTGTAAAAATAAAACACAACCCTAAATCTAAAATTGAACCTCAGGATGATGAATTTTCTAAAATATTTTGGATCAAACCAAAGGATATAAATAAATACAATTCAAAATACAGATCAAGCGCCTATTACAAAGCTATGATAATCTGTAATCTGATTTAGCGTGTTAATCCCTGTTTACACATCTGTTTACATAACATATCTAACTTCAAAAAGAGTAAAGATTAAAAGGTAATGACATCAAACTCTAACTTTAATGGATCCAGACTAGAAATTAATTTGATGATCAAGTTGTTTCCTTCTTCTTCATAGAATTCTGAGAAATTAGCATTTCGTTCCTGTAAGGATTCATTTGGAAATAATTCATGGTGAAGAACAGAAATTCTTTCCACAACATCATTGAGTTTACGTTTTTGAGCTTTGAGCAATCTTTTTTCTAAATTTTCAAGCCCATTCAATTGCTTTTTATGTTGTGCTTCCACAGCTCCTAAAAACGACAGATCGGTACAATGTGAGATTTCTTTTAAATGTTCAAAAATACCATCAATAGTTTTTCTCTGTTCCGAAAAATCAATAGAAATATCCGAAATCTCTTTTATTCTTTTATTGACAAGTTCATTTTTCTTTAAAAAAACATCTTCGTAAGGGACTCCTAATTTATCCAGTTTTTTTATTTGTTTTTCTTTGACCAATAAAACCGAGTTCCTTAAGAGTAATATAGGAAATGGTATTTGCTGACTTTCAAAGTAACTTTTTAATTCAAACCAATATGCCAGCTCTCCTCCTCCTCCAATATAACAAAGATTTGGAAGCACTACCTCTTCATAAAGTGGGCGCATCAAAACATTCGGACTGAACTTTTCAGGATAGTTTTCTACTTCCTCCAGTATTTCTTTTTTAGAGAAAGAAATATTAGTATTTAAAATTTTAAACTTTTCTTCTTCAAAAACGATCCTTTCCCTTAAATGATCATCTAAATAAAACAGATTGATCTCACGTGGATTTACCTGAATCTTGTAATTATTACCAAGTGTACTATTTGTTCTTGAAACTTCTTTAAAGCAATTTTGATTCTCAAGTTCATCCTTCACATAAGGGATAAATTCTCGTTTCAACTCGCTATCGTCCCCATCAATAATTACCAAACCAAATTCTGTAAAAAGTTCATTGGCTAAATATCTGGTTGCATCTGTTAAATTTTGATGATCTATATAGGATCTTTTAAACAGGTCTATCAAATATTTAGCATTCTTACCCATACCAAGTTGTGATGAGAACTGCTCTAAAACACTATCTAAGCCTTTAGTAGGTAATCTGCCAACCGCTCCGGAAGCATCTCTCTCCCAGCTTATTTGATTACTTTTATAGTTAAAGAATTTGATTTCTTCAAAATCATGATCCTCCGTAGCCATCCAATAAACGGGAACAAAATTATTTTCAGGAAACTTAGCTTTTAATTTTGTTGCCAGATTGATGGCTGAAATTATTTTATATAAAAAATATAAAGGTCCACTAAATAAATTTAATTGATGTCCGGTAGTAACTGTAAAAGTATTTTCATTTAACAACGATTGAATGTTTTGCTTTGTTCTATCCGAAATTTTTAGGTTTGCATATTGATTAGTCAGTGATTCTACCAACACACGCCTCGATTCTAACGAAAAGGATTCTCGCTTTTTTTTGATCTGATCTGTAAATCCATCCGGATCGGGAAAGTTATCATAAAACTCATCTAGATCTTTATTTTTATCTAAATAATCACAGGTGATTTTCGTAAAATATCCTGTTTTTTGAAATGGTATGGTAATGTGATTATTCAAATAAATTTAGTTTTTCGTAAAAATACAGAAAAATTTAAAATCAAAGATTTAATATTCAAAATTTAAGTTATTGTAACTTTTTTAGAATCATATACTAAAAGTTCCATATAAAACAAACATCTAAACAAAACTGTAAACTGTCAACTAAAAACTGTCAACTACTAATAGTAGGCTCCCCATATAGATCAAAATCGGTAGCCTCTGTGATTTTTATATCTATAAACTGACCTACTTGAATATAGTGCTTGGTTGCATCTACAAGAACATCGTTATCCACATCCGGACTATCAAATTCAGTTCGACCAATAAAATGATCTCCTTCCTTCCTGTCAAAAATACATTGATACGTTTTACCAACTTTCTCCTGATTCAATTCAAAAGAAACCTGCGCCTGGATCTCCATCAGGTCTGCCACACGTTTTTGCTTCACCTCCTCCGGAACATCATCAATAAGATCAAAAGCGGAAGTATTCTCCTCATGAGAATAGGCAAAACAACCCATACGCTCAAATTTAGAATTTTTTACAAACTGTTTTAATTCTTCAAACTGTTCTTCGGTTTCTCCCGGATAACCAACGATCAAGGTTGTTCGAACAGCCATATTTGGAACTTTCTCTCTAAACTGATCCAGTAATTTTCTGGTCTTTGCAGAAGTTGTACCTCGTTTCATCGATCTTAACAACTCAGTATTGATATGCTGTAAAGGAATATCAAGGTAATTACAAACCTTTGATTCATTCTTCATTACATCCAATACATCCAATGGAAATCCGGAAGGAAAAGCATAATGCAATCTTATCCATTCGATTCCTTCTACTTTTACCAGTTCTTTTAACAGATCTGCCAAAGCTCTTTTTTTATAGATATCAAGTCCGTAATAAGTAAGATCCTGTGCAATTAATATCAATTCTTTTACTCCCTTTTTAGCCAGTTTTTCTGCTTCAATTACAATTTCCTCCATAGGTGTAGAAATATGGCCTCCTCGCATTAACGGAATTGCACAAAAAGAACAGGGGCGGTCACAACCCTCTGCAATTTTTAAATAAGCATAATGTTTAGGAGTAGTAGTTAAACGTTCTCCAATCAGTTCATGCTTATAATCAGCTTCTAAAGCTTTTAGTAGATTTGGTAGATCATGTGTGCCAAAATACTGATCCACATTACTTATTTCCTTTTCAAGATCAGGTTTATAACGCTCACTTAAACAGCCTGTTACAAATACCTTGTCTACCTCACCACTTTCCTTTTTATTTACAAAATGTAAAATAGTATTGATGGATTCTTCTTTAGCGTCACCTATAAAACCACAGGTATTGATCACCACAATATTTCCATCGTCATTAGCATCTTCATGTACAACCTCTTTGCCATTGGCTTTGAGTTGTCCCATTAAAACTTCACTATCGTAAACGTTTTTAGAGCAACCTAAGGTTACTACATTGATCTTATTTTTTTTGGTTGATTTTGTTCTCATAATATAAAAGAGTAAATAGCAAGAAGAAAGTACTAATAAGTTTAATCTATTGAAGGCTTTCTTTTAACCTTTTCAAGTATGTGTTTAATATTTTTGAAACCTCAGTAAGTTTTTCTTGTGTTTTTTCTGTTTGTGAAAAATTTAAATCTTGAATAAGAATCAAGAAATACCTAGTCTCTTCCAAAGAACCATTTGCAATATATAAAAATCGTATTTTTTCTTTGACACTAATTCTTCCATACCCTTCAGCTATATTTGTAGGTACTGAAACTGAGCTACGCTGAATCTGGTTAGTGATTCCAAATTGTTCAGATTTTGGCAATAAAGAAGTTATTTTATAAATTTCAAGGACCAAAGCATGTGCTTTTTGCCATAGAATTAAATTTTTAAAACTTCTATTATTACTCATATTTTTCTTCTTGCTTCTTGCTTCTTAATTCTTTACCTAAAGAACGAATCTACAAATTCACTTTTATTAAAAACCTGCAGATCATCAATACCCTCACCTACTCCTATATATTTTACGGGAATTTGAAACTGATCAGAGATCCCAATTACGACTCCACCCTTTGCAGTACCATCTAATTTTGTAACAGCAAGAGAAGTTACTTCTGTAGCTTTTGTAAACTGTTTTGCTTGTTCAAATGCATTCTGACCAGTTGACCCGTCTAATATCAACAATACTTCATCTGGTTTATCCGGAGTGATCTTTTGCATTACACGTTTGATCTTTGTAAGCTCATTCATCAAATTCACCTTGTTATGTAACCGTCCGGCAGTATCAATGATCACTACATCAGCATTCTGATTTACAGCAGATTGCAGCGTATCAAAAGCAACAGATGCTGGATCACTTCCCATATCCTGGCGTACCATTGGCACATCTACCCTATCTGCCCAAACCTGTAATTGATCTATTGCTGCAGCTCTAAAAGTATCTGCTGCTCCAAGAACCACTTTCAATCCCTGTTTTTTAAACTGAGCCGCAAGCTTACCAATGGTAGTTGTTTTACCAACACCATTTACACCAACTACCATGATCACATAAGGTTTTTCCCCTTCAGGGATATTGAATTCTGTTTCATTACCAACATTGGTCAAGGCCAGTAAAGCAGCAATTTCTTCCCTTAATATTTTATTAAGTTCATCAGTTCCAAAGTATTTATCTTTTGCTACACGTTCTTCAATTTGGTCAATTATTTTTAAGGTAGTATCTACTCCCACATCCGAAGAAACCAAAACTTCTTCTAAATTATCTAATACTTCATCATCAACAACCGATTTACCCGCTACCGCTTTTGTTAATTTATTAAAAAAAGAAGCACTCGTTTTTTCTAAACCTTTATCTAATGTTTCCTTTTTTTCTTTGGAAAATAATTTCTTGAATAAACTCATAGTTTTGAGGGAATTAATCTTTTAATTTTTAAGAATGACAAAGTTAACCAAATAATAAACTCTAAAAAATAAATATTCTAATGAAAAATATATACTAACGTATTTCAATTGTTCCAAATGAAATTAGTACTCATAAAGATCTCTCTTTCTGTGGAATCAGCCTGCTAAGCCGGCAAGGCGGGTTCAACTATCAATTTTGAATGTGTTGCTTTCCATCTTTTCAAAATAGAGATTCAATAAAAAAAGCTACTCTCTAAATGAAAGTAGCTTTCTGTATTTTGTATAAATAGTAAATTATTTTTTATTCAAAAAATCATTTACTTTTGAAGGATCCATAATGCTTTCAACAAACATATAAGCTCCTGTTTTTTCTGATTTCACCATTTTTATTGCTTTGGTCAATCTTTTTGAACCTGTTTGTAATGATGCTACTGATTTCTTTGCCATGACTATATGTTATTTAATTTCTTTGTGTACTGTCATTTTCTTCAGGATAGGGTTAAATTTCTTAACCTGTAATCTATCCGGGGTATTCTTTTTATTTTTAGTTGTTATATAACGAGAAGTTCCAGCCTTACCTGAAGCTTTATGTTCTGTACATTCTAAAATAACCTGAATTCTATTTCCTTTACTTTTTGCCATCTTTTCTTATTTTTTTAAGTAACCGTTAGCTCTTGCTTCTTTAACAACAGCTTCAACACCTTTTTTATTGATGTTTTTTAAAGCTCTTGTAGAAACTTTTAAAGTAATCCATTTATCCTCTTCAGGTAAGTAAAAACGTTTTTTTACTAAATTAACCTTAAATTTTCTTTTGGTTCTATTTAATGCGTGAGAAACGTTGTTTCCAACCATTGCTCTTTTTCCTGTTAACTCACAAACTCTTGACATTTCTTAACTGTTTTAATTGTTCTTTCAAAACGAGGTGCAAAAATATAAATTCTTTACTAATCTCACAAACTATTTATTGTGTTTTTTAAAATTTCTTTTCTTAGTAGTTCCATGCTTTTCATTGAAGCTCTTTGAATCACTTTTTCACGGGGCTGTCCGAAATTAAATTCTTCCACCAAAACCTTCTCTGGTGTAGCCAAAGCAATAAACACCACCCCCACTGTTTTATCTGTTTTATCGGTAGTTGGACCGGCATTGCCAGTAGTGGCAATAGCATAATCCGTACCAAATAATTCTTTACAATTTTTTGCCATTTCTTTTGCCACCTGCTCACTCACCACTGAATATTTTTCAATGGTTTTTGATGAAACTTTTAATATTTCGCTTTTCGCTTTCGCGGAATAAGTCACAACTGATCCACTAAAAAAACGGGAAGCACCAGCAACAGAAGTGATCATTTTGGCAATATTACCACCGGTACAGCTTTCGGCTGTGCTTAAAGTTTGATCATTTTCAACCAAAAGTTTTTGAATTAACGCTTCGATTGCACCATCTTCTTCAAATCCTACAAATATATCCTTTACCAAATAGACTAACTTTTGAACAAGTTCATCCATCGTTGAATCAATGATTTCTTTATCAGTTCCTTTTGCCGATAAACGCAATCTTACTTTTCCCATATTGGGCAAATAGGCCAGTTTAAATCCGTCAGGCAGGTCATCTTCAAATTTTTCTAACCTGGCAGCAATGATACTCTCACCTAACCCATAGGTTAATGTGGTTTTATGCAAAATATAGGGATAGTGAAATTGTTTTTGAAGGTTTGGCAAAACCTCCTCCTTGATCAAAGCTTTCATTTCAAAAGGTACTCCGGGTAAAGAAACAAAAACCTTCTTGTTTTTCTCCATCCACATTCCGGGAGCAGTACCATATTTATTATGTAGCACTTTCGCCTGAGAAGGAACCAAAGCCTGTAATCTGTTCACATCAGAAATTGGCATATTAAAATACTTTGCAAATAAAAATTCAACATGTTTCAATACCTCATCATTCTGAATTAAAGAATCTCCAAAATATGTACAAAACGTATGCTTTGTAATATCATCTTTTGTAGGTCCCAAACCACCTGTTACAATAATAATATCTACATTTTCTTCGGCTTCAGCCAAAGCCTTTAATATATGTTCTTTATCATCCTGCACAGAAGTGATCTGATAAACAGACACTCCCATTTTATTCAGTTCTTTACTTATAAATGCTGAGTTTGTATCTACAATTTGTCCGATAAGGATCTCATCTCCAATAGTAATTATTTCTGCTTGCATAAGGCAAAGGTAATTAGTTACAGAGGAAAAGGCATAAGTTAAATGGGAAAAATTATCTTTTCATAAAATTGACAATCGATAAAAATTTGTTTTGCCATAAAAACTATTTCATGCATCTTTTTAACAGCACCTTAAATACCTAGCTTTAGGTATTTTCTTTTTAAAATTTGTTTAGTAATTTTAAAACAAATAAAGTTATACAACAATAATTTAGTGAAAATACACATGAAGTTTCTACTATTTTTAATCTTTTTAGCTATACATTTTAATGTTCATTCTCAAAATTGGAAATTAAAAAAAGAAACCGAGAATGTAAAAGTTTACACCGCTGATATAAAAAATAGCACTTTAAAAGAGTATAAAATTATTGCTCTTTCAAATGCTCCCATCAACAACGTTTACTCCTTATTAACAGACTATAATAATTACACAAAAATGTTTAATGAAATATCTGATTTTAAACTTTTAAGTAAAAATGACACTGTTTGTATAACCTATTCTTTATTTGAAATGCCATGGCCCATTAAAAAAAGAGAATTGATCACTAAAATCACCACATACAGAACTGAAGATATCATAATAGTTTCATCAAAGGCTATAAATAATCATATAGCAATAAAAAGAGATAAATGTATTAGAATATTTGACTTTTATGAAAAATTTATACTTAAAAAAATTAATGAGAATCAAACAGAATGCACCATAACAGGTTATATTGATATGGGAGGAACAATCCCTGATTGGACTCAAAACATGTTTATTGCCAAATCTCCACCAATCAAACTTATTCATCTTGCTGAAATGA
>Ga0190293_1000891_pt1 | contig 10656 bp, 10 predicted proteins | sample 48693001_MG_FD_161671 | JGI IMG/M metagenome (GOLD analysis project Ga0190293, IMG submission 161671) | Hydrothermal vent microbial mat bacterial communities from Southern Trench, Guaymas Basin, Mexico - 4869-30-0-1_MG | ecosystem: Environmental > Aquatic > Marine > Hydrothermal vents >... | reverse complement strand
CAACTGCATAAACCAATTCATCATCCAGCCGGAAATGCAGGTCTGAATAGTCAACAAATTCAAATCCGGCAGCCTCAATTTCATGAATGGCCAATACCGGGTCAATCCGGCGGCGGTTTTCAGGGGTGTCTGATTCCATGTGGCGACGTGTATGGTCAACAACAGCGTAAACACCGCCCGATTTCAATGCATCAAAGGCTGCCTTGTTCATGGCCTCGCGACCGGCGGTATCGAAATTATGGTAATTACGGAAAGTCAGCACCATGTCCATGCCGGTAACACCGAGCCCGGTGGTTTCCAGCGTGTATAGGCGGGCGCCCTCTTTTTTATAAAGTTTCGATTCTTCAGAGATGACCTTTATATGCTCAAAACCCGGTTCTGAAACCAGCGATTTGGAAACGCGTCCGGTGCCCAGAGCAGCATAATACTCACCGTTCTCCTTCATCACCGGTGCCAGTAACTTGGTATACCAACCACCACCGGGAATCAACTCGACAATTTTCATGTCATCACGAAGACCAAAAAACTTCAACGTATCTATTGGTTTACGGTTACGGTCGCGGTCTTTTTCACCATCCGTGCGAATGTCAGCGGCCATGGCCGTCTTGAGCTTGGCCTCAACGGCATCAAAATCATCAGCAAACGCCAGGCTGGCAGAAACCAGCAGCAACACACTAAGAAAATATTTCATCAAAAATTCCTGTCATTACTTTGCAACAATGCGGGATGCAAGCATAAAGGATAACCCGAGTGCTTGGAACAGAAAGGGGATTCTACCTACAAGAATGAAGGGCTATTTCCCATATTAAAACGGGTGCGAACTGTTCAGACTTTAACCCTTAAAACGTATCCAGGGACTTTGGGGATTGCACTTGAACGTATATGACCATAATATACACTTTATGATCGACTGGGATAAGGTCACCGGCTTTGACTGGGATTCGGGAAATGCCAGGAAGAACGATAAACACAGCGTTTTGATGGCAGAAGCAGAGCAGGTTTTTTTCAATGCCCCCTTGCTGGTTTTGGCGGATTGGGGACATAGCTCACGGGAACAGCGTTTTCATGCGCTGGGAATTTCGGATAGCGCTCGAAAGTTGCATATCACGTTCACACTACGGGATGCTGAACAACAAATTCGAGTGATATCAGCCAGGGACATGCACCGAAAGGAGCGGGTAGTTTATGAAAAAACAACTTAAGACAGTACCAAAATTTACGACTGAAGAAGAAGAGCGACGTTTTTGGGAGCTGAATGACTCTTCAGAATATGTGGACTGGAAAACTGCCCAACAGGTGGTTTTACCCAACCTGAAACCATCGACCAAAACTATTTCCCTTCGGCTGCCTCAGCACCTTCTGGATTCACTGAAGGCTGCTGCGCATTCCCGCGATGTGCCCTACCAGTCTTTGATAAAGGTTTGGTTGCAGGAAAAGCTGCACGATCAATAGTATGAGGAACTGGTATCGAAGCCACCTCTTTACGGACTCGCACAATTCGCCGGTAGTTGGATGCTCCCCCCAAGACCTTACAAAACAGGGATGTTTTGGATGAGCGTACAGGGATGTATTCATAGCGCGTCTTGGGGGGAGCATCCAGCTTCTGGCGAATCCCTGTAAGAAACGTGCTAACCGAACGCCGGGCTACGGGTACCTTCCCCTGAGACACGCTTCAAGGCCTCTCGACCGGTTCCCGGTCTCACCTCCTCCCGGCTTGTGCTTCAGTAAATTCTTGTCTCCTAAGCGCTTTCCAATTCGGCTATTCGGTCAAGTAACTCCAGCGCCAGTGCAGCACCTGCCAGATTTACGCCCAAGTCGCGTTGCAGGTGTATGGCTGTTTTGACACGTCTCAGGCTGGTAACCGTGAACTGCCAGTGCTCGACATCACTGCCAACGGGATCAAGTATGCCTTCGTCTACCAGCAGGGTGACGGTTTCAACCTCAACTGTGCAACTTCGGCATAAGTCGCCGATTGTGACCAGATCATAATCTTCCAGTACCTGGCCGGTGAGGGTTTTATGAGTTGTCATGATCAAGCCACCTCCATCGTTGCACGGGCATCAAACTTGAGTTCTTCTTTCATGCGTTCGTATATGGCCCGCGACTTATCGTTGTCGGCCGGTGGCAAGGCAATTTGCAGCACGACGTAAAGATCCCCCGGTGTTTTTGCAGGAATGCCCCGGCCTTTCAGCCTCAGCTTTTTACCAGCCTGTGAATTTGGCGGGATTTTCAAATCTATGGCACCGGATGGTGTAGGCACTTTAACACTGGCACCCAACGCAGCCTCCCAGGGCGCAAGCGGCAACTCCAGGTACACGTCAGCACCCTCAACACGGTAGTGACGATGCGGCCTGAACTCGATTTCGAGGTATAAATCACCGGCTTTGCCACTGCCCATGCCGGTTGCACCTTGCCCGGCCAAACGGATTTGCTGGCCCTGTCGGACACCTTTTGGAATACGCACTTTCAAGGTCCGGTTGCTGGTGACAACATGGCCTTCCGGGTTCACTTCCGGCATTTGTAATGAAATGGAACGCGATGCACCCTTAAAACTGTCTTCCAGGTCGATCAGAATCTTGGCGTGATGGTCTTCACCATGCATATGAAAGCCCCTATTGGCGCCGGAACGCCTTTCCTGCCCGAACAGTGATTCGAAAAAGTCACTGAAATCATGCTGGTCACCACCACCCGGTGGTGCGCCATGGAACTCAAAACCCGTGCCCCAGTCAGGCGGCGGTTGAAAACCCTGCTGGGCATTCCAGTTTGAACCCAGCTGGTCGTAGGCCGCACGTTTTTCAGGATCTTTGAGAACCTCGTTGGCCTCACCCAGTTCCTTGAATTTCTGCTCTGCATCCGCCTCCTTGCTAACATCCGGATGATACTTGCGGGCCAGCTTTCGATAGGCACGTTTGATCTCGTCCTGGGTGGCTTTGCGGTCCACACCCAAAACTGCGTAATAGTCTTTATATTCCATGGTTACTGAATCTTTTCCTTCGGTGTATATGTCTTGGCTTCCTGCTTTGTGAGTTTTTCAACACGTATCGTCCATTTCGCGAGGCTGGAATTAATCTGAAAACGGAAACGACCACCTTCGTTGAGTAATCTCACGCCATTATCGACATACTTGGTCGTGATGATCTTACCCAGGTATTCGCCACTGGGCGCGCTGACCAGGTCTATCTGCACCGCCATTTGTCCCGGGTAGTCACCTGACGTACGCCAGTCCACGATCCACGGCGCTTCTATCTCGAATTCAGCAGTGGTAGCGCTTTCACTGCCATTGAATTCTTTGATCAACTCCCTGGCGTCAACATTGAAAGAAAAGCAATACAGTGCTGCAAAAACAGCAAAACTAAAGAGGAACCTGTTCATCTGATTCTCCTGATTTAGTGGAGTAGCAAGTCAGGCGGGATGCCTTTTATGCTACTCCGGTAAGCCATTGGGCTAATGCCAGCCCAGTATAAGTGTTGGATGGGTCACAATTACCGGGCTCTTAAGACCGCCGCTACATTATATATAAGTATATTGTCGTAATTTGGCAAGCGCTACCCGGGTTACTGGAACTATATTAGTAAATAACGCACACTGATTATTGTCGTAACAGTCAAACGCGCAACAAGTACCCCCCACGGAGGAATTCAATATGATTAACAGATTTATTCTGATGGCAGCCGGTGTGGCCGGTTTGTCACTCGGCATGATGGACAGCAGCCATGCCGATATCTGGGTGAAAGACCCAACCACAGGCTGCCAGGTCTGGTCGGGCGATGATGGAACTTCCAAGGAAATCATTAGTTGGTCCGGCGCCTGCGCAGATGACAAGGCTATCGGCATGGGTACCCTTGTAACCACGGATATCGATGGCCTGGCCCTGGTTTTTAACGGCGAAATGAAGGCCGGCAAACTGGATGGCTGGGGATCACTCAAGTTCCGCAATAGCGATAGCGGCGAATTTGACCGCTACATCGGCAACTTTGAAAACAGCATGCCCAAGGGCAACGGTATTTATGACTCCAGCGAAGGATGGCGGCTCGAAGGCTTTTTTCATGGCGCGTTCGACAGTGGTGAAGGCACCCTTTACCTGGACGAGAATGACGCCGTTATCCGTGGTGAATTCAAGGATGGTGAGCTGGTGGGTGAAGCATTCATTTATTATCAAACCAAAGAAGGCGAAATGTATTTCGGTGATATGAATGATGGTGCCAGGGACGGATTTGGCACATTGGTACACGCCAATGATGATTCCTATGTGGGTGAGTTCGAAAAGGGTGTCGCCTCCGGTATTGGTATCTATGAATACGACAACGGTGGGCTGGTAATGGGTGAATATGCAGCCGGTGCTCCCAATGGTCGCGCAACCGTTATCGATACGAACGATGTCGCTTACCAGGGTGTTTTCAAGGATGGCCAGGCGGATGGCTTGATTCTGGTGACAAAACCGGACGGCAGCCAGTCGGTCGAAACCTGGGTTAACGGGGAGAAGCAGGAATGAAAATCAGGAAAACACAACTAAAACGTACGCTGCTTGTTGCCTTGATCAGCTTTGCAGTCATCGCCACTTCAATCACAGATGTTCAGGCAGGCAGAGCCTTGAGAAAAGGTGTTAAAGGTGCTGCAGCAGGCGCGCTCATTGGTGCAGCATTTGGTGGTAGTGACGGTGCTGCCAAGGGTGCCATGATCGGTGGCGGTGTTGGCATTATTGCTGGCTCAGGTGACAACAGAAGAAACAAGCGCCATCACCACAATAAGCATCACAAAAAACGCGCCAAGCAACACAGAAGGCGCAGGTAAGCTGATACAAACTTACTCTCGCGTTGTCATGATGGAAATCACGGAAGGCCCCTCCTTATTGATTGAGTTGTGAACAAGATGAAGCAATGAAACGACTACTGCTGGGTATTTCACTGATTTGGCTTCCATTCGCACTGCTGGCGGTGGACGAGCTTGATTGTGGCGAAGACAAGGCCACGCAATGCGAACAGGAATCCACGTCCGGGCGCCCAAAAACCAAATCACTGGCGGGCCCGGAACAGGTTGATAACCGGCTGGATATCGACTCCAACCAGGTCACACCGATGTTCTCAACTGATTTTGCTAAAGGTTATTTCGACTGGAAGGCGCGCATCAAGAAAGATCATGGTGTTTCCCTGGGTGGTGATTACTCCACCGTTTACCTGTCTGCCAGTGACAGCCCGGGAGAAGACAACGCTTTTGGCGGCATGTATCGGTTTTACGGTTCCTGGGAAGCCAGCAGTGATGGCAAGGGTAACTCCGGGGCGCTGATCTGGAAAGCTGAACACCGTCATGCCTATGGCAGTAATGTAGCGCCGGGTAGCTTTGGCTTTGAAGTCGGCTATATCGGTCTGTTCGCGCCGCCTTTCAGCGACCAGGGCACGCGTCTGACCAATTTCTATTGGCGGCAAAGGATGAAAGGCGGCAACCTGGTGTTTATCAGTGGTTTTATTGATGTGACCGATTACATGGATGTGTACATGCTGGCCAGCCCGTGGACAGGGTTCTTCAATCTTTCGTTTTCGACTGGTGCTGCCAGTATTCCTTTACCGAACGAGGGCCTGGGCCTGGGTCTTGGCGGCTACCTTAATGAGAACTTTTACATCATCGGTGGTTTTACCGACAGCAATTCAGATCCACACAAACCTGCCGATGGTTTCGAGACCTTTTTTGACGACCGTGAATATTTCAAACACCTCGAGTTCGGTTGGAATTCATCGCGTGAAACCGCCTTCCTGAACAATGTTCACCTGACGCTGTGGCATGCCGATGAGCGCGTAGTAGCGGCCACACCTGATGGCTGGGGTGCAAATGTTTCCTGGAGCCGGTCGGTCAATGACCACTGGATACCATTTATACGCGCCGGCTACGCCAATGATGGTGGCGCCCTGCTGGAAAAAACCATCAGTACCGGTTTCGGGTATCAAACAGTCTCCGGTGGCAACCAGCTTGGCGTCGCATACAACTGGGGTGAGCCCATGGAAAGTTCCTGGGGCCCCGGGCTCAAAAACCAGCAAACGCTGGAGGTGTTCTACCGTATCCAGCTATTCAAGGAACTGGCCATTACACCCGACCTGCAATACATCAAGAACCCTGCTTTAAATCCCGATGAAAGCTCACTTTGGGTTTTTGGGCTACGGGCAAGACTGGCATTCTGAGCTATGACAAATAGGGAGAGATCTGTGTCACGTTTATATACAAAGATATCGACACTGATGTTCATGATGGTTTTCGCCTTACCGGCTTCTTTCTCCGCCATGGCGCAAAATGGCGAGTGGACACCCGTCACCGGTTCCGACATCTTGCGGGAGTTTATGAGCGGTCGAACCATGGACCGGGACCTCGTGGGAGGAGCAGTCGGCCGGGCTGAGTACCACGCCGATGGAACAGGTCTGCTTCGTGTGGGTGGCACTTCCTTTGAGAGGGACTGGGAGATCAGGGGGGAACGCCAGATTTGTATTATCGCTTTACAGGAAACAGCCTGTTACGAGTTCGAAAGTAACACGACCGAAGCGGATCTCTACCGTGCCCGCGATGTACGAACCAACAAGCTGATTGAGTTCAGAGTAACGGGAGAGAGTGCCCTGACGAAGGCATCACCCAAGGATGTCGAACCCAAAGGCGGTGCTGCAACACCCTCAGCCGAGGAAATCGCCGCCGAATTATCAAACCCCAATACGGCACTGGGTACCATGAATACGAATTTCGATTACATCACCTACGATGGGGATCTGCCGGGTGCAAGTGATCAGTCCGCCTTCAAAATAACCTTTCAGCCCAGTTTGCCTTACCCTCTCGGTGGTGGCACCAACTTCTTCGTTCGACCAGCCATTCCGATTATTATCGATCAGCCCGTTCCCAAAGCAGGTGGTGGATTCGAATCGAAAGGCGTGGAGCTCGGTGATATCGGTTTCGATGCCTCACTGGGCTTCAGCTTCAAGAAAGAAGGTGGTTTGAATGTAGTTGTTGCCGGCATGGCCGGCACCTTGCCCACGGCAACCGATGAGACACTTGGGCTTGATCAATGGCTATTGGGCCCTGAGTTGGGCTTTTTCATGGTAAGAAAATGGGGCGTTATCGGAATCATTGCTTCTCACCAATGGGATGTGGCCGGCGAGGACAGCTTTAAAACCAGCATTACCGGCGGTCAGTACATCTACAGCTTTAACCTGGGTGGTGGCTGGCAGTTCTTCTCCGGTCCCGCCTGGTCTTACAACCACAAGGCCGACAGCGATAATGCCTGGACACTGCCAGCAGGCATTGGACTCGCGAAAACATCCATTTTCAAAGGACGGCCCTGGAAAATGAGCGTTCAATACTGGAACTATGTCAAAGCGCCGGAAGCTTTCGGCATGGAACACCAGGTCCGCTTTATCCTTGGCCCAGTGGTTGGCCTGCCCTGGAAAGGCCGACAGTAAATTCACGCTATACTCAATGTCTCTTTAACCCTTTTTTGGAGTGACTGACCAACATGTACACAGAACTGGCGATTCTTGCTCTGTTTATCTTTATTTACAGCATGGTTGCCGGCCGCATCGAGCGCTCGGCAATTTCAGGACCCATGGTGTTTGTTATCGCGGGATTCCTGATCGGGCCTTTTGGCTTTGGCTGGCTAAAAGGTGATGCGACCAGTGATGATTTGAGGACGATGGCGGATCTGACCCTGGCGTTGATTCTCTTTATCGATGCAGCAAACGCTGATATGGCTATCCTGAAACGTCAGTTCCGGATTCCTTCACGAATGCTGTTACTGGGCCTGCCGGGCGTGATCGCATTGGGGTTCGGTTTGGCCGTATTGATGTTCGATGGCCTGTCGTTATATGAGGCTGCCATTCTTGCAACCATGCTCGCGGCAACCGATGCGGCGCTTGGCAAAGCGGTAATCACCAACAAGGCCGTACCTGCCCAGGTACGTGAGGGCCTGAATATAGAAAGCGGCCTGAATGATGGCATTTGTGTTCCCATCGTGCTGTTTTTTATCGCACTGGCCGTGGGCGGAGAACATGGTGGAAGCGAGGCCTCAGCTATAGCCCTGGTTATACAGGAACTGGGCATCGGAATGGCCGTTGGCATGGGCCTGGCCTTTGTTGGCACATTACTGCTGCGCTGGTGCTGGAAACAGGGCTGGATAACCGAAATCTGGATGCAGGTCACGGTCGTTGGGCTGGCCATCGCCTCGTTTGCTATTGCACAAAGTCTGCATGGCAGCGGTTACATCGCCGCGTTTACCGGCGGCTTGCTATTCGGCTTTATGGCCAAAGATGCCACCCACAAACTGGTGCTGGCTGCTGAAGGAACCGGCGAGACACTGGCCCTGGTGACCTGGATGCTATTCGGGGCGATGGTTATCGGGCCGGCATTTGAACAATTCAGTTGGGAAGTCGTGGTCTACGCGCTGTTAAGCCTCACCGTCATACGCGTTGTACCTATTTTCCTGTCCCTGGTCGGGATAGGCGAAAGCGTTTCCAGCCGATTATTCCTGGGCTGGTTCGGGCCACGTGGCCTGGCCAGTATTGTATTCGCGATCATCGTTATTAACGCGGAAGTCCCCAACGGAGAATTTTTGGCACTGGTGGTTATTTGTACGGTGCTTTTCAGCCTGGTTGCCCACGGTGTTACAGCGCACCCCCTGGCAAGGTGGCTGGCGCGTCAAGAAGCCAGTAAATAGTATTTATCAAGCAAGGATTTCACAATGAACGATAAACCCGGCGTTAAATTCATAATGACCACCGTGATTGGCGGACTGGTATTCCTCGTACCACTGATGGTCTTCATATTTATACTTGGAAAGGCCATTGGTTTCATGATGGTAATAGCCAAACCACTGGCCGACTGGCTACCGGTGGACACCGTTGGAGGCGTAGCGCTGGCCAACCTGATTGCCATCCTGGCCGTAATAGTGGTGTCGTTTATCGCCGGTCTCATTGCCCGCCATACCATGGCTGGTGGATTTGTTAAAACATTAGAGTCCAAAGTACTGATGCACATCCCCGGTTACACAATGATCAAGGGTATTAAGAGCGGATTTGATGCCACTGAAACCGAAAGAATGAAACCGGTTGCACTCAAACTGGGCTCAGCCGAACGTATTGCCCTTGAGATCGAAAAGTTACCGGATGGACGATCAATGATTTATATCCCCAGCTCGCCAAGCCCCTGGTCAGGTATCACCCAGATATTACCGGCTGATCAAATCACTTATGTTGACGTACCGGTCACAAAAGTCCTGGAACTGACCGAGAGATTTGGCCACGGTGTAGATGCAATCCTGCAAAAAAGGAGACGATCATGAAGAAACTATTAACAGCAGTAATGGCAATAGCAGTGATGGGGCTTGCATTATTCGCGGGCATGGCAATGGCGAATGATTATGACGTGGTCATTCTGAATGGCCGGGTGATGGATCCGGAAACCAGTTTTGACGGGATTCGCAACGTGGGGGTGAAAGACGGGGAAATCGTCACGATTACGAAGAAAGAGATCACAGGGAAGGAAACGATCGATGCTAATGGGCTTGTGGTGGCCCCGGGCTTTATTGATACCCAGAGCCATTCGGCAGGCAGTTTGTGGGGCGTCCGGGCTATGTTGCGCGACGGGGTGACGACCCCGCTGGATTTTGAAATCGGGGCGATCAATGTGGGTGCCTGGTACGCGGAGCGCGAAGGAAAGTGGCCGGTAAACATGGGTATCGTCGCGGCGGAGGAATTACATCGTATGCGCGTGCTGGACAAGATGCCGCTTCCCGACCCGGTGGATGTCTGGCGGTTGGGGGAATTGCGCGGTAAATCCTACGAAGAGAATGACATTCCCGACTGGGCGGTCACCCAACCCGACCTGGAGCAGTTGAATGCGATTCTGGCGGGTTTGGATGAAGAGCTTCGGGTCGGTGCGCTCGGGATCGGGTCAACCGTAGGTTACATGAGTGAGGGTGTTTCTACTTTCGAATTGTTCCAGACGCAGAAAGTAGCGGCCAACTATGGCCGTACTTTCGCGGCGCATGTCCGCTTTCTCGGGAACACGTTACCTCCAAATGAAGGGACCCTGGGCGGGTTGGAGGAGATCGCCAACGGCGTTGCCCTGAATCAGCCCTTCTTGCTGAGCCACAACAATAATTATGGGTGGTGGGAGATTGAGGAGAGGCTGAAACTGTTGCGTGCCCAGGGCTACAACGCGTGGTCTGAATATTATCCGTATACCGCAGGATCGTCCACCATCGGTGCGGAGTTCCTGAAACCGGATAAGATTGGCCCAACCGGAATGAGCTACGAGAGAATGCTGAACCCGCAGACCGGAGAATTCATGAGCCGTGAGGAGTATGATCGGATCGTAGCCGATGACCCCGGGTTTATGATCGTGGCCTTTCTCGACGCGCGCGAGCCTTGGCTTCCCATGTGGCTGACTGTGCCTCATATGACGGTGGCCAGCGATGCCATGCCGCCGGTGGATGCAGAAGGAAACTATCTCAAAGACGATGATCCCTACGAAAAATTCAACGGTCATCCCCGCACGGTGGCAACCCATGCGAAGGTGCTGCGACTTGCCAGGGAGAATGACATCTCCTTACTACATACGCTCTCACAGTTAAGCTACTGGTCGGCCCTGCACCTTGGAGATGCGGGGTTGGAGTCCATGAAGGTTCGCGGT
>Ga0190293_1000890_pt1 | contig 10657 bp, 6 predicted proteins | sample 48693001_MG_FD_161671 | JGI IMG/M metagenome (GOLD analysis project Ga0190293, IMG submission 161671) | Hydrothermal vent microbial mat bacterial communities from Southern Trench, Guaymas Basin, Mexico - 4869-30-0-1_MG | ecosystem: Environmental > Aquatic > Marine > Hydrothermal vents > Microbial... | reverse complement strand
GGGGCAGGGCTGGTACGGTCGGCCCGTTGTCCCCACCACCAGTACGCCGGCAAATCCCGCCAGGCACCAGGCTGTGACTGAACGGCAACAGGTACAGAAAGAGACCATCCAGGCCATCGATGAAGACCCGGAAAAGCAAATTCTCTTTGGCGATTTTCATGTGCACACAGTTTATTCCCTGGATGCTTTCCTGGGCCAGTTACCTCTGATGCAGGGGGAAGGTGTACACCCACCTGCTGATGCCTGTGACTTTGCGCGTTATTGCTCGGCGCTCGATTTTTGGTCGATCAACGATCATGCGGAGAGCATCACACCGCAACGCTGGCTCGAAACCAAGGAGAGTATCCGTCAGTGCAACGCCGGTTCCGGTGATTTATCCAGTCCCGATACCGTGGCCTTCCTCGGTTGGGAATGGACCCAGGGAAGCACTACGAAAGAGGACTATTACGGTCATAAGAATGTCGTATTTCTTGATACTGAAGAGGGTGAAGTTCCAGCCCGTGCGATTGCTGCCATGGGGCAGGGGCTGCTAAAAATGCAAAACGCGAAATCCGGTGTCTTAAAATATTTGATGCCGACCCTGGATCCTGTTAATCGCCAGGTGTATTACGACTTTGAACGCTATCTTAAAGATACGAAGGTAACATTTTGCCAGGAGGGCGTGGATACACGTGATCTGCCGTTGGATTGTCTGGAATACGCAACAAAACCGGCCGAGCTTTTTGAAAAATTAAACCAATGGGGTTTTCCATCCATTGTCATACCCCACGGAACGGGTGTGGGTCACATGAACCCGGTGGGCAGTGCCTGGTGGTCCCAATTGTCTGCAGATAACCATGATCCGGCCAGGCAGACGATGTACGAAATATACTCCGGTCACGGCAGCTCCGAACAGTACCGCAGCAATCAATCGGTTGCCTATGATGAACAGGGTAAGCCTTATTGTCCGCAACCGACCGTGAGCTTTACACCCATGTGCTGGCAAGCGGGTGTGATTATTGAAACCCGTTGTCTGGCATCAGGTTCAGGCCTTGATGAGTGCGCCGGCCGGGCTAAGGAGGCACGCCAACTGGGTGCTGAAGCTGGTAAAAATGCCTTTGCCGTGGTGGGTGGTTCCGAAGTACCCGAGTGGCTTGATGCCGGTGTTTGTAAGGACTGTTTCCAGCCACCGAGTAGTTTGCGTCATAGCATGAGTGCCCAGGCTGCACTGGCGGTGAGGAACTTCAACAAAGGTGAAGGGGAAAGCGAGCGCTTCAAGTTCGCATTGATGTCATCCAGTGACAATCACAGCGCCATGCCGGGTACCGGTTATAAGGAATTTGATCGTCATAACACCCTTGATATCAAGGTGCCGAAGCAGAAATGGCTGGCGGATAAAGTTGCCAAAAAAGGTAAGCCACTTGACCGTGCCAGGGCCGTATCACCCGGAGAATATATCAAGTATGTAGAGCGCTCCCGTTCATATGTTTATAGCGGCGGGCTGATTGCCACCCATGCCAGCGGCCGTGATCGCAATTCGGTGTGGGAAGCGGTTCAACGCAAAGAGGTCTATGGCACCAGTGGGCCACGTATCTTATTGTGGTTTGACCTGTTGAACGGTCCCGATGGGGTCGCGCCAATGGGCAGTGATCTGCAACTGGATCAAAACCCACGCTTCCGGGTGTCTGCCGTGGGTGCATTCAAGCAGAAACCAGGTTGCCCGGACTATGCACTCAGCGGTCTGGGTGCTGAAAAACTTGACAACCTGTGCCATGGCGATTGCTACAACCCCGGTGATGAGCGGCATCGCATCACACGTATTGAAGTGATAAAGATCACTCCGCAGATCAGACCTGAAGAAGAGATCGCCGACCTGGTTTTCGATGACTGGAAAGTGCTGAGCTGTTCCGGTGATGAAGATGGCTGTACGGTGGAATTTGATGATCCCGACTTTGTCAGCGGTGCGCGTGACAGCCTGTATTATGTACGCGCTATCCAGGAACCGACACCCACCATCAATGGTGGAAATCTGCGCTGTGAGTATGATGAAAACGGCGCCTGTATCAAGGTCAATCCCTGCTATCCGCATGAATGGACCGATGCCAGTGATGATTGCCTGGCCCCGTCCGAACATCGCGCCTGGTCATCACCGATCTTTGTGGATTTCAGATAAGACAACACAGGAGCGCCGTAAACTCAATGCAACATAATTACATCCAAACAAAATGGCCCGGGAACAATGCAGGGAAGCCGCACACACATGGTTTTATGGGAAACCGGATTGGTAAAGCTGTCTTAATGGTCTTGTTGATACCCGGATTCCTTCTGGCCGCAGCCGAGGGGGTGCAAGCTGAGCAGAACCCGGAAAGAAATGCGTACTTCGGCGATCTGCATGTTCACACCCGATATTCCACAGATGCCAGAATTTTTGGCACCGTGGCCACTCCCGATGATGCCTACCGCTTTGCGAAAGGTGACGCGATTGACTTGCCTGCTCTTGGCAGGGTTCAACTTAAGCACGGTGCACTGGACTTTATGGCGGTCACCGATCATGCAGAATACCTGGGCGTGCTGGGTGGAGTGGAGGATCCTGAAAAAGAGCTGGGCTTTGCCATTGACGATCCCATGGAAGCCTACTCCAAGCTCAGGAAGGCAAATTTAGCCAGACGCCCTCTATCTGAATTAGACAGGCCAGATCTGACTGATTCTGCCTGGCAGGCGACCATAAATGCCGCAGAAAACCATTATCAGCCAGGTAAATTTACCACTTTTACAGGGTTTGAGTGGACGCTGAAAGGACCATTGGGTACTGCTCATCGAAATGTAATCTTCCGGGGACGTGACGTGACCGACCGGCCCTTCAGCACGTTTGATTCTGTACGTCCTGAAGATCTTTGGTCCTGGCTGGATACGCTCAGAGCGCAAGGTAAGGAAGCCATGGCGATCCCTCACAATCCCAATCTCAGTGGTGGGTCAATGTGGGAGGAGACCAAATCCGGTGGCGAGCCCATTGATCTGGAATGGGCCAGGCAACGATTACGCAACGAGGTGATTGTTGAAATGACCCAGGTCAAAGGTACCTCCGAAGCCCACCCACTGCTTTCGACCGACGATGAGTGGTCGGACTTTGAGATTTATGCACACAAGCCTCCGCTCAAAAAGCGATTCAACCAACTCTTTGAATCTTCAGAGTCTCTCAACAAGAAAAAAATCGAAGGGCTCAAAGGCAGTTATGTCCGTGCCGCTTATAAGAGAGGGCTTGAGTTGGGTGACAGCAAAGGATTCAACCCCTATAAATTTGGCATGATTGGCTCAACCGACACCCATAATGCCGCTAGCACTTTCGAGGAAGATAACTACTACAGCAAGGCTGGGAAAATGACGGCTACACCACAAGCGCGGTTACTGGCCAGCGAGGTGGGGTTTATCGAACGCCTGGTGCAAATCAGGGATCCCAAACTGTGGGGGTCTTCCGGGCTTGCCGCGGTGTGGGCCGAGGAAAATACACGTGAATCCATCTATGATGCTTTTCGCCGCAAAGAAACTTTTGCAACTACAGGCACGCGAATCCGTGTACGTTTTTTTGCCAGCTTTGATTTTGCCAAAGACCTGCATCAGCAAGCAGATGCGATCAGGCAGGCCTATGCACATGGTGTTCCTATGGGTGGCGACCTGGTTGCCCGCGATAACAACAGCGCACCAAAGTTTTTGGTCTGGGCACTGCGCGATCCCGACAGTGCACCTCTTCAGCGCATCCAGGTGATCAAGGGCTGGATGGAGAATGGTGAGTCCAGGGAAAAAGTATTCGATGTCGTCGGTTCCGATGGACTGGTTCCCGATCCGTTAACCCACCGGATTCCCGATAATGGTGCCAGTGTGAATCTGAAAACCGGCCAATGGGATGAAGACAAGGGGGCGGTCGAACTCAGGGCAGTCTGGATCGACCCTGAATTTGACCCCGAACAACATTCGTTCTACTACCTTCGTGTGCTGGAAAACCCTACCTTGCGCTGGAGCACCTACGATGCCAATACACTGGGTATCGAGCCACTGGAAGAATTACCAGCCACTATTCAGGAACGTGCCTATACCTCACCGATCTGGTATAGCCCTTTACAAACACAGTAATAGCCCATGATTTTTATTGTCAGGGAGCTGGTTGTGTAATCAAGTTTTTCCTTCAGAAGCGCCTTTTCATATTGAATAATATATAAGTTATAGCTTAATATATAATTTAGCAGCTATATTTATATCTACTCTATAAAGGGCAATACAAAGGAAATCACTCATGGGAAAGAAACGCACAACAGTCCCCAAGCAACGGCGTAGCATTGAAACCCGACAGAAGATCAAAGACACCGCCCACCAGCTTTTCTCCTCCAATGGTTTTCATGGAACAACAAGTAACGAGATTGCCGCTGTGGCGGGTGTAAATATCGGCACTTTTTATAACTATTTTGAAGATAAAAAAGTGCTGTTACTGGAACTGTTAGAGGACTTCCAGGCCCGGTTCTTTGATATGGCGTTTCCCGAGGATCTGCCCGATGTTGGGGGGACAGACGTCAGGGATTTCACCAGGCTCTACCTCGATCGTTCATTTGATGCATTTAGAATGGACCGTGAGTTTTTCAGAAGCGTGTACCCGTTGCAGTACATGGATAAAGACGTTGAAAAGATTTTCCGCAAATATGAACAAAAAGAGGCGCGGCAGATGCTGGCGGTTTATCAGCAAAAATTTGGCAACATAGATATCGAGGAAGCAAAAAATCGAATCTCGGTAATCGCCATCATAGTTGCTTCCGTTTCCAACCGTTTTTATACGCTCGGCCTGTCCATTGGGCGAAAGCAACTCATCAATGAACTAACCGAAATGATCAGTGCTTACATTGAGGCGTTGGAGTCCTGACGCGCTCATCAGGCTCGGCGGAGTAGCAGTTTTATAGAAACTAAGTAATTACTTAGAAAAAGCTTGACTAGTGTGCATCGACCGATACATACTATCCTCAGAACATAAGAAAAATATTTGCGGATATGAATGATGCTTTGCGTTTCGCAAAGCAAATCGGAAAAGTGGAAGATCAGAGATGAACACAACAGTCAAAAAGACCGGATACGGCATCAGTGAATATCATGACACGGAGAAATTGTACCGTGAGTTTGACCAGCTGATCAGCACACCACCCCGGGACTTAAAACCGGAGGCATTACAAAGCTACCTGACGGATTACTTTGACGGTAAATGCCCAAGATCAAAAGCCCTGTACGAGGAGGCTAAAGAAGCCATTCCTGGCGCAGTTCAACACAACCAGGCTTTCAGCTTTCCGTTTCCCCTTGCTTTTAACAAGGCTGGCGGGGCACATTTGGAAGATGTCGATGGCAATCAATATATCGATTTCTTGCAAGGTGGCGGGTCGACCCTGTTGGGCACCAATCCGCCAGCAGTGCTGGAAAAGGTCAAAGAGTTGCTGGACGAATGCGGACCGGTTACCTGTTTATTCCATGAATATGAATTGAAACTGGCACGGTTCATTATCGATCGCTACCCGGGCATCGACATGGTGCGTTTGCTGGGCAGTGGTACCGAAGCGGATATGGCAGCGATTCGGCTGGCCCGCGTCATTACCAAAAAGAAAAACATCATCAAGCTGGGTGCCGGTTTTCATGGCTGGAGTGACCAGCTCTCCTTCGCTCAGCGTATCCCCGGTATTGGTGGATTGGAATGCCATGGTATTCCCAGGAGTATCTTCAAACACATCCAGGAAGCCTATCCGAATGACATTAAGTCGATGGAGCGAATTTTGAAACGAAACCGGTTCAGAGGTGGTACCGCCGCCGTTGTAATTGAACCCCTGGGACCGGAAAGTGGCACCCGTCCGCTGGACTATGACTATTGCCGGAAAGTTCGCGAACTGTGTGATAAATATGACGCCCTGTTGATCTTCGATGAAGTTGTTACCGGTTTCCGGACTGCAATGGGAGGCGCCCAGGAGTATTTTGGAGTCGTACCCGATTTGACGGTACTCGGTAAGGTGATTGCCGGCGGTTATCCTGCCGCCGGAGCATTGGGTGGTAAAAGAGAACATATGGAGCGCCTCGCTGGTGGTATCGGTGGCAAGAAAGGCAAGAAGGCCCACGTGGGTGGTACCCTGGCAGCCAATCCCTTAAGTTCCCTGGCTGGTTATTACACACTGGTCGAGCTTGAGAAAACAAACGGTGCCGAAAAGGCCGGTCGTCTCGGTGACAGGCTCACCATGGGTTTGCGTGACCTGATCAGGAAATACAAACTTCCGTATGTTGCCTACAACCAGGGTTCCATGGTTCACCTTGAGACAACCGGACCAATTCTATTTGACATCAATATTTTGAAATTCTGGGAACTGCCAGGAAAAATCAAGGAGCTCTATCGTCGAAAAGATGTGATGGTAAACATAGGCGCTGCCTTTATGGCGGAAGGCCTTGTCACCGTGGGTGGAAGCCGCATGTTCACCAATGCTGCTTTCACGGAGGAAATTATCGATGATGCACTGCTTCGGTTTGAGCGGGTGTTCAAGAACGTTGAAGGAGTCTGAGCTGGTTTCGGGTCAAACTTGATGAAAAACGACTACGCAATTCTGGCGATCGATTTAGGGACATCCGGTGCCAAGGTCAGCCTAGTCAGACTCGATGGGTTTTGCCTTGACTGGACCCTGGAAAAAGTCCCGGTGATCCTGGCAGGTACCGGTGGCGCCGAACAGGATGCCGATAACTGGTGGCGTGCTATTTCTACCGCCGCCACCCGCCTGATTTCGAAAAACACAATAAGCCGGGATCGCATCATTGCGATTTGTACATCTTCAATGGGTGAGGAAACCATTCCTGTCGGACGCGACGGCAATCCATTGATGAACGCGATGACCTGGATGGACCAGAGAGGGGCTGAAGTCATTCGGGAGCAATTGAGTGGGCGTATCAATCACCTGGGAATAGGATACAGCATTCAAAACATCCTGAAATGGATTCGCTTCACCGGCGGGGTGCCGTCACCTTCGGGGAAAGACCCTGCGGGTCACATAACCTATATACGCAAAAAGCTTCCTGAAATTTATGAAAAAACCTACAAGTTTCTAAATTCACCGGATTTTATCAATCTGCGCTTAACGGGTGAATTTGTCGCGTCCTATGATTCCATCATGCCACTGTGGGTAACCGATAACCGGAATCTCGATAATATCCAATACCATTCCGGCTTGCTGGAGACCCTGGGTCTTGACCGGGAAAAACTACCGGATATTGTTCCGGCGACAGCGGTGATTGGAAAACTGCTACCACAGGTCGCCGGGATGTGGGGGCTTTCAGAAAATGTCAAAGTGGTTGCTGGTTCAGTTGACATCATCGCTGCTGCCATCGGTGGCGGTGCCGTGCAGGATTTTGATCCTTGTCTGACCCTGGGTACCTCATTGAATATTGCGGCCCACGTCCCCTTCAAGAAAACGGATGTCATTAACAACATGGCTTCCTTTCCCAGTGCAGTAAAGGGGAAATACATATTAATGAATAATCAGACCACTGCCGGGGGAAATCTTTCCTTCATTGCCAACAATATCGTTTATCACAAGGACGAATTATTACAGGAAGAACAAAAACCGGATTTGTACAAGGTATTTGATAAGGTTGTTCAGGGTGTACCCCCGGGTAGTAATGGACTGCTTTATACACCGTGGTTATTCGGTGAGCGTTCCCCCGTAGATGACCATTTTATCCGTGGTGGAATCCACAATATCTCACTACATAACAACAGAGAGGATGTTGTACGGTCCATGTTTGAAGGCGTCGCCTTGAATGCACGCTGGTTGCTTGAAGGTGTCGACAAGTTCCTGGGTCGAAAGTGTGCTTCCATTCGAATGGCTGGTGGCGGTGCTGCGTCTGATGTCTGGTGTCAGATTTTCGCTGATATTCTCGATCGCCGGATTCTGCAGGTCGATGACCCGATCAAAGCCAATACGCGGGGTGCTGCATTTATTGGTGCAGTCGGGATCGGGGAACTGGATTTTGAAGAGGCTGCGAAGCGGGTGAAAGTCAGAACCATTTATGAGCCGGATAGCGCAAACCGACAGCTTTATGATGAACGATATGGTCTATTCAGACAGTTCTACAAAAAAACCAAAAGCATCTACCAACAACTGAATCGTCATCAACCAACATGATGGCGAAATTGCTTCGTACATTCAAAGAGAGAACACCATGCTCGTATCATTAACACAAATGCTCCATGAAGCTGAAAAAGGCAGTTATGCAGTGATGGGGCTGGATTTTCTCTCAATCCATATGCTCAAGCAGGAACTTGAGGTGGCGGAAGAATATAACACCCCGGTTATCATTTCTTACCCATCCCTGCCCATCGACAAATTCAGACGGTTTAACAGCTTTACCCGCAAAGTTCTGAAGTTGTGTGACCAGGCACGCGTACCAGTGTGTTTGCACCTGGACCATGGGAAATCAGTGAAAGCGTGTTTGCAGGCGATCAATGCCGGATTTACCAGCGTTATGATCGATGGCAGTTCGTATTCCTTCGAAGAAAATGTACAAATGACAAAAACCGTCGTCGAAGCAGCCCGGAAAAAGAATATCTCAGTGGAGGCGGAAATCGGTCATGTGGGCTCGGGGAAAGTCATTGTTGAGAGAAGTAAAGACGACACCATGTTAACGAACCCGCAAGAGGCAAGACGGTTCGCGGAACAAACCGGTGTGGACTGTCTTGCAGTCTCAATCGGCACCATGCACGGTGAGTACAAAGGAGAGCCAAAGATCGATTTTGAAAGGCTCAGGGAAATCAAAAAGCAGGTTCCTGTTCCGTTGGTTCTTCATGGTGGATCAGGCACAGGTGATGACAATATCAAACAGGCAGTCAGCCAGGGAATCAGGAAGATCAACCTGTTCACCGAGTTCCTGAACCCCTACGTTGCGGAAACCCTTAGTTACTATAAGTGGAACCCGTTGCGACTGCTGCTGCCCTTAAATAAAGCAAAGCGTCAAAAAGCGGTGATCGAACCCGTGTTGAAGCGGTACTTTTCGATTTCAGGCAGCATCAATAAAGGTAAATATTCCCGGGCTTGAATAGCGACCCAAAAGAAAAGCCCTTAAGGAGGGTAACTCGTTCTTTCAACTGTGCGGAATCACCTTGCTGGTCGCCAGTGTATCTACGTAGCAGTCTGTTTCTTCAATTTAAAATCCCATTTAATCAAAGCTATAATCCCATTTAATCATACATATATTCCCCTTCTATCTAAGTACAGATCGTCTTGTTTCATGCAGCTTGACGCGGCCATTGCCGATCCCATTGGGTTCATTCAAGGTTACTCGCTTCCTTTGGTGATCGATGAAATTCAGCGTGCACCTCATTTATTACGAATGATTAAACGAATCGTCGACGAAAATAAAAAAGCAGGGCAATTTTTATTAACAGGCTCTGCAAACCTGCTCACACTTCCATCCATAGCGGATTCTTTAGCAGGCCGTATGAAGGTGACAGAGTTGTATCCATTTGCACAATTTGAGTTGGACAAGCAGACATCGTCTTTTTTGAGCAGGGCGTTTTCTGATAAGCCAAAGTTTGAATTTCCTGATATTGAGCAAAACAAACTGATCGGCAGGGTATTATCCGGCGGTTATCCCAGTGTTATGAAGCTTAATGAGTCCAGAAGAACAGGATGGCACAACGCTTATGTACGGAGCATTGTAGAGCGCGATATTAAAGACGTGGTTCAGGTGAATAAATTTTTCGAGCTAAATCGCTTGATTCGTGTTTTGGCGTTGCTGGCGAGTAACGAATTTATTCCAACAGCGGTAGCAGAAAAAGTGCAACTGGATCGGAAAACGGTTTCCAGGTACGTCTCTGCACTGGAACAAATCTATCTGCTAAAACAGGTGTCTGCCTGGCATAGAAATGAGTTGAAACGAATGGTAAAGAAACCGAAATTACATTTTCTTGATTCTGGATTACTGGCGTCGTTACAAAGGGTGACGGTTGCCAAGTTAAAAAATAACCGAATGCTCTTTGGGCCATTATTGGAGACTTTTGTATTTGGAGAATTGCTTAAAATCTCTCAAAACACCTTTACTGACAATACACAAGAAGCCTATGAGATCTATCACTACAGGGACACACAAAAGAACGAGGTGGACTTTGTTATTGAAAATGCCGATGGTGATGCCATTGGAGTTGAAGTCAAGGCGAGTCAAACAGCGTTACGGGGACAATTCAAAGGGCTCAAAGCATTAGCAAATTATACAAATCTTAAAGCTGGCTTTGTTATTTATACCGGGAAAGATTTTTTGTCGTTTGGAGATAATATGTATGCAGTGCCTTTGCAGGCGCTGTTTGTTTAGCCCAATGATGTCGCCACTGGTTTAGCATTGTTACCGACCCCAAGCTTGCCCACCCTATGTGAATGAGATATGTAATTTATTCCATTTCTGCCAGTGCCGCTTCAATATCCAGTTTTGCCATGGCGTCAATAGGCTCCATTTCTGTGGCCTTGACGTATGCATCGGTTACCTCATCAAGCCGGTCATCCCCAAACAACAGGTAAAGTCCGTTACCGTATTCAATATGTGCAATCGGTGCATCGGGGCTTAGTTCCAATGCGCGTTCAAAGTGCTTCACAGCTTTGGCGGGGGTTGCTCCATAGGTCAGCTTGCC
>Ga0190293_1000889_pt1 | contig 10680 bp, 12 predicted proteins | sample 48693001_MG_FD_161671 | JGI IMG/M metagenome (GOLD analysis project Ga0190293, IMG submission 161671) | Hydrothermal vent microbial mat bacterial communities from Southern Trench, Guaymas Basin, Mexico - 4869-30-0-1_MG | ecosystem: Environmental > Aquatic > Marine > Hydrothermal vents >... | reverse complement strand
CACCCGGGAGATCAACGAGTACCATTGGCAGAGCGCAGCGGGGGATGAACTGGTGCTCACCGATATGCCGGGGCTCAATGAAGTGCAGGGCAGTCTCGACCAGGTTGCCGCCGATGAGGCGCAGCGCAGTCATATTGTCATCTTTGTGACCAATGGCGATCTGACGCGCACCGAATATGACGCCATGAGCTGGCTGCAGGAGTTGAAAAAACCACTGCTGCTGGTCATCAACAAGGCAGAGTGGTTTAGCGGGGAGGATCTGCAGCTGCTGCATGACTCCATTCAGGCGCGCTTTGCCGGGCTTGTGGTGGTGGACGTGACGGCCAGTGGCGAGGAGCTGGTGATACGTCTGCTGCCCGACGGCAGTGAGGAGCGGGTGATGCGCCCGCGTCCTCCGCGGGTGGAAAAACTCGCAGCGGCGTTGCAGCAGATCATCGACACCCATGGCCAGGTTCTCGACGAGCTGCGGGATTCTGCGGTGTTTGTGCTGGCGCAGAACAAACTGAATATTGCAATCAATGAAGAGCGCGCAGTGCAGGCGGAAAAGGTGGTCTCCACCTACACCAAAAGAGCGGTGGTCGGCGCCATGGCGGCTGTGGCTCCCGGCACGGATTTGCTGATACAGGGTTTCCTCGCGACCCGCATGATCAAGGCGTTGTCCACCCTCTACGAAGTCCCGGCGCGCGAGGCGGATATGGATCTGCTGATCGAGCTGGTGCAAAAACATGTCGGCAAGAGCGTGGCGCTGATCCTGGCAATTGCCGGCAACGGCCTCAAGGCTTTCCCCGGAGTTGGCACGCTGACCGGGGGCTTACTGCATGCTGTCGCCTATGGCATGATCTTCAATACGCTGGGGCATGCAGTCGCCAGCTCCCTGCAGTCACGTGGCGAACTGCGCCCACTGGTTGCTTCACAACTCTTTAAGGAACATCTGGGTGACGATCTGGAAGCGTCTGCAAAGCGCTATGCCAAAATGGCCATCAAGCAGCTCGGCAACGACCGGGAGTAACAGCGGCGATGACCATCTGCAGCTGGCGCGCGAGAGCCTGCGCGAGCTGCTGGAAGATCCGCGCGTGCCTGAATCTGTGCGTGAAGAGCTGGCCGGCGACTACCAGCAGCTCGAACTCCTGCTTCGAAAGCTGGAGCAGGAGGAGATCCATATCGCCGTATTCGGCCGCGTCAGCGTCGGCAAGTCAGCGCTGCTGAATGCGCTGCTGGCTCAGACCCGCTTTGCCACCAGTCCACTCCATGGCGAGACCCGTGAAGTGGCGATGGGGCAATGGAGCGAATACCGGGATGGCAATGTGCTGCTGATGGATACCCCCGGCATCAATGAAGTCGAGGGTGAGGCGCGTGAACGTCTCGCCGCCGAGGTGGCGGGCAGGGCAGACCTGGTATTGTTTGTCGTCGATGGCGATCTGACCGCGACGGAGCGCAATGCCTTGCAGCTGCTTGAAGATCGCCATCTGCCGGTGCTGCTGATCTTCAACAAGGTTGACCGCTATACGCTGCAGCAGCAGCAGGAGATTCTCGAGTCACTGAAGCGGCATACCTCGGGACTGGTCAATGAGGAGGATGTCGTGACCGCCTCGGCAGATCCCTCACGGCAGATCATTATCCGCGTTGATGAAGCGGGCAACGAGACCGAGACTACCCGGCAGCCTGAGGTCGATGTCGAAGCGGTACGCACGCGCTTGTGGCAAATCCTCGAAAAGGAGGGGAAATCCCTCGCGGCCGTCAATGCCTCGCTGTTTGCCAGTGATATCGGTGATCAGATCGGCGCGCGCATCATGCAGGCAAAACGCCACCTGGGAGCGCAGATGATCCGCACCTACTGCATCGCCAAGGGTGTTGCCGTTGCCCTGAATCCAGTGCCAATTGCGGACCTGGTTGCAGCGGCCGTGGTCGATGTCAGCATGATCGTGCATCTCTCCAGGCTCTATGGGCTGCCGCTCAATCGCGGCGAGGCAAAAGAGCTGGTGATGGTGATCGGTGCGCAGATGGCGTTGTTGATGGGGACCGTGTGGCTGGTGAACCTGCTCTCGTCAGCACTGAAATTCGGCACCGGCGGGCTGTCAGCTATCCTTACCGGCACCGCCCAGGGTGTGCTGGCCTACTACAGCACCTATATCGTCGGCCAGGTTGCCGAGCGCTACCTGGCGCAGGGAAAATCCTGGGGCGAGGGCGGCCCGAAGCTGGTGGTCAGAGAGATCCTCGATTCAATCGACCGCGACACGCTGCTGGCGGAAGCAAAAGCGGATATCCGTCAGCGCCTCAAAAAGCAGGCTTAAGATCTCTCACTATCGTTCGAGATGACAACGAGACCGTAGGGTGACAATAAGCCTGCGCATGGCGTCGCAAAATGGCGGGGTGCGCTCCACTTACGCCGCCCTACGGGTTACCTGTCATTGCGAGGAGTGAAACGACGCGGCAATCTGGTTCCCATGCTCCAGCGTGGTAACCCATACCAGAATAGGCATTCTCACATGGGAACGAGGAACATCAATCCATGGTATGAATAGGTCTTCTGTACAGGTTTGACAAGCCGGGTGATCAGCGTACTATTTCAATAACAATAATTGTTATTGAGGGTTGGTATGAACGTCTCTCTTACGCCGCATTTTGACGAATTCATCAAATGTCAGCTTGAATCCGGCCGCTATCATTCGGCCAGTGAATTGATACGTGATGCTCTGAGGTTGCTGGAAGATCGTGGCAGCCAGATAAACCTGTTGCAGGCCGATCTGCAGAAAGGTATTGATAGCGGGAAATCTACGCCCCTGGATATCGAAGTAATCAAGCGCCAGGGTAGAAAACGACTGGCTTCGCAGAAATAGATCGCATGCCCCGGCTTCTTAAGCGCCCACAGGCAGAAGAGGATCTACTGGATATCTGGTGCTATATCTCCCGGGACAATCCTGATGCTGCAGATGCATGGACCGACCAACTGGGTGAAACTGCCTGGAGGCTGGCAGAAAACCCGGAAATCGGAACAACAAGGGAAGAACTTCTGCCGGGAATTCGCAGTTTTCCCGTGGGAAATTACATTCTCTTCTACCAGGCTATCGACGATGGCATAGAGTTGATTCGGGCACTGAGTGCATACCGGGATCTGGAATCGTTGTTCCAATAAAATGAAACGTAACTGTTGATGACGGGTTTTCACGCATTTGGCAATAAATCCGGTAGCAATTTCGTACAAATATGAGGAGGCAAATAGATGTCTAGCGTAATCAGAAAAGAAGATGCCCATAGGCTGGTGGATCAACTACCGGCCGATGCAACCTGGGAAGACTTGATGCACGAGATCTATGTGCGTGAGGCTATTGAGAGTGGGTTGGAAGACAGCAACGCAGGCAGAACAAAAGATGTGAAAGAGATCAGAAGGAAATATGGGCTCCCTGAATGAATGTTCATTGGACCGAAACAGCAGAGCAGCATCTTGACGCTATTTATGCATACATTGCGCGGGACTCCATAGCATACGCATTACGCACAGTAGATCGGATTACAAGAAAATCTCAGCAGATAGGAGCGTTTCCCCTGTCTGGCCGTCGAGTCCCTGAATACGATATGGATCAAATCAGAGAAGTATTTGTTGGTCCATACAGAATCATCTATCACATGAAATTAAATCAAATCGATGTCATCGCAGTAATACACGGGGCAATGGAAGTGCTGCGGGATACTGAAAATGATCCTCTAACCAGCGGTATTATGAATTTAACGGGAAAGACGAAATGATGAAAAAACAACTCATCTTTCTCTTCTGCCTCTGTGTCGCTTCTGCAGCAATAGCCGATGACAACCCGGCTGTCGACGCCATACAGGAGTACATGGATTTTGCAGAGTATAGTGACGGCGCGATTTCAACTGTGCAACTGGCGTCGGTGGGTGCGGGAGAGATCCTTTTTATCGATACCAGGAGTCCTGATCAATACGAATCGGGCCACGTTCCCGATGCACACAATATCGAGTGGCGCGAAGTACTGACGCGAAAAGAGGAGATCCCGATGGATAAAACCGTCGTGCTTTATTGCGATACCGGGCTGCTCTCGGCCAAAGCCCACTTTGCCTTGCGGCTAGCCGGCTATGAGAATCTCAAGATGTTGCAGGGAGGCTATCTGATGTGGAGTCAGGAGCAGGATTCCAAAGAGATGCAAACAAAGGGTGAAAATTAGTGTCCGTGGTTTTAAAAAACTTGCATCTCCGGCAACAGACGATACTTATGCCTGCACTACTATTGGCAATGCTCTCGATGCACACTCTCTCATGGGCTGCTGATTCGGGGTATCGATCCGTCTACACGAGCCTGAAGGAGTGTCGTGTTATTGAATCGTCGGAGCAGGAGGCAGATGCGGAAATCGACTATTTTTCTATGGAGTGTCCGGGAAGAGAGGGTTACCGGATTTTCCATGATGGCGAAGATGCTAGAAGCTGGCTCGTCATCAAGAGGGGAGAAGCGACGGTGATAGACCTGTATGATGATGTCATGCGCAATGAGCCCGGAGCATTCCCCTTTGTTTCAGGAGAGGTCGCAGAGTGGCGTTACAAAGGTGAATCACTTATTGCATTGATCTTCAGAATAGCCGGCAGTGATCTGGAGACAGACAAGCTAAAGTCTGAGTTGATGATAGTCAGGCTGGATGGGAAAAAGAGCTGTGTCATCGGAACTTCCTCATCCAATGAAAAGGCCAGAGAGATTGCCGATAACAATAAAGCGTGCCTCTCTACTGCGGAACATGCCGGGAAGTGAACCTCTTATGAATGATTCTTTACTCTGCTGTTGATGCCCTATGTTTCGAAGTACATTATTTACTTTTATCACCGGCTGGGTTGTGTGGTTCTGGATCGATAAACCGGATCCACGCGGTTTCCGTATGCCTCCAGTCAGTGATAGTATGATCGAAAACTTCCAGACAGCATTCAATATGCTCAAGGGTGGTTATGCGGAGGTGTCATTCCTTTTTATCTGGAATGCGCACTACCTGATTCTTTCACTTCTGGGCGGATTGATTCTTCTCTCCCTGTTTCAGAGCATAACGGGTGTCATGAGAAGACGACGCATGCGCAAAGCTTATCTTCCACCGAAGCGTGTGGATAAGCCTAAGCAGAAGCAGGAGGCTGCTGAAGTTGAAGTTCGGAAGCCAGAGAATTTACCCAACACAAAGGTAACAAAATGAAACCATTTACCATTACTCTGATATCAGCCTCACTGTTGTTTGCCGGCAGTTCCACATGGGCCGAGAAGATTATCGGCTCGGTCGACCAAAAAGGGAATGTCACTTTTTCTGACCATGTTCCTGCTGGCGCAGTGAAGTCGAGGGAGGTCAAGGTTGATCCGGTTATTCCTTCACAGGAGAGCCAGGAGGCAACCAGGGAGACCACCCAACAGATGATCGATGCCGCAGACCAGAGTAGAGATGATGTCGAGAATGTGCGTAAAGCCCGTGAAGAGCTGGTGGAGAAGCGAAGAAGCAGCATGGAAGCAGATCAGCAGAGATCACAAAAGGCGACTGTGGTTCCATCAAGGGATAGGTATGTGATTGATGGAGGCGGCTATGTTACGGATCGGGAGTTGGAGGAGATTATCGTGGAGCAGCAGTCGGAGTATGTTAGGGATCAGGGGCCAGGGTACGTTGAGGAGCGGGAGCCGGAGTACATTCAGGAGCGGGGACCGGAGTACATCGAGTAGTTGCAGGAGGTGACATGAATTTACTCAGACCCATGCTCGAGGATGATATCGATGCTGTCGTCGCCCTCATTGAATCGCACGATGAGGATGATGCAGAAGAGGCGGAGCGCTTCTATCGTGAATTCAATGGCTGTTACGGCCAGTTTGTGTTGGAAACGGAGGGTGAACTGATCGGCGTCACCGGCTTCGAGGCTCCGACAGGCTGTGACCAGAGCTACTGGATCAGCTGGACCTATATTGATGCGCAGCATACCAACCGGGGGCTGGGGCGCAAGATGCTGACGGAGTTGTTTGACTATCTTCAACAGCAGCAGGGAGGCCGCAAGCTGTTCGTCAAAGTCAGCGACTATGTGGACCCGGAAGATGGCGCAATCTATGCTGCGGCTCTGCATCTGTATGAATCGATGGGCTTCTCCATCGAGGTGCAGCATGATGGCTTTTATGACGTCGGCGAAGCACAAATCATTTTGGGCATGCGGCTGGAGCAGGAGCAGGATACTCCTCCCGTTGCGCAGCTGCAGGTTGCGATCCAGTTCAACGAAATCTTTGAGATCGGTGAGACCGAGGGCAGTTGGAGCTTCGGCTGGCATGAACAGAAGGGAGGCGGCAGCGATGCTCCTTTTACTGCGGAAGATGTGCAGACCGGTCTGGGCGCCGTGCGGGAGGATGGTGCGCGCTGCGTTTTTCTCAGCTTCCCGTCGAATTATGCTGGCGTCCGTGAGCCACTGATCGAGTCGGGGTTTACCGAGGCGGGAAGCCTGAAAGATTACTATGCTGACGGCATCGATGAATTACACTATGCTTACTACTTCAATCAGAAATTACTTGCGAGCACCCCGAATGAAATTTAAAATTGCAATCATTACTCCGCTTATCATCGGCATTCCTCTGCTGCTTGGCAGTTGCACCCAGAAAGCGCCTGGCGTGGATCTCGACCGGGTCATGAAAATCACTACGGAAAGCATGCAAAGATATGAGCAGACAAATCTGAGCGGGGTCAAAGGCGAGATGGATGACCTGGCACTGGCGCAATTCAGCCGGGATCTGGCCGATGATCTGCGCATGGCGCAGCCTCCTCTCTATGCAAGCCCGATTGGTATAGTGGTTGCGAAAGACGGCTCGATACAGGGCTATAATGACAAGAATGGCAACTATGTCAGGGAGACAGGTGAAGGGGATCTCTTCAAAATCGAGATAGATAGCCAGAACAATCGTATCATTGCTTCCAATGATGATGTCGTACGTGAGCAGGGAATGGGCATGGGAGGCGGTTTGATGATGGGAATGCTGATGGGCAGCATGTTGAGCCGTCAGAGCGCTGCGGGCATCAGACCGGGCGCATTCAACAACAAGCGCGCCACGCCAAAACCACGCGCCAGATCCAGTTTCGGCAGCGCCCGCTCCCGCGCCGGTTCAGGGAGTTTCTCCTCAGGGAAATAAATCCACCGCTTTTTTAAAAAACAATACACCACGAAATACACGAAAAACACGAAAAACGGAATTGTTTGTAAGTTCTTAATAAGCCCGAGTTAACGCTGTCATTGCGAGGGAGCCTAAGCGACTGCGGCACTAATTTTGCCTGGAGCAAAATTGAACGCACTTTGTGCGACCCGAAGGGTAAATTACAAGGATGTAATTTATAATCCTAAACCAGATTGCCGCGTCGCCTCCGGCTCCTCGCAATGACATCTGTTATAACAAAATGCATTCAATGCACTGGGTTATTGAGAAATAACAATTGTTTCTGTTAACTCTTTTTCGTGTGTTTTGTGCTTTTCGTGGTCAATTTCTTTTCTTTCTCATCCCCCTATGTCACAACAATCCATCCAGGACTACAGTCACCTGACATCAAAACAGACGGGCATTCTGCTGATCTCGATTCTGATCGTCGCTCTCTGCGGCATCGCTTATGAGTTGATCATCAGCAGCGTTTCCAGCTACCTGCTGGGAAACAGTGTTTATCAGTTTTCGATGACCATCGGTTTTTTTATGTTCGCCATGGGTGTGGGTTCTTTTCTCACCAGGCTGCTTGGCGATGATCTGATCCGCAATTTCATCAGCATAGAGATCGCGCTCTCCCTGGTAGGCGGGGTGTGCAGCCTGTTGCTGATGATCGTCTTTCCCCAGGCGCGGGTGCTGTATGAAGCTGTGATGTACAGCCTGATTCTGATTATTGGCGCCCTGGTCGGCATGGAAATCCCCATCCTTACCTCCATACTTTCTCAGAAGCAGAGCATCCGCGACTCCATCTCCAATGTGATGTCGTTCGACTATCTTGGCGCGCTGGTGGGAGCAGTCGCCTTCCCATTGTTTCTGCTGCCTCATCTGGGCCTGATCCGCTCGTCATTTGCTATCGGACTGATCAACAGCTTCATCGCATTGATCAATATCTTTATGTTTCGCAAGTATCTCAGGCGCCCGGGGTTATTCATGGGGGCCGCCCTGTCGGTCACCGCGCTGTTGGTTGCGTTTCTGTTGTATGGCACTGTGCTGACGCGTTTTGCCGAGAAGCATCTCTATTTTGACGACATCATCTATCAGCAGCAGACGCCGTATCAGAAGATCGTCGTCACAAGGTCAGCGGCCAGCGGGGATACCAGGCTCTACATCGACGGGCATATCCAGTTCTCCTCGCGTGACGAGTATCGCTATCATGAAGCGCTGGTGCATCCGGTTATGTCGGTATCGGGCAGCAGAGAGCATGTCCTGATCCTCGGAGGAGGGGATGGGCTTGCTGCCAGGGAAGTCCTCAAGCACCAGGATGTCAGGACGATTCATCTGGTCGATATCGATCCCGAGATGACACAGATCAGCAAGCAGCTGCCGGTGCTTTCAAGCATGAATGCCAACAGCCTGGATGATCCGAGACTCAGCGTCTTCAATGATGATGCATTCAGCTTTATCAATCAGCCGGGGTTGTTGTATGACCGTGTGATCATCGATATGCCGGATCCGCACAATGAAGCGATCAACAAGCTCTATTCACGCGAGTTTTACACCATGATTCGCCGGCGTATGACGCCTCAGGGCGTGCTCGTCACGCAAAGCTCCTCTCCCTTCTTTACACGCAAAACCTTCTGGTGCATCGAGCAGACGCTGGCTTCGGTGTTTGAGCATACACTCAGCTATCACAACACCATTCCATCATTCGGCGTATGGGGTTTCAACATGGCGCGCAATGATGCTCCGCTGCCGCGCGACTATGATTTTGAGATTCCAACGCGCTACCTGGACAGAGCCGTCATGGATGCGGCGCTGATCTTCGGCAAGGATACGCAGAAACTGGCGTCGCCGGTCAACTCGATCCTGGAGCCAAAGTTGTACCAGCTTTACATCGAGGATTTGAAAGGCTGATTGGATTTTATCGCGGTCGTCTGACCGCGATTTTCCTCAATGCCCCGCATAGAGCGCATCAATCTCATCTTTGTGTTGTTCACAGATAACACTGCGTTTCAACTTCAGGGTGGGGGTCAGCATGCCGTTTTCCACGCTCCACGCATCGTCGATCAGGGCAATACGCTGCACATTGGCGTAACCGGGAAAATCGACAAGACAACTCTTCACGAGATTTAGCAGATGGTGGATGATTCCAGGATTCTGCAGCAGCTCCGCACCGGTGGCGGTGATGCCAAGCGTTGTTACCAGCTTGTTGAGCTCATCCATATCCGGGACGATCAGCGCCGAGAGATAGGGGCGGGCATCACCGATGATCAACACCTCGTTGATTATGGCTTGCGTTGCAATTGCCAGTTCAATATTACCCGGCGGTACTTTCTCGCCGTTGGAGAGCACCAGGATCTCCTTGAGTCTGCCGGTGATATAGAGGTGACCCTGATCATCAAAACGCCCCTTGTCGCCGGTGTGCAGCCATCCATCACTGTCGATGACTTCCGTGGTCGCCTGTTCGTTATTCCAGTATCCCAGCATCACGCAGGGACTGCGCGCCAGGATCTCATCCTCCTCGCCGATCACCACCTCCATGCCTGGCATGATCCTGCCGATACTTGCCGGAATATTATCTTCAACGCGATTCACTGACAGGGTGGGGCTGTGTTCGGTCAGTCCATACCCCTGGATGATGGGTATGCCGAGGCCGATGAAGAGCCGGCTGATCTGCGGAGAAAGCGCAGCGCCGCCGCACACGGCAAAGCGGAGTCTGCCGCCAAATCTGCTGCGCGCCTTTGCTCCAACCAATCTGTCCAGCAGCAGATGCAGCAGTTGCTCTTTCACTCCGGCGTGCTGCGCTCCCTGCTGCTGCTGAAACAGGGCCCAGCCGCTGTCGACGGCGAGTTGAAACAGCTTCTGTTTGATGGCGGACTCCTGCGCCAGCTTGGCTGATAGTTTGCTGTAGATGCGTTCGAAGATACGCGGTACGGCAATCATGACTGTCGGTTTCTGCTGCTGCAGATCCTCGGCCAGATGCGGTATCGAACGTGCATAGACGATGCTGCTGCCGGCGGCGATTGGCAGGTAGTAGCCGATGCTGCGCTCAAAGGCGTGTGACAGCGGCAGGAAGGAGAGAAAGCGGTCGTTGGTGTTGATCTCGATCGATTCAAGACCGCTCTTGACGTTGAACAGGATATTGCGGTGACTGAGCATCACCCCTTTGGGATGCCCCGTCGTCCCGGAGGTATAGATGATGGTGGCGAGGGTGTCATCAGGCATCTCCTCCACCAGGAATTCAGCAGGGGCATCCGCCAGCCACTCATCAACATGCATCACCCTGACAGGGCTGCTTCCTGTTGCAACGGGTTGCAGTGTAATCACTGCGTCCAGTTGCGCCAGCGCCTCTTCGATGGAGTTGAGCTCTTGCCACTGCTCGTCACCCTCGATCAGCAGCAGACGGACTCCGGCATCCTTGAGCAGCCAGGCGATATTGCCGGCGCGATCATTGGTGTAGATGGGCACGGTCACCAGTCCCAGTCCCAGTGCGGCCTGGTCAAACAGCACCCACTCGCGGCAGTTGCGCAGCATCACGGCAACGC
>Ga0190293_1000888_pt1 | contig 10681 bp, 13 predicted proteins | sample 48693001_MG_FD_161671 | JGI IMG/M metagenome (GOLD analysis project Ga0190293, IMG submission 161671) | Hydrothermal vent microbial mat bacterial communities from Southern Trench, Guaymas Basin, Mexico - 4869-30-0-1_MG | ecosystem: Environmental > Aquatic > Marine > Hydrothermal vents >... | reverse complement strand
GCAAAGCTGAGCGCCAGTTCTGCCAGGTACATTGCGCGCGGTTGATCAACCGCGCCCATCCCACTCATATTGGGTGCCATGTCCGACAACACAAGATCAACATGTTGACCATTCAAAGCCTGTTCCAACAGTGCCAATGGTTCATCTTCGGTAAAATCACCCTGGATAAAGGTCACGTGTTCCAGCGGATCCATCGGCAGGATATCCAGCGCAATGATTTGCCCACTATTGCCCAGCGCCCGTTGCGCCACCTGTGTCCAGCTTCCCGGCGCCGAACCGAGGTCTACCACCCGCATGCCCTTTTTCAGTAGATGGTACTTCTCATCCAGTTCCATCAGCTTGAATGACGCCCGCGCGCGCAGGCCCTGTTGCCGGGCCATCTTGACGTATTGATCATCGAAATGTTCCGCCAGCCAACGACGGCTGCTTTTACTCTTCGCCATTGTGTGAGTGTTCCGGTTAAAATGGTAGTTTGCCATATCGGGAATAATTAAATGCCACTAAAAGCATCGCAGAAAAAGAACCTGAGAGGTCAGGCTCACCACCTCAAACCACTGGTCACCGTCGCCGACAAGGGGCTTAGCGAAAATGTTGTCGCTGAAATAGACCGCGCATTAAACGACCACGAACTTATCAAGGTCAAGCTCAGGGGCGAACGCGAGACCCGCAAGGCGTGGGCACAGAGCATCGCCAAGTTATGCAAGGCCGAGTTGGTCATGACCATTGGCCAGGTTGCCGCCTTTTACCGGAAACACCCGGAAAAACCGGTTATTAACCCGGGTAAATAAATGGAATTCAATCTTGAGGTACCGCTTGACCAGTTCTTTATACGTTCGGTCACTGAAAAAGGTATCCGTGTCCTGGATGATTATTACAATAGCCCGTTCATCATTTCAGGCCAGCGAATTGTTCCGGAATGGCCTGTAAAGTCTGTCGACGATATCAACGAAACAAGTCTGCAGGTGATCTTTGAGCTGCAACCGGAAGTAATATTGCTTGGAACAGGCTTGAGCCAGGTGTTTTTACCAGCCGCTACCCAGGCACATTTCTTCCGCTATGGTTTTGGTTTCGAAGTCATGAGTACGGATGCGGCTTGTCGCACGTACAATGTGTTGGCAGCTGAGGGACGTCATGTGGTTGCAGCTTTGTTGCCCCCAATTTGATAGACATCATTTCATAAACGGCGTTTCCATCACCCCTTCACGGCGGGAAATTTCCCGCAAACGTGCCAGTGCCGCCAGCTGAACCTGCCGTACCCTCTCCCGTGTGACACCCAGTAACTGACCGACTTCTTCCAGCGTACGGCGACCTTTGCCGTGCAGGCCGAAACGGTGTTCCACTACGATGCGTTGCTGTTTGGGCAACAAATCCAACCAGTGTCCCAGTAACTCGCCTGCAGCCTGTTCGGCATACTCGTTCTCGGGGGTATGATTTTTATCATCCGCTATTGAATCCAGTATCGACTTGCTGCCATCACCGGATTGATTATCAGTAGAGGTTGTCGGCTCATTGAAGCTGAAAAGTGTGTGTACAGATTTGCTGGGCTTGTCCAGTTTTCTTGCCACTTCCTCGATGCCAGGGCGGCGACCCAGTTCCTGCTCCAGTTCGCGCGTGGTGCGCAGATAACAGGTGAGTTCACGAATTACATGAATCGGCAAACGTACGGTACGGCACTGGTTCATGATGGAACGCTCTACCGATTGCCGTATCCACCAGGTTGCATAGGTAGAAAACCTGAAACCTCTTTCCGGGTCGAATTTCTCAACTGCGCGAATCAGGCCCAGGTTGCCCTCTTCGATCAGGTCCAGTAAAGGCAAGCCGCGATTGATATAGGAACGGGCAACCTTAACCACCAGGCGCAAATTACATTCGATCATTCGCTGACGACTGGCCATGCAACCACCATGTGCGGCACGTGATAATGATTTCTCTTCGTCAGCGTTCAGGAGTTTGGCACGGCCAATTTCACTCAGGTAAATTCGAGTGACATCGCCATTATGCGGCTGTTTGTATTTGGCATTTCCAGATTGAGCAAATTTGAGGCCGGTCATTGCTGATCCACCCTTCAAATTTCTAACAGCCCTACCATTATTATTTTCTTTCTTCACATTCCCCCCCATCCTTGTGCAAATTTTTTACACATCAGGCCAGGCCCATCCCAACAACTTACATACCCTGGCCCGCAAGCGACAGATTCGTTTCGGTCAGGATGGACTATCAACGCTACCACATTTTCCAACAAATGTCACAAAGCAGCGTCGACACGATTGTCTGTTAACTGAAGTACCAGGCAGTGATAAAAAAGTTGGTGGGTTATTTTTTAGGCAGATAGCTTAGCGGGTTAACGGGCTTGCCACGAGCCCGGATCTCGAAGTGCAACAGTTGCTCATTACCCGCATTCCTGCCCATTTCGGCGATCTTCTGGCCGGCTGAGACCTGCTCACCCTCGTTAACCAGACGTACCTTGTTGTGGGCGTAGGCACTGAGCATTTTCTCACTGTGTTTGATGATGATCAGCTCACCATAACCGATCAGGCCATTGCCGCTATACACGACCTGACCACCCGCCGATGCATTGATGGCCTGGCCTTCCCTGCCAATGATTTCAATACCGTTCCGGGCCGGGTCACCAGCAAGAAAAGTTCTGTGCAAGCGTCCCTTGGTGGGCCATTTCCAGCTTTTTGGATCGCCGGTGCTGCTCACAGGAGGTTTCGCGTGCGTTGCGGTTTTCGTGGTGCTTTTGGCAACCGGCTTCGGACTCGAAGCTGTTGGTTTCGGTGTTGTCGTGGATGCTTTGTTCGGACTTGCCTTATTCGGACTTGTAACCGTTTTGGTCGTTGCCCGCCCCGGGGTTTTCACCGTGGATATCTGTACACCCGCCGAGCTTCCACTGCTGCGACTGCCGCCAGACGGTGCTGAAAGCCGTAATTTCTGACCTGGATAAATAGTGTATGGACTGGAGATATCATTCCATTTCGCCACGTTGCGAGGGTCTACCCCATAACCAAATGCTATCGCATAGAGGGTATCCCCCGACCTGACGTAGTATGTGCCATCCGCATTCAACTGGCGTTTTACCATTGCGTTAGAATGATCTTCGATAGGTGCCGGCGGGTGATAACTACAGCCCGACAGCAATGCCAGGACAAGAACAACCAGAAAAACCCGGGGGCTGATCTTTATGCTCATGAGCCGTTCATTTTCAAAATGACGAAAACAATTACGGCAAGCCCAATCATGATCCAGCCAATCAGGTCAATATACTTGCGCATACGTGTGGCCAGTTTCTCACCACCCAGGCGGATCAACCCGGCAACAAGAAAGAAGCGTCCGCCCCTGCCCGCGATCGAACCGCCGATAAACGCCAGGAATGGCATACCGACGACACCCGCACTGATGGTGAATATCTTGTAGGGGATCGGGGTAAAACCTGCCAGTAAAATATACCAGAAACCCCAGGTGTCAAAAGCACTGACAGCGCTTGTAAATGTTTCCGCATACCTGGAATCCATCAGCCAGGGTTCTATCCAGCCAAACGCCAGGCTGCCAATCAGGTAGCCCGCCATGCCGCCAAGTACTGAAAACAGGGTACACAAGGCGGCATATACCCAACTTTTCAGGGGCTTTGCCAGGCACATGGGTATCAGCATGACATCCGGTGGTATCGGAAAAACGCTGGATTCGGCAAAACTCAGGGTAGCCAGATACGCCGGAGCCCGGCGGTGGGCAGATAGGGCAATTACCCAGTCATAGAGACGAAGAAACATCCAGTTTTATGCCAGGCCACTAAGCAGCGGCACAAACACCACCCCGCCAAGATCGGTTTCGTCAAAACCGTCTTCGGTACGCCGGACAGATATCAACCGTTGTTGCCCATTTTTCTCGATCGGAATCACCAGCAACGCACCCACCGCGAGTTGCTCCAGCAACTCCTCCGGAACGGACTGTGCCGCTGCGGTCACCATAATACCGTCAAACGGTGCCTGGCTGGGCCAGCCGAGGTGGCCGTCTGCATAGCGAACATAAATATTATTCAAGCGCTGCGCGTGGAAGCGGCGACGTGCCAACTTCAGCAATTCATCAATGCGTTCTACCGTAAATACCGTGTCCACCAGGTGCGACAAAATTGCGGCCTGGTATCCGGAACCCGTACCTACCTCGAGGACTTTTTTCGGGTTGCCGCCATCCAGCAGGGCTTCAGTCATGCGGGCGACGATCCATGGTTGCGATATAGTCTGGCTTTGCCCGATCGGCAGCGCAGTATTCTCATAGGCCCGGCTGGACAAGGCCTCATCAACAAATTTGTGACGGGGTACCAGCGTGACCGCCTTCAAAACCCGCTCATCCCTGATACCTTCCCTGCGCAATGTTTGCACGAGACGGTCGCGTGTGCCCTGGGAAGTCATGCCAATGCCCCGGTTTTCAGTGCGAAGCTTGTGTTTATGAATCATGAGGGTTCCTGGCCCGGCCCGGATCCGGTGCCGATTGCCGTCACCCATCCAGCCACTTGCTCCAAAGCCTGGTAGCGGGTCAGATCCACATGAATGGGGGTGACCGAAATAAACTTGCGCCTGACGGCATCAAAGTCCGTGCCCGGCCCGGCATCCTGTTCCGCACCGGCCGGTCCTATCCAGTACATTTCACGACCGCGGGGGTCGGTGGTTTTAATGACCGGTTCGGCCCGGTGGCGATGACCGAGGCGCGTCACTTCAAAGCCCCTGATTTCCGACCATGGACAATCGGGAACATTGACATTAAGTATGGTATCGGCAGGCAGAGGATCCCGCTGTAGCTGTCTCACCAGCCGAATCGCGGCTTCCCCTGCTGTCTCGTAGTAATGTTGCTGTTGTTGATCGCCAAAAACCAGCGACAACGCAACGGCGGGGTAACCGAGAAACCGCCCTTCCATTGCAGCCGCTACCGTACCGGAATAAATAACATCATCACCCAGGTTGGCGCCGGCATTGATACCGGAAACAACAATATCCGGGTCCTCGTCCAGCAAACCCGTCAACGCGACATGCACGCAATCCGTGGGTGTACCTGCGACCCGGTAAATCCCGTCTTCTATTTCCTTGATCCGGATCGGTGAATCCAGGGTCAATGAATTACTTGCCCCGCTACGATTTTTATCGGGTGCAACAATAGTTACCTTACCCAAACCCCGCATGCTATCGGCCAGCACGCGAATGCCTTTGGCCTCAATACCATCATCGTTGCTAATCAGTAATTCCATTCAGGGTGTCAGAGCCTTTGTTGAAATTCATACCCACCAACCGCAGGTATGTTTGCCAGGGTCCGCCAACAGACCGAGGATGGTATTGTACGGACTTACGGCGGTTTCCGAAACGCGGAATTTAATTAAAGGCACAAAATGATTGAGCTGTTTATATTCTTACTGGCTACAGGGCTGGTTGTCGCATGGTGGCAACTGATGCACACTCGACAAAAGGCCCGCAAAGCCGCCGGGCATGTGTGTGGTAATCATGGCTTACAGCTGCTGGATGATACTGTCACACTCGGTTCAATTACCTGGAACCGCGCGGATTCGAACGCCCGTATCCTGCTTAACTACAGTTTTGAATTTGCGACCAACGGCGCCATACGCAGAAAAGGCATCGTCGCCATAGGTTTCCCGGGTTCCCTGAGCGTGATGCTTGATCTGGAAGAAGGCCGTTTAATTGAAAACCTGGGAAGACTGTGACTTGGAATCAAAGTTTATTGCTTTAAGAGCGAATTCCCCACAGATTACACAGATTACACAGATTAAAGAGCAGCTTAACGGATTCTGTCGTTCCGGGCTTGACCCGGAATCCATCTTGCTCTTTGTAGTGCCTTTGGCAAAGAGATGGACCCCGGATCAAGTCCGGGGCGACGTTATTCTTTGAAAAAAATCTGTGTAATCTGTGTAATCTGTGGGCAATTTATTTTACAACTTTCAGGTGTGAACGAGGTGGCGGTTCATCAGGATTGTTGACCGGGGGTGGATCGCTGTCGTCCTGCGCGAACATCATGCCCTGGCCGTTTTCGCGTGCGTAAATGGCGATAACGGCTCCCATGGGGACGCTGATAGGATAGGGTTTGCCTGAGAAACGGGCTCTGAAGCAGATGGATTCGTTATCCATCACCAAAGCCTCGGTCGCACTGTTGGCAATATTTAAAACCACCTTGCCTTTCTGAATGACATGGTGCGGAACATCGACACCGTCGATCTCTGCATCGACCAGGACGTGTGGCGTCAGGCCGTTATCGTTAATCCATTCATACAAAGCGCGTAACAGGTAAGGCCTGTTGGTGGTCATGCCTTCCGGCGAAGAACTCATCAATACACCCTGAATAGAAGAATGCGGATATCAGCTTAAGTTCAGAACCATTTCACGCTCGGCACGTGTCAGGCTGGTTTTGAATGAAGGACGTGATATCAGACGCTGTATATAACCCTGTATCGATACGCCCGGCTTACCCAGGTTGATGCCATAGACGGGCAAACGCCAGAACAACGGCGCCAGGGTGCAATCAACCAGGCTTAGCTCATCACCGAGCATAAAATCAGAATGCTTGAACAGGTCATTGGCCGCAACGATACTTTCTTTCAGCTGCTGTCGTGGCTTGTCCGCCTTACGGGCCGTAGCGGCATTCTCAATCTCTTCAGCCAGAGGGTACCAATCACGAATAACGCGGTGGTGAACCAGTCGCAGACGGGCGCGTGATACCGGATCGACCGGCATCAGAGGTGGATGCGGATAACGTTCATCCAGGTAATCGTTAATTACACCAGCGTTGTGTAACAGCAGATCACGGTCGACCAGTGTCGGTGCTTCGTTATACGGGTTCAACTCAGCCAGATCAGCGGCAGCTGACTCGTCGTTGGTCACATCAATGATATCGACATTAATGCCCTTCTCTGCCAGTACGAACCGTACCCGATGACAATGAATGTTATGGTCGGAAGAGTACAGCGCCATCGTAGAGCGCCCTTTAACTGCTGCTGCTGTCACTAAATTTCTCCTTTTGACGTGATTTTCGGTCAGTACTTTATCGTTGTTTTTAGATTAATGAACATCACGCCAGTATTCTGCTTTCAACAGATACGCAATGAAGGTGAACAACACCAGAAACAATATCACCCAGACACCGATACCCTTGCGTTGCAATTTGGCCGGTTCACCCACGTAGTCCAGAAACGCCGCTATATCGCGGGCGGTTTCTTCAAATTCCTCAGGTGATTGAGTGCCCGGCGTGACCAGTTCGAAGTGATCAATAACTTCGTGGGTATAACCGCTCTCGCTGGTTTCAGTCCGGTAGACCGGAGTCTGTATGCCCTGCAATTGCCACAAAACATGGGGCATTGCAGCATTGGGCAGCAGTGTGTTATTCCAGCTGCCACTTTCATCCTGGTAGAAAGCACGTAAATAGGAATACACCCAGTCAGCACCGCGTGAGCGCCCGATCAGGGAAAGATCTGGCGGGGTCTTTCCGAACCAGGCCTCTGCCTGCACCGGATCCATGGCAATATCCATGGTATCGGCAAATTTCGCATCCGAATAAACCAGGTTCTGCATAACCGCCTCTTCGCTCAAACCCAGATCTTTGGCCAGGCGGTTATACCGCTGGTAGCTGAGGGTATGACAGCCAAGGCAATAATTTACGTACCACTTGGCTCCGCGTTGCAATGATGCAGTATCTTCAATATTGGCACCGGAGTGTTCTACGCCTGCACCACCGGATGCAAGTGCGGTAGCGCCGGCCATGGGCAGGAATAAGACTGCAATAAATAAGTATGTGGCAAATTTCTTCATCAGTCAGTCACCCGATCCGGTTCCGGTTTGGTCTTGCCGCCCGGACTCAAGAAAAACAGCAGTACAAAAAACATGAAATAAACCAGCGTCCAGACCCTCATTTCCCAGGTCTGTGCAGGTGTTCCTTCGGCCATGCCCAGCAAACCAAGCCGTACAAAGGCAATCGTAAACATGCCCAGAAGCACTTTGTACCACATGCCCCTGTAACGTATTGATTTAACCGGTGAGCGGTCAAGCCAGGGCAGGAAAAACAGGATCATAACCGATGCTCCCATCATCACCACACCCATCAACTTGTCGGGCACTGCCTTCAAAATCGCATAGAAGGGCGTGAAATACCAAACCGGCTTGATGTGTTCCGGTGTCACCAACGGGTTCGCGGGTATAAAATTATCGTGTTCCAGGAACATCCCGCCGGCTGTGGGCCAAAAGAACAGCACGAAGCAAAACAGGATCAGGAACATACCGACACCAAAAATATCCTTAACAGTGTAATACGGGTGGAATGGAATGCCATCCAGCGGGATTCCGTCAGCGTCCTTGTTTGCCTTGATTTCAATGCCGTCAGGGTTGTTTGAACCGTTCTCACGCAATGCAACCAGGTGCAACAACACCAGGCCCATCAGCGCCAGCGGTACTGCAATGACGTGTAGTGCGAAAAACCTGTTCAGGGTAGCGTCGGATATGAAGTAGTCACCACGTATCCATTGCGTCAAAGGCTCACCAATCTTTGGCAAGGCTCCAAACAGGTTGATAATGACCTGTGCACCCCAGTAAGACATCTGTCCCCATGGCAGGATATAACCGAGGAATGCCTCGGCCATCAGTGCCACGTAAATAAACATGCCAAACACCCACAATAACTCGCGTGGCGCCTTATGGGAGCCATATAACAAGCTACGGAACATGTGCAGGTAAATCAGGATGAAGAAGAAGGAGGCACCCGTGGTATGCAAATAACGGATCAACCAGCCCCAATCCACATCACGCATGATGTACTCAACCGATGCGAATGCCTCTTCGGCTGAAGGTTTGTAGTGCATTGCCAACAGAATGCCGGAGAAAATCTGGATCACCAGCACCAACAGGGCTAACGACCCCATGTAGTACCAGAAATTGAAATTCTTCGGAGCCATATAGCCCGTCATGGTCGCATTCCAGAACTTGGTGACCGGCAGACGGTCATCCAGCCAGTTCATCATTGCGCCTGCCTGCTTGGAAACACTGCTTGCAAATTTGGCCATTACACTGCTCCCTGCGGGCTTACGCCGATCAGCACAGTGCGATCGTCAAGAAAGCTATAAGGTGGGATACGCAAGTTAGTCGGCGCCGGAACACCCTTGTACACACGCCCGGACAGATCAAACTTGGATTTATGACACGGGCAGTAAAAACCGCCGTTCCAGTTATCATCAAATGGCTGAGGGCCAACCTGGGGGATCATCTGCGGCACACAACCCAGGTGGGTACAGTGCATGTTGACGATCAGGTACTCGGGTTTTAAAGCCCGCTCCTCACCATGTATATAAGCCGGCTGGTCGGCTTTCAGGGATTCCGGATCGGCTAACACAGCATCTACGTTAGGCAAGTTTGAAACCATTTCCGGTGTGCGGCGTAAGACACCGATGGTCTGGCCGCGCCACTGCACCTTCAGCAACTGGCCTTCTTTCAGTTTGCCAATATTGACTTCAACCGGTGCGCCGACGGCCTGTGCACGGGCACTGGGCATCCATGATTGAATGAATGGCACCGCTGCCACACCCATACCAATACCGCCTACAACAGAAGTGGTGGCGATCAAAAACCGGCGCCGGCCCTTGTTCACGTCATCAGATGACATTTAGTTCTCCAGCAGAAAAGTGTCCCAAGCAAGGACAATAACTCGTTGTCAGGAAATTCAAATTCTTATGGTCAGGGCAAGCATGAAACAATGATCTGCCTGTAGCATTCTCAGCAACCATTCCATCCCTCGCTCTGACCAATCCCTTATTTTAACGAAACAGGCCATGCGAGACAAACGATTTGCCGATAGAATTGTAACCATAAGCACTGGTTTTTCCAGAAAACCGGCTTTGAAATCAATTTGACGGAAAAATGACCGGATGAACCAAGGCAATACCCAGGCTTCCGACAGGAAATCATCAGCAGGATCACTGCTGGGTTTTCTGTTGCGCTCGGTAATCGCAGGCCTGGCATTGGCCTTTGTTATTCTGTATTTGTGGCCGAGTGTCAGTGACCGCTTCCGTGAACAATCTGAAGTCATTTCACCCCAGCCCCCGGCACCCGTTTCCTATGCCGATGCGGTTGACCGCACCGCGCCCTCGGTCGTCAGCATTTACACCAGTACGGTTGAATTACAAAAGGTAAGAAGCCCACGCATTCAGAAAATCCTCGGTAGTTCTTACATTGCCCGTAGACACCAGGACATGGGCTCGGGTGTGCTGGTCAGCGAGGACGGCTACATCCTGACCAATAACCATGTGATCGCCCGGGTACAAAACATCAGAGTGGGGTTGTGGGATGGTCGGCTTGCAGAGGCGCAGGTGATTGGCAGTGACCCTGAAACGGACCTGGCCGTACTCAAAATTGACATCACCGGTCTGCCGGCGGCACCATTGGCAGAAGATCAGCCGGTACGGGTGGGTGATGTGGTGTTAGCCATCGGTAATGCCTTTGGACTCAGCCATACCGTCACCATGGGCATCATCAGCGCAACCGGTCGCAATGATCTGAAATCCGTTCTGTACGAGGACTTCATCCAGACCGACGCCGCCATCAACGAAGGCAACAGCGGCGGTGCATTAATTAATTATCGCGGCGAAGTCATTGGCATCAACACCCGCAGCAAGAGCCTGGCCCAGGGCGCACAAAACATCGGCTTT
>Ga0190293_1000887_pt1 | contig 10684 bp, 5 predicted proteins | sample 48693001_MG_FD_161671 | JGI IMG/M metagenome (GOLD analysis project Ga0190293, IMG submission 161671) | Hydrothermal vent microbial mat bacterial communities from Southern Trench, Guaymas Basin, Mexico - 4869-30-0-1_MG | ecosystem: Environmental > Aquatic > Marine > Hydrothermal vents > Microbial... | reverse complement strand
TAATGTACACACAACCGCTTACAAAATATTTAGTGCCTTTGGTTTGTTTATAAGTTGATGAATCTTTTTTAATTCCTTCGTATTCGTGAATCTTGTCCTTGTTCATTTGCTCATCAGTAACTAGAACCATTGCATTTTATATTTTCTACAATAAGAATTCATATCTTTACGATATCCTAAATAAATAATTTTTCAATTACTAATCAAGCTCAAAATTATCAATTGTCTTCTGTTCCATGGTTGATAAGTTGTTAATAATTATGTAGTTTTACATAATTGTTTGACGTGGGCGTCAAATATTAAAAAACATAAATTAAAAAATATGATATGTCTTTTATATTGTAAAAAAGACATCTATATTGTCTAATCACTATTAAAAAAATTCAAATAAATATGAGAGATATATGAAAACGATTAAAGTCATTTTTATGATTTTCTTTTCTGCAATATTATTTTATTCATGCGGTACTGAGGAAGAAATAAAAGAAGAGATCATTAGACCAGTTAAGGTAATGGAAGTTGCAACTGTTTTTGATTACCAGTTAAAGGATTTTCCTGGAGTAACTCAGGAAACACAAGAATCACAAATTTCCTTTAGAGTAGGAGGTCCTATAATTAAGTTCCCCGTAGATGAGGGTAATAAAGTAAGAAAGGGTCAACTCCTTGCACAAATTGATCCGAGAGATTTTGAAATTGATCTGATGGCAAAGACAGCAAAGTACGAACAGACAAAAGCAACTAAAGAGCGTTTTGAAGTATTATATGAAAAAGATGCAGTTTCGAAAAATGAGCTTGATGTAAGAGTTGCATATTATTTTAATGCTAAATCTGCTTATGAAGACGCAAAAAATGCTTTAGCAGATACTAAATTGCGTGCTAAATTCTCTGGATTTGTTGATAAAAAGTTTGCTGATGTTTTTGACCAGGTGACTGCTCGTCAACCAATTTTAACAATGGTTGATATTTCAGTAATCGAAATAAAATACTATATCCCGGAAAATATTGCTGTTCAGTTTAAGAGTTTTACGACAGCCACTATTAAATTTGAAGTTTATCCCGATGTGGAATTTGGTGCAACATTAAAAGATATTGGAAAGAAAGCTGAGAGTGCGGGTTTCCCGGTAACGTTATATCTTGATTATGAAAATCTTAAAGGAACGGAATATCTGTTTGGACCAGGAATGTCCTGTGTAGTAAATATGAAATTTCAAGGAAAGCAGGTTAAAAAAGAATCTAATGTAGTTTACGTTCCCTATCAATCAATATTGTCATCCGGAGAAGATAAACTTCCAACGGTTTGGGTAGTTGATAAAAGTTCGATGACTGTCTCTAAGAGATTAATAAAAACCAGTAAGATGTTCATTCGGGATTATATAGAAGTAGTTGAAGGATTAAACTCTGGTGAAATAATTGTTACAGCTGGGGTTGGTCAATTGCTAGAAAATCAGAAAATTAAATTTATTGAAAAAAGATTGTAGCACATTAATGTATTGTCATTTCTTCCGAAGGAATTATTGGGTTAATTCTTTTTTTGGATGAAAAAGAAATGACTATTTAAATATAAATTTATAGCTCATAAATTTTTAACTAAATATAGCAAATTATGAATATACCAAAATATGCAATGAACAGTCGCTCAGTGATACATTTAATGCTTATTATCGCTGTGTTTGGAGGTATTTTTGCCTTTGAGAAATTAGGGAAGCAGGAAGACGCTCCTTTCCAGGTTAAGCGTGCAGTAATTGTTACACAATATCCAGGTGCAACTCAGTTTGAAGTTGAGGAATTAGTAACAGATCCTATTGAGAAAGAAGTTCAATCTATGGGGCAAGTATTCTGGATTAAATCAGAATCGAAACCAGGAGTCTCAACAATATGGGTGGAAATGCATCAATTCTTTAAAAAAGAGGATTTACCTAATATATGGGATGAATTAAGAAGAAAGGTCTTAGACGTCGGTCCCCAAATGCCACCTGGTGCAGGACCAATTCAGGTTAATGATGCTTTTGGTGATGTGTATGGGGTTTATTATGGTTTGAGCATTGATGACGGATTTGATCAGAGTGAACTTGAAGACTATGCAAACTTTCTAAAGCGTGAGTTGGTAACTTGTACAGACGTTGCTAAAGTTGAATTGTATGGTATTCAACAACAAGTGATTAATATTGAGCTTTTTCATGAAAAACTTGCTGCAGCTAGTTTGGTTCCTGAGCAAGTAATTGCAACATTACAAGCACAAAATAAGGTGGTTGCAAGTGGACCTTTAACGACTTCAAAGAGAAATATTAGAGTTGAAACATTTGGAACCTTTACATCAATTACTGAAATTGAAAATTTGTTGATTCTTGGTAAAAATAAAAATCAGCTAAAATTAAAAGATGTTACTGAAGTATCACGCGGCTATTTGGAACCTGCTCTTAAAAAATTCCGCGTAAACGGAGAACCAGCAATTGCAATTGGTATATCTACAGTTGCAGGTGGTAACGCCGTTGTGATGGGCGCAGATGTTAAGAATACTTTAAATAGATTAATTAAAAGAATACCTGTTGGTGTAAGTCTCACTGGTTTGTATTTCCAAGATGAAATTGCAGTTGAGGCTAATAATAATTTTATTATAAACTTAATTATTTCTATAGTTATCGTTACGGTTATAATTTTATTAGTGATGGGTTTTAGACAAGGTATGTTAATTGGGAGTAGCTTAATTTTTTCTATATTGGGTACTTTGTTGTTTATGCTCGCTTTTGGAATAGATTTACATCGTACTTCGCTTGCGGCAATTATTATTGCAATGGGTATGTTAGTAGATAATGCAATAGTTGTATCTGATGGTGCATCAGTACTTATTAAAAAAGGAGTTCCTAGAAAAAAAGCTTTATTGGATGCAGCAAGTGGACCCCAGTGGGCTTTATTTGGTGCAACAATTATTGCAATACTTTCATTTCTTCCTTTACAGATGGCGCCTGCAAATGCAGCTGAAGTAGTGAAACCATTGTTTAATGTGTTAGCTATTGCGTTATTTCTTAGTTGGATATTTGCATTAACGCAAACTACAGTCTACGGTGATTTTATACTAAAGGAAGCTGAGAAAGGTGATGGAAGTAATAATGATCCGTTTGATACAAAATTTTATCGTATGCTAAAATCATTTTATCAGTTTTCAGTCAACAAAAAATGGATATTTGCAATTGGTGCTTTTCTTCTTCTTGTTGGTTCAATAGCTGTTTTTAAGACATTGCCTGTAAGCTTTTTCCCGGCAATTGACAAACCTATGTTTGTAATTGATTATTGGTTACCTCGAGGAACATCAATTGAAGAGACTGAACGAGATATGATCGCGATAGAAGAGTTTCTTCTTAAAAGAGATGATGTAAAAACAGTATCTATAGCAATTGGAGCCTCACCTCTTCGCTATTATCTCGCAACTACTGCTTTTACTCAAACTGATAACTTTGCAAATCTTTTAATTGAATCTTATAACCAAGATGATATTGATGATATTAGAATTGATTTACAAGAATTTGTTAAAGAAAATTTAGTAGATGCTAAACCAGTTTTTCAACCATTTAAAGTATCTCCTCATCCGGATGGTACTCTAGAACCATCAGTTTTAGGTCCTAATGTTGATACTTTGAGAGCTATTGCTGATAAAATTGAAAAGATATTGATGAACGAACCCCTTATTGAAAATGTTAAAACCAATTGGGGTGAAAAAACAGTTCTTGTTGAACCTAAATATTCCCAGACTAAAGGATTAAGGACTGGTATAACAAGAGAGCAGGTTGCAAATGCAATTAAAATGTTAACCGATGGAGTTCAAGTATCATATTATAGAGAACGCGATCAACTTATGCCTATGTTGGTAAAAGATACACGTAAGGCAACATTCGACTACGGAAATCTTGGTGGAATTACTATACTTAATAAACTTGGAGAATCAATTCCTATTGATAGAGTTGTTGATGGATTTGATATAAGTTGGGAAAATAGTGTAATTAGAAGATATCAAAGAGAACGTACTTGTGCTGTACAAGCTGAACCACTCTATGGAGTTGAAAGTGCTGTTCTCGAAAATATTCTTATGCCAAAAATTGCTAAAATTGAACTACCAGAAGGATATTCTATTCGTTGGGATGGTTTGCTTTTTGAGCAGAATATTACAAATAATGCGATTGCAGAAAATTTACCATTAATGATAGTATCAATTTTTGTCATTCTTATGCTGCTCTTCAACAGTTTTAAAAAAGCAACGGCAATAATGTTAATAATGCCTCTAATCACAATAGGGATAGTTTTTGGATTGTTAGTTTCTGGATTTCCTTTCGACTTTTTTGCATTGATTGGTGCACTAGGTTTGATTGGAATGGTGACTAAAAATGCAATTGTTTTAATGGAACAAGTGGGTATAGAAATAGAGGAAAACGGAAGGGATTTGCATGATGCCGCAGTTTATGCTGCTATGTCAAGAACTTTGCCTGTTAGTATGGCAGCTATTACAACTATTCTTGGTATGGTGCCATTATTACCGGACCCAATGTTTGGGGGAATGGCAGCAACAATTATGGGTGGATTATTTATTGCCACACTTTTAACATTAGTAATATTGCCAGTATTTTTCGCACTCCTTTTTAAGATAAAACCGAAAGAAATTAAAGAATAAAATTTATTGGGAAATAAAATGATGATATATAGAAATTTTGTAATTCTTTTTATGATTGCTAGCTCATTTGTTGTGTCGCAAGAAAATCTCAATAGAGATCTTTGCCGGCAATTAGCACTTAATTATAACCAGGATGTAAAATCGGCAAACTTAGAGACTCAATCAGCAACTGCTGTTAAAGAGGCTTCTGGAAAAGATTATCTGCCACGCTTAGATTTTTCAGCGAACTATAGTTTTATTGGAAGACCAATGATTGTACCAGGTGTTGTAACGATGCAGCAAAATCAATATAATGTTAATGCAACGGTATTGCAGGAAGTTTATACTGGTGGTAGAATAAGCAGTCTGGTTGACATGAACGAAAGTATAGAAAACATGGCTCGGGAAAATATTCGCTATACTGAAGCAGAATTAATTTTTGCAACTGATAATTCATATTGGAAAGCTGTCTCCGATTTTGAAAACCTTACGATTGCTCAATTATATCTTGGAACTATCCAAAAACTTTTCAAAGTTATTAATGATAAAGTTAATGCAGAACTTGTTAGTAAAAATGATTTATTGATAACTGAAGTAAGATTAAACGATGCTACATTATCAGTTTTGGAGAGCGACAACCGTTTGTCTATTTCTAAAATGGAGTTAAATAGACTTATTGGATATCCAGTTACAAAACCAATAAGTATTGAAGATGTTGTTCCACTTGATGTTGATGGATTAGATTTTGAAGCTTTGATTGAGAGAGCCGTAAAACAAAGACCAGAAATAAAGATGCAGTTTCAAAAAATTGAAGCAAGTAAGTATAGTGCTGATTTAACTTCATCAGAATACCTTCCTCAAATTTATCTTGGTGCTAATGGTACTTGGGGTGTTCCTGCTCCAGAGCTCGGAGCCGATGCTGATTTTAACTACTCCTTTTTTGGATCTGTTTCTTTCCCAATATTCTTATGGGGAAAAAGTTCTCTTGAAGTACAATCACAAGAATTGTTGACTAATTCAGAACAAGAGCAATATCAAAAAATTGAAGAAATAGTTACTCTTGAAGTTGAGAGTTCTAAATATTCATTTGATGAAGCTGATAAAAGAGTTGAGTTAACTTTAAATTCATTAAAACGTGCATCAGAAAACTTGGAAATTATGTCAACACGTTATTTTGAAGGATTATCTCCAATTCTAGAAGTACTTGATGCACAAGTATTTTGGTTAAAAGCATATCTTGATCATATTAATGCTAAAAGAATTTACCAGGTCAGTTATTCAGCATTGCTCAAATCTGTTGGGGAATTGCAGGTAAGTAGTAATTAATAAATTGACATATCCCAATAATTATTATAGAATCATCAAAACTCTTTTTTAATTATTGGGTCATTTTTGCAAAAAACTTTAAGAGATACATTTAATAATTAGCCGCAATGTGTCGAATCTAGTTGTATGATGGGGCTATAAGTTGAGAAAAAAGAAGTTATGTCATTCAACAGATTAAATAAGAATTCTCACTAAAAATTTAAAAAATGAAAACTAATATCAAAGCACACACAGGTAATGGCTTTACGCTAATGAGAATGACCTTTGCCCTAATTTTGATGATGGCTGGAACAATTGCAGCTCAGGGTGAAGGTGCTGGAGGTTCAGGAATACCATTATGGTTACAGGCTGGACTTTGGGGTCTGTTTGCAGGCGCGGCATCGTTGCTGGGAGCAGTAATAGGTTATAAAGTACAGCTTTCTCAAAGAGTCATTGCCGGCATCATGGCATTCGGTAGTGGTGTTCTTATTTCAGCTCTAAGTTTTGAATTGATGGAAGAAGCTTTCCACCAGGGGGGTCTTCTCTCGACTGTCATCGGATTTTTCGCCGGTGCTCTTACATATAGTGGAATAAATGGGCTTCTGAGCCGAATGGGAGCCAAACACCGGAAACGTTCGACTGGACAGCCTTCTGAAAGCGAAGAGGAAGGGAGCGGCACTGCAATTGCAGTGGGAGCCCTGCTCGATGGAATACCGGAGTCCTTGGCGATTGGCCTGACTATGCTTGCCGGTGGTGTTGTTAGCATGGCGACAGTGCTGGCCATTTTTATCTCCAATATCCCAGAGGGGCTATCGAGTTCAGCCGGTATGAAGGAAGCTGGACGTTCTACTTCGTATATATTCGGTATCTGGATTGCCATTGCAGTACTGGCAGGACTATCATCATTGGTTGGTTACAGTGTGTACATAAATCTATCAATCGAGGCACGGGCAGCTACAACAGCAATTGCTGCGGGAGCTATTCTTTCGATGCTGGCAGAAACCATGATTCCCGAAGCATTTGAGGGAACGCATAATTGGGCAGGAATAATAACCTGTGCAGGATTTGTCTGCGCATTTGCGCTATCTATGCTTGGGGGTTAGTGTTTGAAAGATAGCAATGATTTCCTTCCTCCAACTTGAGCGATTAGCATTCCACCTTGCGGGACGCATAATTTGGGTTTAAGTAATTTTGGAAAGATATTTATTCTTTTTTCAATGAACCTCGATAGATATTCGGGGCATTAATATTTCTATAACTAATATCAAAGGTGTAAAAATGGAAAATGGTTCTAAGCAAATTCAGCAATTCTTATCATCAGTATGGTGGATTGTGTTACTAAGAGGGATAGCAGTTCTAATTCTTGGTCTCCTCCTAGTTTTTAATCCTGGTTCAACATTAATTACAATTATGATTTTTCTCGGTGCTTATTGGTTTGTTGATGGAATTTTTACAATAATCAACTCCTTGAAAGGAGGAAAATCAATGGAAGGCTGGGGTTGGGGAATTTTTTCAGGAGTTCTTGGAGTAATTGCCGGATTAGTTGTATTTGTTCATCCATTAGCTACAGCAGTTCTTACTCAGGTTTTTCTAATCTACTTTCTGGCATTTATGGCAATTGCCAATGGTGCCTCCTCTATTGTAACAGGTTTTAAATTGCGGAAAGAAATAAAGAATGAATGGACTATTATTCTTGGAGGATTATTAACAGTAATCTTTGGAATTTTACTTTTAGGAAAACCATTAGTCGGTTCCGTCCTATTTTTGTGGATGTTAGGTATAATTGCAATAGTTGGTGGAATAGCAATTATTTCGTTAGCATTTAAAGTTAAAAAAATGGCTACGACTTAAATATAATATTTGGAATAACTATAAAGAGAAGAAGTTCTAAAAGAATAATATTAGTAGTTATTTGAAAAAGCTATTAATATTATTCTATAAAAATTAAATAGTAGTAAATCTATTCGGGATGTTTAACAATACCATCATAGAAAACTTCACCTTCAATCTTGAGTACTGAATTCCACAAATTTGTTACGGGGCTTAATACTGTGGATATCACATTTATTTTGCCGAGCTCGGGATTATCAAATTTACCATAAATATCCTGACTTAATCTTAAACTTCCGTCTTTGTTTAAAACTCCAATAGTTATGTTCATTGTTTGGTCAGCTAAATTGAGAGATCCTTTTGCCGCGACTCTATTTTGGTTTGTGCTAAAAGCTACATCCTTCATCTTTATCACACCATCTTTGATCTCCCAGTTTGATGTAAATTTAGGTATCTCTGTTACTTCACCAGGGCTTGCGGCAACAAGAACCGCTACATCTGCACCCTTTGTTACAGCTAAGCCAACCGGACCGGTCAGTAAAACAGCACCCACATCAAGCAGTGTGAAGTTTTGACTTCTTTCAACCTTTCTAAGTAATTCATCTGTATCTACTCCATAGAGCAAAAGATCATTCCCCTCTAGGTTGATAGTTCCGTTCATTTTGTTTTTCAAGCTATCCCAGTTATCTCCGAGTATTTTTAAATCAAAATCTAAACTCATTCTGCCGGTTAAAACAGAATCTTCTAAAAAGCTTCCTAGCAAATCTTGAATATCAAACTTTTCAACAGAGTATTTCAAATGGTAACTCGGAGGTTTTCCCCAAGGACGAGAAATAAGAACTCCATTACCATCAGCACCAAAAAAACTTTTCGATCTAGAAACAATTTCATACAGACCATTTTTAACTACTACTTCATGCCTCATATCGTTAACATCAAAACTATTGGTTCTAAATCTACCAGCCTCATAAAAACCGAGTGTTGATAGGCTAGCCATTGGATTCGAATCAATATCTAGATTATAATAAATGTCATTAAAATCTAAGGTGAAAGATTTGGTTATGATTGTATCATTTCTAGATCGGTCATAAATAAGCAAGTCAGCGTCTGTCAACTGGAGAGTTTTAAATAACAATGAATCTTTTGGAAATTCAAGTTTAAAATTGAAAGTCCCATTAGTTATTTTATTAAAAAAAGAAGTAGAATCTAAACCAAATTCAAACTGATTTAATAAATCGAGCAAATCAATGTTATCTGAGTTTACATTGCTTACAAGAGAATAGGGCTTCCAGGAAGAGCCGTTGTAGGCGCCGTTCAATTCTACATAACCTTTCGCACCATAAGCATTAAGTGGATTGAATTTAATATTGAAGCCTGTTGTATCATCGTAAATACTTAAGTTGCTATTTACCAATTTGAGGTCTGGAAAATCATCAAACTCAGCGCTCATTGATTCAATGTGAAAATCAATTGTAGGAAAAGAGTCAAAATTAATTAGTCTGGAAGTAGTTGATTTTGCCTCTACTTTTAATTCTAAATTATTTAGCGTGTGGTTAAAACTTCGTCCAATACTCGGATCAAAAGAAAATACTTCCGGCAAAATAAATTTCTCCGATTGCAAATGAAGATTAGCAGTTATATCGGATTCAATATTAAATATAAGAGCAAGTATTTTGTTGAATCGTCCGTTGAGTAGAACATCCGTTCCCCAGATTGAAGCTTTTAAATTGTCTATCTTAAAATTATCATTCTCTCTTTCAATTATTCCATTTATTTTATTTAAGGAAATTGCATCCGGAATAGTTAAAGATACATCTTCAAAAATAATTTCTACTATATTCTTATCCCCTATAATTCTACCTTCGTCAAAATTAACTTTTCCATTAATATCAGCATCAATACTTATTATGCCGTCAAGGCTATCAACGGCATCAATTTTTAATATGTCGTTAAAACCGATTAAATCGGTTTTTAAATACCAGTTAAGTATTACCTTTGGGTCTATTAGATTTTCGACAAACAGACTGCCGTTTGTAGAGCCCCCTGGCAATTGAGCTTTTAAATTATCAATTTTTATATAAGCATCTGAAAAATCCTTTTTATATCCAGTTGTTAAAAAGGCATCAAAATTTAAATTATTTATTGAGCTACCTACAAATTCCATATTTAGGTTAACATCTTTGACTCCGAAAGATAGCTCAATGTGTGGGATTTCATTATAAGTCTTACCCTTAATGATTCCGTCAAAATAATAATTGCCTTTAATTAAATTTTCAACGTTTCCATATATAAAATCATCTTTCATAAAAAGAGAAAGAATGCTGAAGTTTTTATCAGAACCATTAAGTTTTAAGTTAATATCACCATCATTTATGTTGAACGAACCAGCAAAATCAAAAGTAGCCCCATCAAATCCTAAATTGCTTGGTTTAACAGTGATTAATTTTTGGTTAGCATTATAGATTAAATCTGTTGCAATGTGAACTGAATTGTTTTTTAAGACTGTACTGCTATTTAATTTATAATAGTTCAATTTCAAATCGCTTTCAAGCCAAACATAATTCATATTGTTTTCATGATTAAAAGAGGCATTTAATTCATCTACTAAGAGGGAACTCTCTCTCTTAAACACACCATTCTCAAACTCAAGAGTTACATTTTTGATTGTCAGATCGTCAACTGAAAGAAAATATTTTACTTCTTGCTTTTCAAGTTCTTCATAAACTTGAACTCTATCAACCTCTTCAATCTCTGTGTAATAAGTTGAATCCTTTTTAGGACTAAATGCATTAAGGAGATTGGATGTGCTATCCTGATAAGTTATAATTCGAAAGTACCCATCTTTAAGAGTTATTTTTGAAATATTGATCTTACCATTAAGCAAATCAAATAAATCAAAAGATAGGAAAA
>Ga0190293_1000886_pt1 | contig 10686 bp, 11 predicted proteins | sample 48693001_MG_FD_161671 | JGI IMG/M metagenome (GOLD analysis project Ga0190293, IMG submission 161671) | Hydrothermal vent microbial mat bacterial communities from Southern Trench, Guaymas Basin, Mexico - 4869-30-0-1_MG | ecosystem: Environmental > Aquatic > Marine > Hydrothermal vents >... | reverse complement strand
TGAGGCAAGAGACTGCCTGTAAACGAGTCTGCCGATCCTGCCGAAACCGTTGATCGCTACCTTCAAAGCCATTATCCTGCCTCCATCAGCCAAAGAAGAGTTTTGCGGTCTCGTACTGCTCATGCGGTACGGTCTTGAGAGTGCCCACGGCCTCCGCAAGATCAACTGCTACAACTTCGGTCCCTCTCAGCGCAGCCATCATTCCGCTCTCACCGGCCTCTGCCATCTCTACTGCTTTCACCCCAAGTCTCGTGCCCAGCACCCTGTCGAACGCGGTCGGGCTTCCCCCCCGCTGTACATGTCCGAGCACAACATGCCTGGTCTCAAGGTCGGTACGGTCAGCTATCTCGTTCTTGAGCACCTCACCGACACCGATACCTGTCCCCAGCTGAACGTGACCGAAAGCATCAGTCGCCGCGGAGTGCATAATGTGATGGGCCAGCTTCGGATCAGTAGCTCCTTCAGCCACAGCAACGATTGCGTATCTGTGACCCTCGGCATACCTTTTCTCGAGAAGGGCGCAGACCTCGTCAGTGTCGAACTCCTCCTCAGGGAGAAGTATGATATGCGCACCACCGGCCATTCCTCCATAGAGGGCCATCCAACCCGCATGTCTGCCCATTATCTCAACAACCATAACACGTTCATGACTGCGCGCGGTCGTATGAAGCTTATCGAGCGCGCTCATGACAAGGTTGATGGCAGTATCAAAACCAAATGTATAATCGGTGGCACTGAGATCGTTATCAATCGTCTTGGGAACACCGATGACGGTGAGTCCCTCCGCAGCCAGCTTCTGTGCAACACCCAGAGTATCCTCTCCGCCGACTGCCATGAGACAATCTATAGAGGCATTTTCGAGGGTCTCCCTGATCCGTTCCAGACCGTTCTCGATATTGAAAGGATTTGTTCTGGAAGAAAGAAGGATTGTGCCGCCCTCGATATGGATATCCCTCACGGTCTCCTCGTCCAGGCTGACCGAGGTTCCCTCCACGGCCCCCTTCCATCCCCTGAGAAATCCGGTAACCCTATGTCCGCCCTTAAGCGCCCTTATCGTGACACCCCTGATAACTGCGTTGAGCCCTGGAGCATCACCTCCGCCGGTCAGTATGCCGATGTGCACTTCAGCCTCCCGTCATGCCGCTGTAGCCTAATAATTCCATCTTTGCGGATGCCGGCAGCCTTCGGCTGCTGCTCCGATGGCAGGTAATATAAATGTTATCAACTTGGCTAGGAGGAGCCCGTTCCGAAGAGCCCCTCACTGAATACTTTGAGCTCTTCAAGCGATAGCGATTGGCCGCCGTCAGACAGGGCTTTGTCGGGGTCAGGATGAACCTCGATCATTATACCGTCGGCGCCAGCAGCCAGACTAGCCCTTGTCAGCGGATCAATGAGATCCCTCCTGCCTGCTGCATGACTCGGGTCAACTATGACAGGATAACCACCAAGCATCCTCGCGAGGGGCACCGCAGAGATATCCAGCGTGTTCCTTGTCCAGGTCTCAAAGGTCCTGATGCCTCGCTCACAGAGCACTACCCTGTCGTTGCCCTCTTTCACGATATACTCCGCAGCCATCAACCATTCTTCGATAGTGGCCATAAAGCCCCGCTTGAGGAGGATGGGTATTTCTGTCCTGCCCAGTGCCGAGAGGAGCGGGAAGTTATGCATGCTCCTTGCGCCGACCTGTAGCATGTCCACGCGGTCGATGGCATGCTCGATCTGCTCGATGGACATTACTTCGCTGACTACAGGCAGACCATACTCCATTCTAATGGCGTCTATCAGATCCAGCCCTTCAGAACCGAGTCCCTGGAATGAATACGGGGAGGTTCTCGGCTTGAAAGCACCCCCACGGAGTATTGATACACCTGACTCCAGAGCGGCTTCGGCAACGGCTCTGAACATCGACTCGTCCTCTATAGAACACGGACCCGCTATGAGGACCGGCTCTCCGTCACCTATGACCACACTCCCGACGGATACGGGCCTGATCTCCACGTTACCCCTTCCCGAGCTCGTTTATGATGAATCTGATGATCATTCGCATAGCACTGTCGGACGCAGGTCCTGCATTATGGCCTATTGCGCTGTCCTCCTGCTCATCAACCCAGGTCGGATCGAAACCCCCGCCAATGCTGTTCATGAGCTCAGCTCTGAAATTCAGGAGCCTGACGAGTTCCACATCGGACCTGAGAAGCTCCCCTCTGTAATCGGGGGCGACCTCCCTGATACCAACGGCTTTCCTGTCGATCTTACCGCTGACAGTTCTTGGCAGTCCACTTACGAAATTGAAGAGCCTTGGTATCTTATGCTCATCCAGCATACTCCTGAGAAACTCCCGCATATCTGAATCAGTTATAGTTGTACCCACAGAGGGTACTATATATGCCGTTGGTATCTCACCACGTATGGGATGGTCTCTGCCAACTACGCAGACATCGGCTACACCGGGATGTTTGAGGATAGCGAGTTCAACTTCAAGCGGATATACCTTGAGGCCGGAGGCCTTTATCAATCCGCCGCGCCTGCCGAGGAATTCCAGTCTTCCCGAGTCGGCTCTGCTGAACATGTCACCGGTTCTGAACCAGTCGTCTCTGAACGCCTCCTCAGTCTGGGATCGATCACCAAGGTAACCGTCAATCACTCCGGCTCCCGTTATCCACATCTCTCCATGCCCGGCACCTTCGACTACGACCCCTTGAATATCCCGCAGTTCAATGGTATAGCCTTCCACCACCTGGGTGAAGCCGGCTTTGCCTGGTTCACCTATCAGAGCAACACCTGACGTCTCGGTGCTTCCCCAGACAGGTATCAGATCCGTGCCTGTCCTGGCTGTAAAGGACTCGGCAAGCTCACTAGAGACATGCATGCCGCCTGCCTCGGCGATCCTGACACCATCCATTCCCCAGCCACTTCTTGTGCACATCCTCGCAAGACCACCGAATTGAGTAGGCAGGGCCATCACCGCAGTTACTCCTGTTTCCGCCATGAAGCTGAGCAGATCCCGCGGAAAGCGTTTCTCCGTCAGAACTGTCCTGCCGCCGAGAAACAGACCCCGCATGAAAAGTTCATGCGGGTGTCCGAAAACACCGAAGAGAGAGAGATTGATATCATCCTCAGTCAGCCCGAGAGTCTCGCAAACGCCTGCAGTATTGGCAATAAGCTGCATATGAGTAGTGGGAGCAACTTTAGCCTGACCAGTGGATGCGGAGGTCACGTTGAGGTATATTGGAGAGTTCTCATCATCAGGCAGATTCCATTCAGGGATCGATCCACCGGTGAAGACCTCCTGCCCCAGGATTAGCTCCCGCGGGTCACCATCGGTCTGAGGTTGATCAAGGGTGTTGACGATGAGTCTGTCCGACCAGCGGCTGAAAACACGCTCTCTCTCCTGCGAAGGCCAGCCCGGATCGATCGAAATGAACTTCGCGCCGATCATTGAAACCGCCACGAAGATGCACGGCAGCAGGACGGACCGATCGGTGATCACACCGATGACATATCCCCTGTTGGCCCCGGCATTCCTGAGGATCGTTGCGATATGGCCCGATATTCTGAACCAGTCAGCGTAGGTGAGGCTGCGTTCATCATCCTGAAGTGCAATGGCCGCGGGCTTCCTGGAGGCGGCAACCTCCAGGAGTCCGTGTACGGTCCCCGAACTTGAGAACATCTACTCCTGTTTCTCACCGCATTCGGGACAGAACTTCGTCCCGGGCGGCATCTCCGCTTCGCACTTGGAGCACTTCACGGAGCCGCCAAGCTTCTGCCCGCAATGAGGACAGAACTTGGCCCCGGGATCAATGGGCTTGCCGCAGGCCGGACATGTGGCACCAAGAGGCTTGCCGCACTCCGGACAGAACTTGCCCATTGGAACATTCTTGCCGCAGGCAGGGCAGGTCACCATTGGAGCGGCAGTTCCGCCCTGACCTCCACCCTGTCCTCCGGACATGGTCTGACCCATCATGTTGGCCATTGTCATGCCCATACCAAGACCTGCGCCCATACCGACACCTGCTCCGGCAGCTCCACCTCCGCTCTCGTTGGCGGCAGCATCACCCATTGCAGTGGCGGTCTTGAAGCGCATGTACTGGTTCATATCGCCGATAGCGGCCATGGCGCTTCGCTCGTCAATGCGCTCCTGGACTTCTTCTGGAGGTGTGATGGCCTGGATGTAGAAGTCGACAAGCTGGATTCCGTATTTACCGAAGTCGTCTGCAAATCTGGACTTGGCGAGGGTAGCTATCTCGTCATAGTACTGCGCGAGATCGAAGATACTCTCGATGGTCTCACCGAGAAGATCGGCAAGCCGTGAGATGATCATTCCCTTGAGGAAACCCTCTATCTCATCTGTAGTGAATCTGCCCTCGGTACCGACGAGCTTGTTGATGAAGAGCTGACTCTGGTCAACCTTCATCGAGAAGCTGCCGAAAGCCCTCAGCCGGACGACGGAAAGTTCCTTGTCACGGAAGATTATTGGCTCCTTCGTCCCCCACTTCATATCAGTGAAAGTCTTCTTGGAAACGAAGTATGCCTCTGATCTGAACGGGGAGTCCTTGCCCTCGAAGAGAGTACTTACTACTCCCGTCAGCAGCGGGATGTTCTGGGTAGTGATAGTGTGCCTGCCGGGACCGAAGACATCCATTGCCTTGCCATCACGGAAAAAGACGGCATCCTGGTTCTCACGTACAACGAGCTGACTTCCGAGTCTGAACTCGCCGGAGCCGTGTTCCGGGATCCTGTGGACGATCTCGCGTCCGCTGGAATCCAGATACTCGATAATTTCAAGCTTCTTGAACATTTCTCTTCTAGCCTTTCTTCGGTCTTCTATTAATCAGTGGGCGTATTCTTCTCTAGGTCGATAAGAAGGTCGCTGCGTAAAGCCATCTTCTCGCTGAATGCAACCAGGAGGTCAACCACTCTGCCGATGGACTCATTCATAGGAGAGCCTGCCGCGGCAGCAGCTTCCATCGACTCAAAAGCACCTTCAACCTCTTCGATATTCTCCATCAGACCAACATCAAAAGCGTAGAGGCTGTTAAGCTCGTCCTCTCTGACCTTGTGCATGTCGAACCAGCCGCGGTATCCACGTGAAGCAAAGCGGATCTCATCCGTGACCCTCTCCAGCTTCTTGTGAACCCTGTCCATGTCGGTCACAGCGGCGAGTGCCGCCGGTCCGCGAAGTCCAGCGGTGATCTCGTTCAAACGGGTTCGGAGAAGCTCGAGCTTCTGCACAAGCCCCATCCTGAAAAGCTGATCGTTGTCCCGACGCTCTTCCTTACTTTTATACCCCTTGTAACCTGGAATAAGGCGTATCGCCTTCTCCAGAAATCCAAGGTTTCTTCCATCACTCATCTCTTGTCCCTTCCAGCCAAATGAGTTTGGTTATCAAACACTGCGTTCAGTATAGAATAAGAGCGGCTGAAGCCGCGTCAATCCGTCGTTCCAGAGGATACCTGTCTCTGGTTCGCCAGGTGTCCGGAGTAAGTTGTCGCAAATAGATGGGTGCCGCTGCCATCTCCCTTGCTGACGAAGTAGAGATATCCTTCCGTTGTGTCAGGCATGAAGGATGCAGCAAGTGATGCTGCCCCGGGAGAGCAGATGGGTCCTGGAGGAAGACCGGCGTACTTATATGTGTTGTATGGGTTCTCGATCTCCAGATCACGGTAAAGGAGTACCTCTCTTACCTCACCGAGGGCGTACTGGACGGTAGCACAGCTCTCGAGATGCATTTCCCTGCGGAGTCTCGACAGGAAGACCCCTGCAATGACAGACCTCTCCTCATCGACCCTGGCCTCGCGCTCGACTATCGAGGCAAGAACGATAAGTTCATCGATACCGAGGCCCAGCTCCTCCGCAAGTATCAAGGCAGAATCAGGCCAGGCAGCGAAGCCGGTCTCAACGATCCTCTCAACTACCGCTCCCGCTCCTAGACTGTCTGCAAATTCATAGGTCTCCGGGAACATGTACCCCTCAAGTCCCGGTACTCCCAGTTCGGTTAGTAGATCTGCATCGGATGCAAGTGAATCAAGTTCCAGAAGAGAAATATCGAGATCATCGGAGATGACAGCGAGCGTCTGCTCAAGAGTTAGTCCGGGGGCCAGCGTCACCCAGTGAGTGGGGACCGGTACAACTTCTCCGTTGATTATCAGCGTCAGGATGGAATCCGGAGTCATTCCGCCATCGAACCGGTAAGTACCCGCCTGTAGGATCCGCCCCTCTCCTGCCCTGGAGTACTTCCACAGGAAGTAGGGAGGACACCTTACCAGACCCGAGTCGGAGAGAGCATTGCTTATTCTGCCTGCTCCCCATCCCCTCTCAACAGTAAAAATGCAGTCTCGTCCTCCCCCGGCGGGGGAAGAGCACCATCTGAGAAGAAGGAAGCCGGATGCAAGAAGGATGGCAAGAATGGATAAGCCAATTGCAACAGCCTTCTTCATGCCTGTCCCAGATATCTTTTGAGTATCACCATTGCCGCCATGGAATCGCTCCTTCCATCCCTTGCTTCCGCAAGTCCCAGGGAGCGGATCTCCAATGAGCTCCCTGTCTCACGCTGCATCGTCACTTCAAATCCCTTCCCGGCCAGGAAAGAGCCAAGAGATTCCACCTCAATCGAGAGTTCTGTCTGCTTCCCGGACGAGGTCAGTGGAAGTCCCAGGACCACCATCAGCTCTCCGTGTTCCGCCGATAACTCGTCCAATCTTGATGCAATACCATTCCATGTGGAAGCTGTCACTGGTTCGAGTGGTAGTATTGTACCCCGGATGAGGATGGCCAGTCCCGTACGGCTCCTGCCATAGTCGATCCCGACCGCAGTCACTAGAAATCCCTCCTTCTTAGACTCCTGACAGCCCCGCGGATGGAGAGGATACTGACAGCTGCCGTGAAAAGGATCAGAAAGACCACTGCCCTTGCCATCGGCGCTGCCAGGAAGCTTTCAGATCCCGCAGCAGGCAGTCCAGTTCGAATGACCCAGCCCAGGAGCGATACGGCGACGAGTACATAACCCATGGAAGCGAAGGCGGAGATGATCCCACCCTGACCGCTGGCAATGCTGGCGGCACTCCCCTGCTCAAATCGTGGGTAGATCGCTCCAAGTCCCGTGTTTATGCAGACGAGTGCAGTACACATGAGAGTCAGGGAGATGGTGAAGGACACTTGAAGGATGCTCCCTGCCCCGAGCGATATAGTGCTCCAGAGACCCGTGCCGGCTATCAGGGGAAGGATGAAAAAGAACGAACCCACCCATTTGGATAGAAGCAGTATTCGCCTTCCAGCCGGAAGCTGCAGGATGTAGTTCATTCCCGGTCCTTCGAGGCTGATCGCGGGGAAGGCGAAGCGGACCAGAAGAGTAGCGGAGACAAAACAGGAGAATACGAAATTAAGGAAGATCACGATAGATCTCCAGAGAGGATGCCCAATATCCATCGGGAATCTGTCCAGGTTCATTGCGTAGACGATGAACAGACCTGTCAGAAGCAGAAGCTGACTCCACTGGACTGGATCCCTGATGAAGGCCAGAAGGTCCTTCTGAAGCATCGTGGAAAGCCTGCCGCCGTGCCTGAGAAACAGAGTACTGCTTCTGCGCCGGGAGGTGATCCTGGATACACCGGAAAAGACTTTCCTGAAGCCGCTGCAGATGAGCAGGAGCGAGACCGAGCACAGCACGACAGTCTCTGCCGTAAGGAGAAGGCCGGAAATGACCGCCGCACCCCATTCACCCGCGCCAGCGGAGACCAGAGCATCGCTGAATAGAGCATGAGGCCACAATCGTCCCCCGGCCGCTGGAAGCTGTGAGACGAATCTGTGTATTGCCTCCATCGACGAGCTGTCCGTGGCAAGTATGCCGGACGGACCGGAGCCTTTCAGAACGAAGTAGATGCCGGCGGCGACAATGGCTCCGAGAACTGAGGCCACCTTCCACTGCCGCCCGCCTCTGCCCAGTTTGACTGAGAGGCCGAGCAGCAGAGTTCCTGCCGCCACCCATGTAGAGACGAGAAGGGGGAAGAGAACCATCGATAGGAGTGTTGTCGCGAAGCTGTATCCCAGTGAAATATTGAACGCTACCACTATCGGAAATCCAAGCAGGATTGTAGCCCAGCCTGCATGCAGCCAGCTCTCGAGTACTCGCGAAGCCGCTACCGTTCTGTCCCTCAGGGGAAGCGTCATCAGAAAACCTGTCTCCTTCGATCTGAAGAGCACAGATACTCCACTGATGAAAGAACTTATCGCAATGAATATCCCGAATGACATGAAGGTCATCCCCAGGAGTCTCAGAGAGAGGGCGGTTCCAAAACCTGGAAAGGTCTTCTCGAGTCCGAAGATGTAACCGAATAGGAATCTGAAGAGAAGATACATGCCCGGAACAAGGATAAGCACAGTAAGGCCGCCTGCAAGCATCTTGAGCCGGTTGCTCTGCCACTCGGAGACCGCGCCTCCCCTGAGGCTGGCCAGTTTCACGCGGAGCAGGATCATGGCATTTGAAGACATGGGTGGAGCATATATCAAACGGGTCGCTTCTGCCAGCGTCCGGAGCGCTCCGTCACTTCTTATTGGACGTAGGGACTTCAGTTCATAGATTCAGTTAATCGAACTGGAGGAAATTCATGAAATGCAGGAACTGCGGTGCGGAGATAGGCCATTTCAAAGGCGAAACAGTGGTCTGCGACTACTGCCACTCCACCTTCCACCGCAGTGAGTTCGATTCCACCCACCGCGCAGGCGAAGCCAACGAGCCCCAGGTGATAAAGGAGATCCACCACTACCATGACAAAGCTCCTGATAAACTCTCCGCTGGACTCGGCTGCCTGTGCTTCTTCTTCTTCCCGCTAGCCTGGATAGTGTATTTCATGTACAAGGACTCATCTCCGGCCAAGGCCAGGACAGCCCTCATCATCGCTGTGGTCATGACTTTCTTCATGCTGATAGGTATCGCTGGAGGGACTAGATCCGGTCCCTGACGCTGATCGACAGGTCGCTCCTCATCATATCCTCGTCGCTGATGCTCCCAGCCGGACATACGATCTCCATGCAGATACGATAATTCCCGACGTAAGTTCAGTGCCCACCGAGAACCGTGTATCCTTCCTTCCTGAGATCATCCGCAAGCTCCCGCTCGAGAATGAGCGATTCCAGCAGAGGCATGGGATTGAAGACCTCAAACAGGTCCGGTCTCAGCTTTCGGCACTTGCCCTTCAGATGTCTTCCTCCCTTCTTCAGCCCACCACCGGTACTGTGCTCCGCGAACCTCTCTTCAGGGGACCTGCGGGTCTGTCCGACATAGAGGCAAGCCTTCAGAGGATCCAGCCGCGGATTGGCTCTTCTGACATCCCTGTGAATCCGCACGGATCGGTCGAGTTCGATCACATATACGTAGCAGTTCGCCTTCGGAGGGGGATTCGTAACGGTGTACCCATCCCTTCTCAGGCTATCGATGAGTTCTCTCTCAAGAGCGAGCCCCACCTCCAGCTTCGACCTGCCTTCGAATGCGTCATATCTCTGTACGCTGCCTTCGAGTATCGAGCGTTTCCCCCTGATCCTTGCCTTTCTCAGTATCCCCTTCGCGTGCTTCACTTTCGAAACGCGGCCGACCCTGACCCTGGGCAGATCGGATGACACCTTCGCAATGTCCTTCTTCCCACCCTCCAGGGGATCGAGGATCACGGCGAATACCCAGCTGCCTGAACTCTCGGTCATGATGATGGACTACAGATTATGGGAGCCCTCCCCAGCCAATACTGGGACCTTTGTCACAATACGCCATACTCACGAAGGAAGATGATAAGGAGGTCTCTGCATCCAGGTCAACGCCCTGAGATCCTCAGGTGATCGAAGTTCCTGTGTGAAGATATCCACAGCAGATCAGGGAACGATCCGCTGTGAATAAAGAGGTCTCTATCGATTCAGTTCCTCCGGACAGGCGGGGCGTTCGCTCTGCCTGACCAGGTAGTCCTGGAGGGCTGGGAAGCCTTCCAGAAGGCCGTAGGAGTCCGCCCAGTACAGCGTATATGAGGTGATGATATCAGCAACAGTGAACCGGTCACCGACAAGGTAATGCTTGTTATGAAGGAATTCCTCCAGGATCCTGGCTGCTCCCTTGAAGTCCTCCCTGGCGAACTCGATATCTCCAGGTAAACGCTTATCCTCAGGATAAAGCACCGATTGATGGAAAATCCTCCACAGCGGCTGCTCCAGTTCATTCGTACAGAAGAAGACCCACTGATCGTGATATCCCCGGTCCCTCGTACCCGCTTCCGGAAGAAGTTCCCTGTCAGGATACCTGTCTCCAAGATAGAGACAGATCGCAGCCGACTCGCAGAGCACCATATCCCCCTCAACGAGGACAGGTACCCTGCCGTAGGGATTGAGTTTCAGGAATTCGGGATCCCTGTGTCCCCCGCCTTTGAAATCAATGCTAATTCCACTGAAAGGGACATTCAGCTCCTGCAGGGTCCATCGACACCTGGCAGAACGAGTTCCGGGATACTCGTAGAGCAGGAGCCCATCCGATTTCGTCATACATCACTCCCCATCGGTATTCAGATTGAATCAGTTCTTGACGTTCAATAATAGACCGGTCGTCTAGTGACGTCAAGTTAACCCATTACTATTCTATAGATGAGTTAGCCTGATGTTATTTCGATAGATTGGAGAATTCAGAATGGAGGGGAGTACGAACCCATCCCTTGT
>Ga0190293_1000885_pt1 | contig 10693 bp, 9 predicted proteins | sample 48693001_MG_FD_161671 | JGI IMG/M metagenome (GOLD analysis project Ga0190293, IMG submission 161671) | Hydrothermal vent microbial mat bacterial communities from Southern Trench, Guaymas Basin, Mexico - 4869-30-0-1_MG | ecosystem: Environmental > Aquatic > Marine > Hydrothermal vents > Microbial... | reverse complement strand
AAAGTCAGCGGACATGAAAACCGCTCTGGAAATCACCACTGGCTTCAGACAGCTCGCCCCGGCGGACCCCGCGAAGTACGACTTCGCCCTGACCAGGCTGGGGATTCGAAAAGATATGAACGCAGAGAAGTTCCTAGCCAACTGGACTGCTGCAACGAACGGGTAAAGAAAAAGAAGTTATCAGTAAAAACAGAAAGAAGAAAAAAACACGGGCAAGATGCCCATGCTACGGAAAACTTAGCCTTCTCTGCGACATTCGTGTTTTTCTGTTTTTTACTTTTACTGATTACTGAAGGCTTGTTGAAAAAAACTTCATGCTCTTCATGTGCTTCATGGTGAGTTTTGTCTGATGCGAGGCGAAGATGGTTGAGCAATTGACTAATGTGGGTTGGCAGTTTTGGCTGGTGCTGGGCGAGATGGCTCCTTACTTGCTGTTCGGATTTTTCGTCGCTGGGGTCTTGTCGGTTTTCATTTCGCCGGAGCTGGTCGATAGGCACCTTGGCGGGGGCGGTCTTTGGCCCATTTTCAAAGCGTCCGCTTTTGGCGTGCCCCTGCCGTTGTGTTCCTGCGGGGTTATTCCCGTAGCAACCTCGATGCGAAAGCACGGTGCCAGCCGGGCTGCGACGACGGCGTTTTTGATATCCACGCCGCAAACGGGCGTCGACAGCATCCTGGCAACCTTCAGCCTGCTCGGGCCTGTCTTGGCGATATACCGTCCGCTGGCAGCTCTGCTCAGTGGCATACTAGGCGGCGTGGTTGTCTCTGCCACGGAAAAAGATGCTGCGCCGAACAGTGAACCCATCCATGACAAATGCACTGATGCGTGTTGCGAGGGCAAGGAGACGAAATCTCGAATGGCTCAGGCGATAAGTTATGGATTCGTCACGCTGCCCCGGGACGTCGCCAGGCCTTTACTGCTGGGTCTGGCCATCGCTGCGATACTATCTGCCCTGGTGCCGAGCGATTATTTCTCCCAGCTGGTCCCGCCTGGGCCATTGCAAATTCTACTGCTGATGCTCGTGGGCGTGCCAATTTACATCTGCGCGACAGCTTCGATACCGATAGCGGCGGGCTTGATATTGGCAGGTGTCTCGCCGGGGGCTGCCTTTGCTCTGCTGATGACAGGCCCGGCTACCAATGCAGCGACCCTGGCGACCATCTGGAAAATCATGGGCAGGCGAACCTGTCTGATATATCTCGGCACGATGCTCGTGGCCGCCCTGCTCGGCGGGTTGCTGCTGGACCACATAATTACGATAGACCAGGTCAAATCGGCTATGCACCAAGGCTGGGTGCCGGCTTGGCTAAAGTCCGCCTCCGCTGGACTACTGCTCCTGCTACTAGGCTATGGCGTCATACAAAACAAGTAAAAGCAGGTAAAAGCAAATCCGAATATCGAAATTCGAAATATGAAACCATGGCATCTGCTTTTACTGATAACTTAAAAAAATCGTGCTATTCGAGCCGCTGTTTTTTTCACAAAATGGATATTACCAGAGAGCAACCTATTCGTTGTTACCGTGCGGGCTTGGCCCGGGCCCGGGCTGATACGCTTGTGGTGGAAAAGCGCATCGAGCTGGACATAAACGACGGTCGGCTCCGCTGGGCGATGCTATGTTTGCCCGAAAATCTCGACGCCCTGGCGGTGGGGTTCCTCCGTAGCGAAGGTGTTATCCGAAGCAAGACCGACCTCCGCGAGGTTCTCGTTGAGCCTGACACTCGTCGAGTTTGTCTGCGGGGAGATTTTGATGAAGACGCGCTGGAGACCTTGACCAGCAGATGGACCTGGGGCACGGGCTGTGGCAGCGGTGGGACAGGCCAAGACCTGACAAGCCCGCGGGGCGATATTGAAAAATTGGCTGCAACTCAGGCCGGCGGAATGAAAATATCCGCTGATACCCTGTTGCAACTTGGCAGGGAATTTGACAGTCGGGCCAAGCTCTGGCGGGCAACAGGCGGGGTTCACGCCTGCGCATTGGCTGAGGCTGGGGGGCTGGGGCTCTTCGCTGAGGACGTGGGCCGACACAACGCGTTCGATAAAATCGTAGGCCTGGCCTTGCTGGGCGACATCGGCCTGGCGGGGAAGATTATTTTCTCGACGGGCAGGCTCTCGGCGGAGATAGTTTCCAAAGCCGTAGCTTGCGGAGTAGCAATGCTGGTATCGCGCTCGGCGGTAACAGCTCTTGCGGCAGACCTGGGGAAAAAGTTCAACATCACCCTGATAGGCTTTGCCCGGGGCGAAAGACTGAACGTCTACACCGGCTTCGAACGAGTGGATGTAGGCAAATAAGCATATAGGCAATAAGGAATAGGCAAGTAGGGAATCGGAGTCCACGGATTACGCGGATTTTCAAGAAGATTATTCAAACCGACCGGTTTGAGTAGCTAGTTGATTGGTTAACTAGTTGATTAGTAAAGAATTACACAAATCTTTACAGCGTCGAAAACCCTTGTGTTCCAGGTTTTATCTGGACAGAGATCTTTGGCGTATTTGTTTTGTAATCTTTTTGTGATCTTTTCCCAGTCAACCAGTTAACCAGTTAACTAATCAACCAGTCAACAACCCCGCGGTTGGATTGCTGAAAATCGGTCAGTTTGAGAAGATTACATGGATTTTTTTGTTTTTAATCAAAAGAAAATCTGTGAAAGCGAAGGTTCACTAAATCAGCTTTTAATCTGTGAAATCTGTGGACTCTTGATGAGAATGGGAAAATATTATGAGCGAGACTTTATTGAAGACGCCTTTGCACGATAAGCATGTTTCTGCCGGGGCGACGATGGGGCCTGAAGATGGCTGGGCTGTTCCGCTGCGCTATGGTAGCCCGTTGGACGAGGCGTTGGCTATCCGAAGCCGGGCTGGGCTGAGCGACCTGTCGCATATGGGGAGGCTTCGCATTCGCGGCGACGGCGCGGTGGAGCTGCTCGAGCGGCTGTGCACAGCTGATGTCGCCCACCAGGAGGACAACACCGCCCAAGACACGCTGCTGTGCAACGACCGCGGCGGCATACTCGATAAGTGCGGCCTGATTCGGCTGGAAAACTTCTGGGTGCTGACGACCTCCGCTACGAATCGCCTGAAAATCCTGGCCTATCTCCAAGTCCATGCCCAGGACCTCGGTGGCGCGACGGTGGATGACCAGACGGAAAAGGTTGTTCAGATCGCGGTGGCTGGGCCTGGGGCTGAGCGGATTCTCGATCAGGTCCTGCCGATATCCATCGCTGGACTCAAGCCAAACGATGTCAGAACAGGCTCGCTGATGATAGCCAATTATATCGCGTTTCGCAGCGACAGTTGCGGGCTGTTCACGCTGGAGGTGATGCTGCCTGGCATGTTCGCAGGCAGGGCGTGGGACTATATCACGCAAAAATCCGACCGGGCTGTCCTGGCCCCAGCTGGGGTGCTCGCCCAGGATATTCTTCGCATCGAGGCGGGGCGTTGTCGCTATGGCTATGAGATAAACGAGACTATCGATCCGGCCTCTGCTGGGCTTATGGGGTGCGTGGATATTGGGCACGATTTCATCGGCGCCGAAGCCATCGGCAAGTTGGCGGGGAAAACCCCAGCGAGAATCCGCTGCGGGTTGGTGCTGGAAGCTCCGACGGGGGCAGCAAGCACTCCCGCGATTCCCACGCCCGGGTCAGCCATCTGCCAGCCTGATGGCTTGGAGGTTGGCAACATTACCAGCGCGACGTTCAGTCCAACGTTGGAGAAGGTAATCGCCCAGGCGTATATCTCAGCTGAGGCCACAAGCTCCGAGACGGAACTGCTGGTCCATTCGGCAGAGCAAACCACCGCTGCGAAAGTATCACCCATGCCGTTTGGCCTGTTCCCCAAAAAACAGTAATGTTTTTTCGCTCAAAGGGCCGACAAACAATTCATCGAGTACCCGGGTGGGGTGTATGTACTGATTAGTGAGCAATTTCGTGCGGAGACAAAAACTGCTAACGAATCGGTATCGGTTGGATTGTCATCCAGGCTTGGCTTGGCGAGTGAATCTCGCGGGTATGCTTGGCGGGCATGCCGTCTTCCAAGCCGAGCCGCTGGGAAAATAACATGACGGATTTCTACCTGCAACACCAACGCTCGATTTGGCTGATCGGCGGACTTGTACTTATCATCGCGTCGCTGACAATAAATACCCTTCGCCACCGCCGAAGTATGCGGCTGCTCAGAGAAAGCAAAGGTCGCTGGGAACGGCTCTTCCGCGCCGGTCCCAGCGGCTGTTTTATTGTCAACAAACGCCGTCGAATCGTGGATGTCAACGACTCGCTCTGCCGAATGACAGGCTATCGCCGCGCGGAGTTGCTCTCCCAGCCCTGCAGGCTGCTCTGCGCGACGCCGTCGGATCAGTGCCTTGCATCCGTTCAGGATCAGCCCTGCCAGGCCCAGGGCGAGAGCGTTATCACGCGGAAAGATGGCGTGGATATTCCGGTGCTGCGAAACATTCAGCAGATTTCACTGGCCGGGGATGATGTGATACTGGTCGGCTTGCAGGACCTCAGCCATCGCAAAAAACTCGAACATACCCTGTTGCAATCCGAAGAAACCGAGCGAGGTTTCCGCGAAAAGCTGACTGTGTTGCACGAGGTTAACCTGGCGTTGACCCATGCTGAGCATCGCGATGACCTGTGCAAACTTGCGGTCGAATTGGCCCGGGAAAAACTTGGCTTTGAGCGAATCGGCGTGTGGTTCGTGTCCGATCAGCCTGGCGAAATTACGGGTTCATATGGCATTGATGAACAAGGCCAGCTGCGTGACGAAAGATCGCTGCGGCAGGCAATCAGACCTGATAGTCCCATGGGCCTGGCCCTTGCGGAAAACAAGCCCGGCACGTTTTGTCAAGCCAGCCAGGCCAACGAAGCCTCGGCGGCATCGACGCTGTGGGATGGCGGGCAGATCATAGGCTTTCTCATCGCCCAGAGACTTCCGGGCGGGCGAGAAATCAGCCAGGTGCAACAAAAGGTGCTGAACCTCCTGGCTCTGTCTTTGGGACACATGTGCACCAGGTTGGCGATGGGTCAGGAGCAAATGCAGCTTGAAGCCCAGCTACGCCAAGCTGCCAAGATGGAAGCTGTGGGCAGACTGGCTGGGGGAATAGCCCACGACTTTAACAATCAGCTGACCGTTATATCCGGCTACTGCGACCTGATACTGCGAGGCCTGCCGCGTGGGGACCAAAATCGCGAATCTATCGAGCAGATTGAAAAGTCAGCCAGGCAAGCATCGAGCCTGACGGGCGAGCTGTTGAACTTTAGCCGAAAGGAAATAATTCAGCCTGACGTTATCGACCCAGCCAAGGCGATATGGGGCATGGAAAAACCCCTTGCCATGCTTGGCGAGGACATTAGGCTGGAGATTCGCGCCGACGATGGGCTTGGCAATATCCGTGTAGATGCCAACCGTTTTCAGCAGGCGATTATGAACCTTGCGATAAACGCTCGCGACGCCATGCCCGAGGGAGGCTGTCTGTCTATCCGGGCGACGAACCATAGCGTCTCGCCTCACCTGGCTGCCAGGCTGGTCAGTGTTGACCCCGGGCCTTATGTGCGGATATCCGTCAGCGACACAGGCGTGGGGATGGATGAGGAGACCCAGCAAAAAGTATTCGAGCCTTTCTTCACGACCAAGGACAAGGGCAAGGGCACGGGGCTGGGCCTGAGCTTGGTGTATGGCTTCGTGCAGCAGAGCGATGGACAGATCGATATCCAGAGCACGCCCGGAGCCGGCACGACGTTCCACATATATCTGCCGAGGGTCGCCCAGCCTGTTTCTAACGAGGCCCTTGACCAGGATGAATCGCCAGTTGAGAGTAGCAACGAGACTGTGTTGGTCGTCGAAGACGATGCTGCGGTCCGCAGGTTGGTCGTCCGCGTGCTGCGAGACTATGGCTACGCTGTGCTGGAGACAGGCCATCCCGAAGACGCACTGAGAATGGTACGGCAACTCGACAAGCCCATCGACCTGCTGATTAGCGACGTCGTCATGCCCGGGCTGTCCGGGCCGAAGTTGGCTGAGGCACTCAATAATATCCAGCCTGAACTGAAGGTGCTGTACATATCAGGCTATACCGAAGAGACGGTTCTAAAACACGGCGTTGACGATTCGCTCGCGCCATTCCTGCACAAGCCGTTCTCGCCCGAAGAACTCTGCCGAGCGATCACCAGCGTGTTAACAGGAACCGAAGCTCAGTCTATGAAAGTATAAGCTGACAATTTATCAGCTGTCAGTAATCAGTAACAGCAAAACAACAACAGCCATGGCACCCAACCAATCTTTCACACAAACTTCTCAGCCGAGGGCGGCCAGGCTGCATTTTCGCAATTGGCTCGGAAGGCTGATTACTTTTCATCGTGGTGAATTTGCCTGGCGAGGAACAGCTTTGGGCTGAAAAAACCGTGAACGGTCGCGTTCTTTTAAACTCAAAAATATTTAGGGGTATCTGGTTGACTCAACCACCACTACCTGTTGGGGTGGATTAATTGCTTGTATGATATCGGTTCCACCTGCATGGCTTGCTGAGCCAAGCGGTAGAAGAGTTTGCCATGTGATCTGGACCGGCGTCGATTGAAACGAAACGTGAATTCGTCGAGGTAATATTCCAGATGTTCCCCTCCAATAGCTCGTCGCTGCACCTGTCGGTCGTGGGTGTAGTTGCTCAGGCCCATATACGCCGGCAGGCCATCGGTAATCACCGTGCTGCCGGGTTCCACCGCTTGGGAGATAAAGCCGTGCAAGGTCGCCTTGGTCAGATCGTCGACGCGGCCTAAACGGATGCGACCGATGCCCGCCCCGTCGTGTTCCGCTGCGACGATTACAATGGCTTTCTCGCGCGTCAGCCGGCCAATAACCCCCTTTTCCTCGCCGCCTCAGTAGGTTTCGTCGATATCCACAGTTCCCAAAAGCCGATCCCGGCCAGGTCGCACCATCGCCCGTCTGAGCTTCTGTAACATTGTCCACGCGGTCTGATAGCTGCCCAGCCCAAGCGAATGGTACAGGCTCGTGGCAATGACCCCATTCTGCTGGCTGGTGACCAACCACATCACCCGGAACCACACCGTCAGTGGCTGATGACTGCGATGGAAAATGGTACCTGCCGTAACCGACACCTGGCGTCGACAAGACTTGCATAGCCACAACCCCCGCCTCATCTCCCACGCCTGAGACGCCTGGCAGCGCGGGCAGATGAACCCGTTTGGCCATCGTAATCTAAACAGATAACGACGACATGCTTCTTTGCCGCGGAAGCGTCGCTCGAGTGCCAATGCCGTATGCGGATAATCCTCGCTCATTGTTCGCTGCACTACAGAATGTGGTCGGTTGAGTCAACTAGATACCCCTAAAAATACTCGTGGTATTCGTGTTCTGCGGTTTTTTACTCTTTGACCACCATCATGTAGCCGCCGTCGCGGGCGCGGAAGTTGCCCGTCATCAGATTGCCGTCGTCGATGATGCTGTCTATCTCCGCCATCTCCGCAACTGTTCGGTCAGGGTTGGACACGGACACAGCCGCGGCAACCCCATAGATGTTGTAGTCCCATTCCCACTGACCGCCGATGGGAGTTTCCGTTGACCAGTCCATCCTGCCCAGATAACTCGCCATCTCTGGCGGGAAAACCCCGGGAGCTTTGTCTGCGGGAAATGTAAAGTCGTTCTGTAGCCAATAAGCCGAGAAAACGTCCGCAGCCACGCGAATATCGTGGGCAAATACGGTGTTGGCGGAGTCTTTCTCGGCATCGGAGAACGAACTTGTTACGATACTGGCCAAGATACCGAGCAGCAGCACCACAGCGAGAACCTCCAGCAAGGTATACCCTCGCCTCCACCCGCCAGGCCGGCCTGCCAGTTTTATATCCATGATGTCACCAATTCTCGTGCCCGGCCGTTTCCGGCATATATCCCAAAACCACGGAGAGTAACTGACTGGGCACGATCAGCCAGCACCTAAGACTACATCGGGGACTACGAAGGTAAACATAAGATATAAAAATCCCAAAAACCAAAAAAACCAGAAAAGATGACGGCATCTTTCAGGTTATCGGTTCGAGGATGTCTGCGTCGAGTTCCACCATAGCCCCCTGGCCCAGGATGGTAACGTTTACGATGAACCGGGCCTTGCCTTTGGCCCGTTCGATGTGGCCTTGCAAGTCGGCGAGTGGGCCTGAGCGAATTCGGCAGAGCGTGCCTTTTTTCAGCGAATTTCGCGAGCTTATCGCCAGGCCCGACTGGAGCAGTTGGTCGATCGCAGCAAGTTCTCCCGCGAGCTTGGCCTGGTCCGGCACTTCCAGGACATTGGCGATGCGGTTGGTCTTCAGGGCCTGGAGTCTGTCGTCGGGCGTGCCGCACAAAAACAGATAGCCCGGGAACAGGGGCAGGGTTGCCTTCCACGCTCGACCTTTGCTGCGGCGGACGGCTTGGTACATCGGCGCGAAGTACTGACAGCCCGCGACCAGCAGGTCTCGCGCGAGAGCCTTTTCCTGGCGGGGTTTGGTGTGGACGACCCACCACCTGCCTTCGAGTTGGTCCAGCGAAACATCGCTGTCGGGTTTTATCGGCGGGTTATCTATCGTCGTCATGTTCGCCAATCGCAACCGTTCACAAAAAAAGAACCACGGATAGACACGGATGTACACAGCTTTTTTAAGGCTACGTTTTTACACGGCCAAGATGCTCGCGTTACGTAGCATGGACGTCCCGTCCATGTTTTTTCTTTTTCTTTTGTTTTGTCATTCCCGCTTTCTTGGAAATAGCAAAGAAGAAAAAACAAAAAAACATGGGCAAGATGCCCACGCTACTTAGCGTCTTGCTTCCAGTGAGCGCAGGAAGTCCTCGTTGGTTTCGTGTCGTTCGAGGGCTTTGAGTAGCTGCGGTATTTCTTCCTGCACATTCAGCGTCGAGAGCGTCCGACGGAGGGCGTGCATCTTGGGCAGCACCCAAGGCTCGACGAGCAACTCCTCTTTCCGCGTGCCGGACTTGGGAATATCCAACGCGGGCCAAACCCGCTGCTCGGCGAGCTTGCGGTCAAGCTGGAGTTCCATATTGCCCGTGCCTTTGAACTCCTCGAAAATCAGGTCATCCATTCGGCTACCCGTTTCGACCAGGGCTGTGGCGAGGATCGTCAAGCTGCCGCCACCTTCTATCTTCCTGGCTGCACCGAACTGCCGCTTGGGAATCTCCAACGCGCGGATATCCACGCCGCCTGTCATGGTTCGCCCAGAGTTGCTCACCGCGCGGTTATACGCCCGGCCCAGACGCGTCAGGCTGTCCAACAGAATAACGACGTCCTGGTTAAACTCCGCCATCCGCTTGGCCCGCTCGAGCGTGAACTCCGCTACGCGAACATGGCTGGATACATCCATGTCGTTGTTCGAGGCGATAACCTCAGCCTTGGGACACTTGCGGCGGAAGTCCGTAACCTCTTCAGGCCTTTCGTCCACCAGCAAAATCATCAGATGGCATTCTGGATTATTCTCGGCGATAGCGTTTGCGATCTGCTGCAGCAGAACCGTCTTGCCGGATCTCGGCGGAGCTACCAGAAGGCCTCGCTGCCCCTTGCCGATGGGACAAATAAGATCCAACACGCGCATTTCCATAGGCCCGCCCGGCGTCTCGAGCTTCAACATCGGGTGCGGGTCCACGACGGTCATCTCCTGGAATTGGAGGATGTCCTTGTACTCCTCAGCAGGCTTGCCGTTGATGAGGGTCGCTTCTTCCAGCTTCGGGCCTCCCTTTTTCTTATGTGGCGGGAGAACCTTGCCCTCGATATGCAAGCCCGTGCGGAACCCTTTGAACCGGATGAAATCTTTCCCGACGAATATGTCGCCAGGCTGGGCGCGGTAGTTGTTCGAAGCCTTGCGGAGAAAGCCGTAGCCTTTGTCCGTAACTTCCAGAACGCCCTGGCCCATCTCCTGCGGTTCCTGCAGCTCAGCAGGCTCGGCTGATTCCACCGATTCCGTTGGCTTTGCTGCTTTGGCTGACTTTGCCGATTTCGTTGATTTTTTTGCTTTTGCTTCAGACTTAGCCATAGCTAAATGCCCTTATACTAGATACCTGCGTGCGACGTCTATTGCAATTGCAGCAATGAAATGCCGAGTATTCTGACGCCTTTTTGTCCAATCCATAGGACAGCACAACTTGAGTTTAATGCTCCGTTGAGATTGCCAAGCAACAAGGTCCCTCGAAGCGAACGAGTAAAAAACGAGTACAGAGGTCCCGAAGTCCCACCCTCAGTATCCTATTTATACAACGCATCGCCAAAAAAATCTACCTTTTTTTTGAAACAAATAAAAAAAAGTTGCCAGCCATCAGCATGCAGCAATCAGCAACAGCAAAAACAGCAGAAAACAAATGGTACGGGGAGGCCGTGTTTTTCCGTGGCTTGGACGTCCCGTCCACGCGTAGCATGGACATCTTGCCCATGTTTTTCTTTTTTTTGTTTTTTCTTTGTCTAAACTTTCGCACTTTTTTTATAGCATTTACCTCTGTTAAACAAGGAATTATGCATATTTCATAATTAAATATTCAAACCGACCGGTTTGAGTAGCTGGTTGATTGGTTAACTAGTTGATCAGTAAAGAATTACACAAACCTTTACAGCGTCGAAAACCCTTGTTTTCCGGGTCTTATCTGGACAGAGAGCTTTGGCGTATTTGTTTTGTAATCTTTTACCAGTTAACTAATCAACCAGTCAACAAC
>Ga0190293_1000884_pt1 | contig 10699 bp, 10 predicted proteins | sample 48693001_MG_FD_161671 | JGI IMG/M metagenome (GOLD analysis project Ga0190293, IMG submission 161671) | Hydrothermal vent microbial mat bacterial communities from Southern Trench, Guaymas Basin, Mexico - 4869-30-0-1_MG | ecosystem: Environmental > Aquatic > Marine > Hydrothermal vents >... | reverse complement strand
ATCCGAACAATAATCTCAATAACTGATTTAAAAAGGGAAGATTGGCAAGCCACCCACGTTCCTCATTGAAGTAGAGCTTATTATGTGCCGTTTCTCCGCCTGATACATACCCCCCAGAAGGTGCCACTGTTATTAGATATGCTCGCTTCACCTTCTTCAAGTCCAGCTCACCGTCAAAGTAAATCTTACTGGTAGCCATTTCCGGCGTGATTCCATACTCGGCATATATCATGTCACAGCCCTCGGTGACCCAGTACTCGATGAGCTGGCAATTATGATCTGGCTCGCGCCCCGGACACTCGTATATCACCAATAGCCCAATCCCCTGCACGCAAAACGTGCTTCCATTTGCATCCACGTTTTTAACGGTGACCGGGTAGGAATCGTCGACCGTTTTTATTTCTAAATTGCAATCGTAAACATTAATGCCAGAAAAGTAATCATATTTACCCACAAACCCTTTTGTATCTGTGTATGTAACGACCGAACTCAGAACTTCTTTTTCTGCTGATGCCTTTACCTCCATCGTGGGATACACGCCCACATCCTCTTTTTGGCTCCAGACCCAATAGACATACAGCCTGGCTAATTTCACTTCTTTATCTGCCTCCATTACGCTGACATCAAAATTGACCTCGTAAGTATCATTATAATTCATCCGACCACTATATCGGCTATCGCCTAATGAAAAAAATATACCACCATAGATCTCTTCATGCGCGATTGTATTGAGCGGCTTGTCACCCGCGTATGAGCCTGAAGCCGAAGGAAAGGAAAAGGAAAGAGCGGAAAAGATAATCAGTGCAAGAACTAAGCCACTAAAAATCGAATGTAATCTCATCCTCATTATTATCCCTCCTGAATTCTTCAACCACCTCCTTCTCATCCACGACTGCACGTATGTGGTGCTTCCCTTTCGCCACCACGATTGGCAGTTTTTCAATAATGGATTGCCCACCTTCTAACTCGCCGATCTTTTTTGTCACGCTCTTCTCTCCATCCACATAAAGGGCTAACTCAAAATTTAGCGCTGCTGCTTCTCCCTTATTTTCTATCTCCACGGGAATCGAATAGCTGAGCATACCCCCTCCTGCGCCTGGTTGCTCCTCTTTGGTCTGTTTATCCACGCAACCGCATAAAATCAAAGCGACACATAGAATTACAAAAATCAAAATACCCGAAGGTAGTCTTTTCCTTCTTATAGCCCACGGTTTCACGCTAAACATGAGCCACGGTATTATTACAAGGATCCCAATGCTGCTCTTCACACTCACACTGGTGGCAGAAGCGGTAGAAGAAGCGCCCTCCATCTGTAAAGTTTTCGCTATCGGCGTTAAAATTTTAACTGACAAATCGGGTTTGCGCATCACATAACTCTCCAAAGCGAAAACATTATTATCCTCGTTCGATTCATGCACTTCTCCCTCAGCATCAATTTCTGCTTTGATGGTATGCACGCCGTGCGTTGCAGACCAAGGAACATCCAATTTCTTTATCCCGCTGGCATCCATATGAATAACCCCCGAGTAGATTACTGATTCGTCAACAGAGACCTTCAACACAAAATCATCCTCGTATAATTTACCGTAATTGTTTACGACTGCAGTGAACATGCTCTCTCCTTCGGTTAGATTTTTGGGCAGTACGAGTTCGACGGAAAAATCCGGCATTGCTTTTTCCGTAGTTTTATGCCGAGCAATAAGAACAGTAAGAACCGGATGAAGATAATGTTCACCCTCACGGTTGCCCTCGTCATCCTCTTCTATTTTACCATCACCGTTGATGTCTTTTCCCCTGAGGAAAAGAACACTATTTTCTGCCTGTATATATCTCGAAACGTCAAATGTCTTGAGGTCAATGCCGTAAGTTTTGTCGTCCCCGGAGTTAGCTACGTCATTTCCGCCTATGCTATGCCCGTTAAACTCTAAATAGTCTGGTTCTCCGGGATTACTGGCAAGATACACCACCGTAAGATTTGCCTCTGCTACGTTCGTGGGGTCAATTGCGCCTTTAAAATTCACCGAAGCGAAATCGTTTGTTGTCGGCATCGTTCCAGCCCAGCCCCTGCCATGCAGATTCACATTCCCATCTGCAACCCAGTATGAAATCTCAGGTGCATTCGCATCCTCATAGATTGCTACAAGGATGATACTGTATATCCTGCCATCGAGTTTATTCCCACGTTCACCCCTGCTGGTATTTGCTACGGCGATGTTTATCCCCGGAGATATTTTATCTGTTATATCATAAAAGATCCAATAGACGCCATGACCGGAACAATAAACATTTTGATTGGTATCTTTCTCGCCGAGGAGGGGTGTTTTACCAAGGTCTTTACCGTTGAGTTTTGTGTGAACCCAACCGGTATATCTCTCAGTGCCACCCCAAACACCTACATATAGCCTCGCCCACTTGATTTTAACGCCTTCTGGCACTGCAAATGTTTGTGTAGATGGAGGGAAGGCAAGCGCACGACTCTCACCTACATATATTCCCCCTTTTAAAGCGCCTTGAGCTACTAAATCCAGCTTGTCTGTATAAGGCGCACCGTCAAAGCAATAGATTGCTCCTGCTATTTGTGTTAGTAGCAATATACACGATATACTTATCAAGAAAAGAACCAATTTTTTCTCCATAATAATCCAAAATTATACATTCTTAAAAAAAGGTTTACTCAATATAGACATTCCCAAAATGAAGGGCTATTTCTCGCTTCGCTGCTTCTTCAGAGTCAGATGCATGTATTATGTTTCGCTGAACGTCGATGCCGTAGTCGCCCCTTATAGTCGCGGGCTTTGCAAGTTTGGGATTCGTAGCTCCTGCCATTTCCCTCGCGGTTGCGATTGCATTCTCGCCTTCGATCACCATTGCCACCGTTGGAGCAGAGGAGATGTAGGAAACGAGATTCTCGAAAAAGTCCTTTCCTCGATGTTCCTCATATTGCTTTTCCGCCGTCTCTCTGCTTATCTTCGAAAGCTTCAGCGCGACTATCTTGAACCCTTTCCTTTCAAATCTGCCTATTATCTCTCCTATAAGACCTCGCTCCACTCCCTCTGGTTTTATCATCAAAAAAGTCCGCTCTTTTTTCATAGTTTAATATATTATTTCGTGGTCGCTTTTGCACTCGTAATCCACTTTATTTTTCTCCTTTTTCTCCCCAGCTTTATCATGTTGCGTTCACACTTAGAACTGCAGAAATAAAAAACGGTTCCATCACGTTTTACATACATCTTCCCTCGACCCGGCTCTATTGGCGAATCACAAAAAGAGCATTTCTTCTCCATCTAAAATCATCTCCTAAATAATTTCCTCACTTCTCTATCCGTCTCCAGCAATACAATAATATCGCCTGTTTTTATAGGTCCTCTGCAATTCCTCGTTATAATCCTTCCTTTATTCTGCCCTTCCAGTACTTTACACCTTATCTGCGTGGATTCACCATGCATCCCTGTCCTGCCTACTATTTCTATTACCTCAGCAGGTGTTCCCTTCTCTTCGCTCATTACACCTTCCTCCTTATGTTACCTTTTTAGTTTCTCCAGTTCCGCTATAATCCCTTCAATCACTTCTTCTGCTTTTCCGGGGTCAACGATGGCAGCAGAGGCACAACCCTTGTTTATACCACAAGCGGCACCTAAATCTTTCTGGCTTTTCACGTACAAGTAAGGGGTGCTTTTTTCTTCGCATAATGGTGGAAGATGCATTACGATCTCCTCAGGATTTACGTCCTCACCAATAAGCACTAACTTAGCCATACCCCTTTCTATGATTTTTGTGGTTTCATTTGTCCCCTTCTTTATGCTCCCCGTAGTTCTTGCCAACTCTAAAGCCTCCAACGACTTACTTTGCAAATCCTCCGGCGCCTCAAACTTGACATATACCGGCATTGGCTTTTCATTCCCTTTCCCTTTTTCTTCCTCACTCATCTTTCATCCCCCTACAATGTTATCTGCGCTTTTACTCTGATATTAGATATTGCTTTAAGTTTATAGTCTTCAAGCAGGATAGGCTGTACACTCTCGACTGGCACACTTAATGAAATCTCCTTTGTACGTCCATATCTCCCTTTGCTCACTATCACTGCGTTTATTAATCCCAGGATGTCCAACTCAGAGACAAAATCGGTAATACGCCGCTGCGTCAACGCCTCCATGCCCAGATGGTTACATAATCTCCGGTACATATTATAGACCTCTCCGCTGGAGAAGCGTCTCTTGTTTCTTTCCCTGTGTAGCAGGAGCACACTGTTTAACACAATTTTTGATTGCAACGGCAGCGTTTTTACCACTTCAACGATCTTATTCGCTTCTATCTTTTCACTTGCCAGTCGCACATGCTCCTCAGTTACTCTATCAGATTTCGTGCGTTCTGCAATTTCTCCTGATACACGCAGCAGGTCAAGAGCACGTCTCGCATCCCCATGCTCCTGGGCAGCTAAAGCTGCACATAGCGGTATCACTGCATCGTCTATCACTGACTCTTTGAACGCTATCTCCGCCCTCTCACCCAGAATATCCTGCAACTGATCGGCATCATAAGGTGGAAATATTATTTCTTCTTCACCTAACGACGACTGAATCCGTTGGTCCAATAGCTCCGTAAAAGTCAGGTCATTTGAAATGCCTATCATGCTTACTTTTGCGCGGTTTAGCTCGCTATTTATCCTTGAGAGGTTATATAAAGCTCCGTCTCCTTTGCTCGCTAACCTGTCCACCTCATCCAATATCACAATTACGCATCTATCTTCTCTATCTATCCCAGTCTTGAACTCTGAATACACCATATCCGTGGGCCACCCTATCATTGGAACTTTCTTATTGAACACCCTTGCGAGATAAGCAAAAACTCGATACTGTGTATCAAATACCTCACTGTTGATGTATATCAGTGAGCACTTACTACCTCTCTTCTCTCCCATCTCTTCTAATTCCTTGCTCACATATTTCACCGTAGCAGTCTTACCTGTCCCAGTCTTACCGTAGATCAATATGTTGGAGGGTGTTTCCCCTTTTAACGCTGCCGATAACGTATTTGCTAAACTTTTCATCTGCTCCTCCCGATGTGGGAGATTCTCGGGAATATAGGTAGGACGAAGCACCTCTCTGTTTGCAAATATCTTACCTTCGCCTATCAGGTCCTCGAACAGGTTTTCCATATCTTATCTCTACCCCACATTATCTTCTTAAAAAATTTCGATGTGAAAAATAAAATGCACCATACATATAATTAAAGTATTGTTTGCGGATATGTTTCCATTGGAGCGCTTATCATATCCAGGCGAATACGGCATTTGCAGAACTGGGAAGAGATGAAAGAGAAAATAAAAGAATATTTAGAGAGCAAGTTCGGTATACCTTTGCGAATACTAAGCGTAAAGGGATTGGGATTGGAGTCGAAGCAAAAACCTGAAGGAGAAATAAAAGGGTTTGGGTATGGCAAACCTTATTTCGTAGCATTTGAGACTGGAGAAGGAAAAATAAAAGAGGTGGTTATCTCATCGATGCGTGGGAATGGATTTGGGCATGACCATTTCTCAGACCGTGCGCAAATAATGCTATGGCAACACCATGCATTCAATAAGCTTCCAAAGCATGTAAAATCCCACGACGTCGGTTACTTTACGAAGGATGGAAGGATGGAATCAACAAGTGATGCGGAAGAATATTTCATTGTATGCGATAAAGTGGAGGGGGAAGAATACGTTGCGGATTTGAACAGGTTAAAAGAAGGGGGAAAATTAAGAAAAGAAGATGAGGAAAGGGCATCTGCGCTCGCTTCCTATTTAGCTGATATACACGCTGTCAAGAGAGAAGATGCAGGACTTTATGTACGAAGGATAAGGGAGTTAGTTGGGCATAGCGAATGCATGTTCGGGCTCACAGACAGTTATCCAGCGCAAAGTGAGTTCATAACGAGTGAAGAGCTGATGAATATAGAGAAGCTTAGCATAGACTGGAGATGGAAGCTGAAGGAGAGAACAAAAAGGTTGTGTCAGGTTCATGGTGATTTTCATCCTTGGAATGTTATTTTCCGGAAAGGAACTGATTTTACGGTGCTTGATAGGAGTAGAGGAGAGTGGGGGGAAGCCGCTGACGACGTTTCCGCAATGACGATAAACTATTTGTTTTTCGGGCTTCTCAAAACAGATGGAAGAGAGATAGATATGGATTTCAAGAGGTTGTATGATTTATTTTTCGAGGTGTATCTTGAAAGAACAGGGGATTATGAACTATTAGAGGTGATACAACCGTTTTATGCATTCCGGGGACTCGTAGTTGCTTCTCCTGTCTGGTATCCAAATACTGGAAGGGATACGAGGACGAAGCTGTTCAACTTCATACGGAACGTGCTTGAAGAAGAGCAGGAGTTTGACTACGAGGGTGTGGGGAAGTATTTTGAGCGATGAGCAAGTTTTACGAGGTAAGAAGAAGAGACGGTGCAGCAAGAATAGGTATTTTGTCTCTACCTGGCGGAAAAAAGCAAACACCTCTGCTACTCAGAATTGATTCGTTAAATGCGGGTGAAGAAATAATCAACGTAATCCATGCTGAGGATCCCTTGTTTAAAGAACTATTTAAGGAAGACCGATGGGATGTTTCACGGGGAGCTGTCCTTTTACCAGAAGTTCATCCTTTGTTCACAAAAATGAAAGAAGCGATACCTTCGCTATTTGTGGATTTTTTTGTCCTTTCCTTCGCTTCTAATCTGCTCAACAGTCCCAGGGATTTTGTTCGCAGAATAATTGATGCAAGAACTACAATACCGCCGGATGTAGCGTTGTGGGTTCCAGCGATAGCGACAGCGGAAAATGCCGCTCTTCTATTCTACATAGGCGCGGATATAATAGACGATACGAATGCAGTGATAAAAGGCTACCAGGGTATCTATCTCATGGAAGAAGAGGGAGTAAGATTGAGCGAGTTGGATGATTTGCCATGCAATTGCAGTATTTGCTCTTCTTTAAGTATAGACGAGTTGAGGCATAAGAATAACAAGGAACGGGCATCATTAATCGCGAAGCACAACACGCTGCTTCTTGATAAAGAGGTGAAAAAGATAAAAGAGTGTATAAGAGCAGGTAATTTGCGTGAGTACGTGGAGATGAAGGTGCGGGCATCAACGTTTTCGACCGCAGTGTTAAGAATCCTGGATATGGAAGAAGAGGAATATTTTGAACTCAGAATACCTGTTGCTCGAGACCAAGGTATAAAAGCGAACACGATGGAATCATTGAAAAGGATAGAGGTGAAGAGGTTTGCGAAACGCGTTCTGGAAAGGTATGAACCTCCGGAAAGGAAAATTTTGCTGATATTGCCCTGTTCAGCGAAGAAGCCTTATTCCACCTCGCCATCCCACGCAAAGTTCATAGAAGCGATTGAGAACTATCGAGGGCATATACATGAGTTAATCTTAACGTCTCCACTTGGTGTTGTGCCACGAGAACTGGAAGCGGTCTACCCCGCTGCATTCTACGATATTCCCGTAACAGGCTACTGGGATGCAGAGGAGCGGAAATGGGTCTCTTCGTGCCTGCGTGCTTACCTTGAGTGGAAAATGAATAATTATGACGTGGTGGTTGCACATCTCAGCGGCGCGTATAGAGAGATATGCGCATCGGTTGCGGAAGATTCAGGCATAGAAATCGTATACACGTGCGAAGCCAACGAAGGGACAACTTCAAGAGGTGCTTTAAACAAGCTGAAGGAGCGAATAGCCGAGTTGTGTGGTGATAAACAGCGATTATCGGGATTTGAGATGAAAGCGAGCATGATAAAAGCGATGGCGGATTATCAGTTTGGTATCGGCGCTGGAAGCGAGCTTGTGGCAAGAAAAGAAGGAGAAGAAGAAAGAATAAAAATAAACGGGAAGTTTCCCTCTTTCAAGCTCAGCTCGAAGGGCGATGTTCTTGCGAGAATCGTACCGGAATACGGGCTTCTGGTTCTTACGGTGAAAGGAGCTCGTAGAATCGAAAATTTGCTTTCTTTATACAAGGTGGAAATAGGTAATTTTGTTCCTAAAGGTTCGATATTAGCGCCCGGCGTTATAAATGCCGGCGAACAAATAAGAGCGAATGATGAGGTAGTGTTCTGCGGCGAGAAGGCGTTTGGTGTGGGTAGAGCGAAAATGAGTGGTTGGGAGATGGTGGAGTCGCGAAGAGGCGTTGCTGTGCAGGTGAGGGCGGTGGAAGAAAGGTGAAACGAGAAGTAAAAAAATTAAATTAAAACTCTTATTAGGTGATCGATATGGTAGGAACAGTAGCAGAAAAAATAATCAACGGGCATATTGTAGAGGGCAAACCGGCTACAGGGGAAGAGGTCGCTTTGAAGGTTGATCAGACGCTTACCCAGGATGCAACGGGTACAATGACTTATCTGCAGTTCGAGGCAATAGGTATACCCCGGATAAGAACAGAACTGAGCGTTAGTTATGTTGACCACAACACACTACAAACAGACTTCAAAAACGCTGATGACCATAGATACCTACAATCCGTAGCTAAGAGATATGGCTTGTATTTCTCACGCCCTGGTAATGGTATCTGCCATCAACTCCACCTGGAAAGGTTTGCTCGTCCGGGTAAGACACTGGTTGGTTCTGACAGTCATACACCCACTGCTGGTGGCATAGGTTCGTTTGCCATTGGTGCTGGCGGTCTGGATGTAGCAGTTGCCATGGCTGGTATGGCCTATCGGATAAAGTATCCAAAGATTGCAGGTATAAAACTTACAGGGAAACTTCCGGATTGGGTCTCAGCCAAGGATGTTATACTGGAAGTCCTTCGGAGGATAGACGTCAAAGGTGGGATGGGGAAAGTGCTGGAGTACTTTGGTCCCGGAGTGAAGACCATTAGCGTCCCAGAGCGAGCAACAATATCCAATATGGGCACAGAAACAGGCGCAACTACGAGCATATTTCCAAGCGACCACGTAACAAGGGCTTTCATGGCAGCACAGGAACGTGTAGACCAGTGGATTCATCTTGAAGCAGATGCAGACGCAGAATACGACGAAATCATGGAGATAAATCTGAACGAATTAGAGCCACTGGTTGCTCTTCCACACAGCCCAGGAAATGTCAAACCGGTGAGTGAGATTGTAGGGATGGAGGTGCAGCAAGTGGCGATTGGTTCTTGTACCAACTCCTCGTTACGCGACCTCAAAATAGTAGCAAACATACTGAAAGGGCATACCATTGCAGATAACTTGCATCTCACTATAAATCCCGGCTCGAGGCAGGTGGTGGAACATCTCGAGGAGAGCGGTGAGATGCGGTACCTTGTAGCCGCGGGTGCACGGATACTTGAAAATACCTGTGGTCCATGCATAGGTATGGGTGCTGCTCCTCCTTCTCAAAGCATCTCCATACGAACATTTAACAGGAACTTTGAGGGTAGGAGTGGAACACCAGATGCGCAGATATACCTGGTGAGCCCTGAAGTTGCAGCAGTGACTGCAATTCGGGGTGTAATCACAGACCCACGGGAGTTCGGCGATTATCCGCAGATAGAGATGCCTCCGCGGTTTATCATCAATGACAACATGTTCATCTGTCCGCTTCCACCCGAGGAGTCTGTCAAAGTAAAGATCATAAGGGGACCACACATCAAGCCACTGCCTGATTTTCCTCGGCTTCCAGATACGCTGAAAGGAGAAGTGCTCATTAAGGTCGGGGATAATTTTACAACAGACTACATCATGCCCGCAGGAGCGGCAATCCTACCACTGAGGAGCAATATACCTGAAATATCAAAGCATGTTTTTGAGCCGGTTGATCCCAGTTTCCCCTCAAGAGCTTTGGATAAAAACGGAGGGTTCATAATAGGTGGTGAGAACTACGGGCAGGGCTCGAGCAGAGAGCATGCCGCACTGGCACCTAAGTACCTGGGGATAAAGGCAGTAATTGTGAAGTCTTTCGCTCGCATCCATCTCGCGAATCTGATAAACTTTGGAATAGTACCACTAACATTTAAGCATTCCGCGGACTACGATTCCATAGATATGGGAGATAATTTAGAAGTTGTAGTAGGGAATTTGGAGCGGAACCGGGACGTGGTCAGACTCAGAAATCTGACACGAGATACTGAAATCGAAGTTACACACAGCCTTTCAGAACTTGATGCCGAGATATTGAAAGCTGGGGGTAAACTGCCCTGGGTGAAGGGAAAAGTTGGGAAATACTGACCGTTACCAACATCAAGCACAAGTTAATATTATATTCCGCAGGCTAAGAGTAAGTGAGGTGGTGAAGCTGAAGCCCGAGGATATTAACGCTGATAGGAAGCTTATACACATAAAAGGCGCAAAGGGGAGAAAGGACAGGTATACGATGCTTTCAGATGTGGCTTTAGATATGTTAAATGAGTATATTCAGAAATATAAGCCAAAGGAGTAGCTGTTTACAGGGGCAAAGCCTGGGGCGCACGTAACTACGAGAACAGTCCAGGCAATTTTTGAGCAGGCTTGTGAAAAAGCAAAGATAGGGAAAGAAGTTGGTGGTCACTCACTGAGGCACAGTGGCATAAAAGTTCAAAAACAGGGGGTATATACGAAGTATTTCAGATATACTGCCAGAATGGAAGGATATGCGAAGTTCGTATATACCACCAAATTGGGGTGATATGGGCACCCCGCTACTTGAGTGTGGGTGTTAAAATCGGAAATTAAGGATTTCCGCCAAGCTGATTTGATGGTTACAAATC